>Ga0256405_10012335_pt1 | contig 10618 bp, 13 predicted proteins | sample RumenRJG_02DNA_FD_189096 | JGI IMG/M metagenome (GOLD analysis project Ga0256405, IMG submission 189096) | Bovine rumen microbial communities from Lethbridge, Alberta, Canada - RJG_02 | ecosystem: Host-associated > Mammals > Digestive system > Stomach > Rumen | place: Canada: Alberta... | reverse complement strand
AATAGGTTTATTTTTTTTTTTTTATTGTTTTGAAATGGCTTTTGTTTATTTGATAGGAGAGTGTGGTGTCCGTGACATCTACAAAATAGGTTCCACAAGAAAAAAGGATATTAACGACCGTCTACTTCAACTTCAGACGGGAAACCCTGAGGAATTATACATCAAGGATTATTTCGAGACAGATCACCCGTTTGTTTTGGAAGGAATGCTCCATAGGAAATACATGGCTTCAAACGAAATGAACGAGTGGTTTATGCTATCTGAAGACGCCGTTAAAAATTTCAGGAAAACATGTGCTTTTCTTCAGGAGCAAATAGACTCATTGAAGCACAATCCGTTTTTCAGATGATTTACTCCCCAAATGCGTCCGTAAATTGATAAGTCGAAGAGTCTTCTTCGGCAGGTTTGTTTTTTAACCATTCTTCATGGGCCTTTTCGTCTTCCCACGACTGCATTTCATCTCGGTCTATCTGCCTTGAATACCTGTCAAGTTCGGCTATATCCTCAGGCGTTTCTTCCTTTGGCAATGCAGCCAATGCGCCTATACCTAAACCGGCTATTGCCGCACGTTTTCCGACTTTCTTCCAATCGACCTTTTCGACTACAATGCCATATTCTTCTTCAAGAACCCTTTTTACGGATTCGTTTATAACTTTATTAAACTGCTCTTCGTTTAACCTTTTTACTTCCATTTTACTGTTCGTTTTGATTAAAATATTTTTCTTTATAAATGGCTTTCTGCATTTTCCTTCTTTTTGTCACAGACGGCTTAATGTATTCCTGCCTGCTTCGCAACTCTTTTGCAACACCGACACGAGTGAATTTGCGCTTGTACTGATTAACGGCTTTGTCGATGTTTCCGTTTTCGACTATAACTTTTAGCATTTTATTCTTTTTCTTTAAATGTTGTCCGGATATTCCGAATATTCATAGGAATCATCCAACGTTATATTATTTTTGATTGTTTTTATTATTTCATCATTTATTTCAACATCATACTCTGTTTCAACCAACTCATCATATACAACAATAGATATAACATCTAACTTATATTCGTTTATTGACGGAAGGAAGTAATCATCTTCATCAAATCCTTCCGATTCACTGTCGTAAGACGGCTTATATATAGAATATGAGATAATAAACGTAAGATTGTCTATGTTTATTTCACATTCATTTTCGCCGGTATAAAAGACTACCTCTTCTTCTTCAAAATATCGGCAAAGAACGTCTTTAGCTTCTGTCATTGTAATGTGATATTTGGCATTATTTTAACAGCCTCCTGACAACCCTTCTTCCTGTCGAGGATTGTGCTGTCCTGATTTTCTTGACACCGGTTCTTACGGGTGTCTTCCTTACTTGGCTTACCGTGTTGGCTTGCCTTCTTGTGCAACCGCATCCCATAATATTAAACTATTTTCAAAATAAATATGCGGTTAATTTAAAAAAGTAACATAATTAGACATACAATAACACCTTTTATACCGCCGATAACAGTGGCTACGACATCCATTAACTCAACAGACCCCTTTCCCGTGCTATCATACTTCTCCTTCCATAATGCGAATCCAAATACAACGGTCAAAGAAATAAGGCTTGACCAAACCCAATTTAAACCTATCAGGCACATTATCATAAACATAATGATAGCGATTGAATCGCCACAATTATAGTGTAGCAGTTTGTCAAAAGGGATTGACTTCAGTTTGTTTAATATTTTCTCTATAAATGACATAAACTATTGATTTTTTGCTATAAAATTTTATTTATTATAAAATAAATATCTATCATGCCAAGAAAAAGAAAAGTAGAAAGCAATAAAACAGATCAGAAGCCAAAAAAAATAACAAAATCCGAAGCATCTGAATTGTATTGGGCCGATGACCAATTTAAGCCGATAACTTTATTCATAGAAGAAGAAAGCGAAAACCTATTGAACGGAGTAAACCTAATTTTAAGCGATTTTTCAACGTTTAAATCTTTCAATGATGAATTTGTACCTAAGATAAACGAAACACTGTCAGAGGCCGTTAAAAACGGCTATACGGACCTTATGGGCAATGAAGTGGATTCTTTAGAGCCATTTAAGAAATTTAACTTTAAAATAGACAAGATAGTCAGGATAAGAACACATGCGGAGTTTATAGTTAAGTTATTCGAAAAATATAAAAAGTGTGAACTTAATTCTGACAAAGCCCACACTTCAAAACTTATATTTACACATTTGATGCTAATGTTTAAATGACCGTCATTTAGAATTTTCCTTCGTTTGGTTGCAAAACCAAAAGCCCTAAATCACGGTACCTCTTAACCACCTTTGCATTATCCTCAATGGCAAAGTCTACGTTATAATAAGGTTTGATGCATTCCTTATACACCTTTTCCTTAAAATCTTCTCCATGCGAAAAATCGCCCGGCTCTCTCATGATAATTTTGTCGTAGCAAACTTTATACTTGTTTAGCCAATCCTCAGTTGCCTTTTTTATTTCGGGAGTACTTTCTCTTCCTGTCACGACAATTATTTCGCTCAGGTCATGGCTAACAGCATAAGCGTTTATGAGTGATATTATTCCACTTATCGGCTCATCTTTAAGCATACCTTCAGCGGCACCATCGCCATAAAACGGACGGGAAGTTGTATTTAATGCAATTGTACCGTCAATATCCACAATAATGCAAGTCTTTTTATTCGGATCTTTACATGTACTCATGTACTCTTTTTCCTTGATTTTCTTTATTTCTTCTGAAATTATAAGCGACTTGTATTTTCTATAAGTTTCCATGATAACCTTTTCACCTATCGGGTTAGGTCTTTGTTTATCACGTAATATGCATTCTTCAACGGGTATAAAGAAATCTTTGAATTCCATTCCATACTTGCAATTTTTATTAAAAGCGTTCCGGTTATGCTCCTTTATAACGGCCTCAACCCAAGCCACTTCTTTTTGGTTTAGGTTCATATTGTCCAAAACAATGTCATACCCATTATCCATGGCGTATTTCATAAATTCTTTCTTCAAATGCTTTACAACGCCTTCCCTGCTCGGAACCCAATACTTTCCGAGCATATTCCTTATGTCATCATTGTTAAACCTAATTCTTTCTTCAGGCTTTTCAGATACATATTCCTTGGCCCATGTTGATTTACCTGATCCTTGAATACCTCTTGTTAAAATTATTTTCTTCATTTTTTTTCTGTTTTTCTTTACTATGCAAATATATAAAAAATCCGGAAAACCTGTTTAGTCTCCGGAATTAATTATTGGTAATTATATACTATTTGACCTTATCAGAATCATTTGTCAGATTCGTAAAATCTTATTTTATAAGAATTTCTGTACGGATAATAATATCATTAGAACCCATACATCCAACTTGAATGTCATCAGATTCATATAATTCAACTTCATCAGTTTTATTGTCTCTTATATTAAAGTGTATTTGAACATCCTTATTTGGATGAAGCAACAACTTTTCAGCCAATTCTATTGCTTTCATATTAATATTGATTTTTAATTATTTATGGGGTCTAATTGTATATAGTCGCCTAATTATTTGTCAAATATCTTGTTTTTTTGCCGCAATAAGGACAATATTTGAATTTATCTTTTATCTTTCTGCCACAATTAATGCAATACCTTTTCGCTAAATCACATTTATTAACAGGTTTCATGGACGACGGTAGCAATTTTATGGTTTCTTTTTTAAAGTGAAAATGACTAAAATCACCGTAATAATTATTAAAATCCTGATATGACACACTACCTTTTTCTATTCTTCCTGTTTCAATGCTTTTTTCATTACCGCATAAAGAAGAACAGGCCACACCTAAATCACATGTAGAAGCATTTGTATATGTAACAGTATTCGGCGCAGAACATCCGTAAGCAGAAACATCCGTCACACTATTACTGCAAGAAGTTACGCTTGTTGGGTTATTTGTAAATACACTTGTTGAATTTGCGTTGTCATAATAACGGTAATAGTCCTTAAAGTCGAAAGTAATTGAAGGTGATACCGAAACATAATTTTCTACTTCCTTATAGAAGTATATGTCCAATCTTCCGTTGTCTTTTATAGCCTTCTTTACAGTATTATTGTCCTGTACTTCGTAGGTTGAAAACTTTAACTTCTTATTATCATTAAGAAACCTATCTAACCAAACTCTTTCACCCGGTTTTAATACCAACAACCTTTTACTATTATTATCCGACGAATTGTATGAAAAAGATACACCTAAAACAAAATTATAAGGATTAAATAATTCTATTTGGAATTCATCGCCGTCGTCTAAATAGACAATTCTCTCATTTTCCGCGGATGAGTACTCTTTAAGAGTAGATTTGTTTAAAGCCACCCTGGCCAGTTTTTCGTTTTTCATAAATTTTTTAACATTTAAAAGATTATTTTTAAACCTTATTTCTGTAATTTTCGGGGCTATAGTTTAAATTTTACCCCTTAAAAGGACCGCCAAAATAGCAATCCTCAATCACAAAAAATAAAATGCGTTATTTTTTGATAAATATCATTATATTTCAAAAAATGTTTATTTTTCAATTTATTATAAGTACCTTGCATTATTTATGCATGTACATCCTAAAAAGACAGCAGAGAGGTTGTAAATACCTTACATTCTTCATGCATGTACATCCTAAAAAGACAGCAGAGAAGTTGTAAATACCTTACATTCTTCATACATGTACATCAGCGGGCAAGCGAACCGCGTTGTAAATACCTTACATTTTTCATGCGTGTACATCTGCAAAGTTATGACATATATTTATTATGTGGTTGTAAATACCTTACATTCTTCATGCATGTACATTGCCAAATACCCCAACTACTGCGATGTCTGCGTTGTAAATACCTTACATTCTTAATGCATGTACATCCAAGTACAGATACAACAGAGAAGGTATACGGTTGTAAATACCTTACATTCTTCATGCATGTACATCTGATGTACTATAAAGCATAGATTTTCTGCACATTAAATCAAAATGTAAATTCCAAAAATCACTTTTTGGCGGATAACCGACCGCTTGTCGGTTGTTTTTTCTGTTTCAACCTACCACTACTTTTTAGTACCTCATTGCTGAGTCTGTCATCCATAGTTGGGTAGTCCGCAGACTTAACATTCCCGTTACACCTGGGTAGGGGTTATTTTTACTGTTTCCCTTCAGTTAATATTCTATTTCCTTCTTCTTTTATGTTTATTGCAGCGTTCAAATCCCTGTCATGATATGTTCCGCAGATTGGACAAGTCCAAGACCTTTTATTTTTTACCACGTGTTTATTTCCGCACACTGAACAAGTTTTTGTACTTGCGAACCATCTATCAACTTTCACAAGGTTTTTACCATACCAATCACATTTATATTCAAGTTGTCTTCCAAGTTCTCCCATATTTCCGTTGGAAATATTTCTTGAAACGAAATGGTTTTTTAACATTCCCTTCACATCTAACGTTTCTATTGCGACAGTATCAAAGTTATCATTCTTCGAAACATACGAAGTGATTTGATGGGTGTTATATGCTCTTTTTCTTGCTATTTTGTCTTCTATCTTAGCAATTTTATCTTTCAGTTTAATATAGTTCTTTGAAGGGGCCTTAACGTCTATATCCTTATTGTATTTTTTAGAGAACCTTTTCTCACCGGTTTTAAACCACTCCTTCTTAGAAAGCCTTTTCCTTAATCTTTTAAGTTTTTTGTCTTCCTTGGCATAATTAATCACAGGAAATTTGGTGCCATCTGATAATATAGCGTTTCCGCCATCATCACCTTCCTTAGAACCCATATCGATGCCTATTGTTCCTTCATAGGTGTGCTCTTTAAGTTCCGCTTTGTTAAATGTGTCATCAACAAGTATTGATATTTCATAAAAATCATAAGATTTTTTTGATACAGTAATGGATTTTATCTCCCCATTAAATTTGCGATGGAAAACACATTTTACGTCACCCGCTTTGCCGACATGAATTGTTTCATTTTTCCAATCAATAATATTTTGCCTTTCTTTACTTACTTGAACGGTATATGAATTATTATATTTTCTATTCTTATATTTTGGAAAACCGCCTTGCTTCTTGAAAAATTTTTTAAATGCGGCGTCCAAACTTTGACTTGTATATATGTAAGATATTGCATCCACCTGCTTAAGCCATGCTGTTTCTTCCTCTTTTTTCAAAGATGGCAGTTCTCTTGCAATTTCATATTGGGCACTTGGAATTTTATCCTTTTCTTCCTTGCCTTTGTTACCGTCAAAGATTACTTGAATTTTTTCAAGCGCATAGTTCCAAAACCATCGATTTGCGGCAAAACATACTGCAAAATATTTCTTTTGTTCCTCAGTTGGGTAAATTCTGTATTTATACCCTCTTTTCATTTTTTTTCTTTTATTTTCTTTTTGACGGTGCAAAATTACAAAAATAATTTGAAACCACCAATTTTTTTTCAAGAAAAATGTATTTTTTTCGATTGGTTGTTGAAAAATTTCTTACCAAAGAAACCAACGAACCTTTTATCTTTCGGGAAGAATTACCCTTTTATTTTATTAGAGGAAGAGGTGGGATTCCGACCCACGCTGCGCTTTTACACGCACTAAATGATTTCAAGTCATTCCCCTTAAAGCACTTGGGTACTCTTCCTTGTACGGGAATTTATTTAATTGTTTCTCCAGAGTTTATCCCGAAACTACTCTCTGGATATTCAGGCGCTACCTGACTTCGTAGCGAAGGGTGGAGTCGAACCACCATCTTGAGATTATGAGACTCAAATCCTAACCTTTAGACGACCTCGCGATGTAGAGCTTCCTGACAGAATCGAACTATCTATTAATTATACTTTTTTCTACTCTTTCTACCATTTTTATTGTGTGATTTATGTGTTTCAGTAAGAGAATGGCAGTTAGGACATAAAACTTGAAGATTTTCTTCTTTATTGTTAGTATAATCGCCATCCATATGATGTATTTCCAATGGTATTGTATTTGTGTAAATATTTTTTTCACCCCATCCGCATTTCTCACAACGATAATTATTCTTTTCAAGAAGAAATCTTCTTATCCTTTTTGATAAATTATATTCTCCACTTAAGCCATTAACCTTACCATCTTTCCAAGATTTAATATATTCCTTAAATATATATTCTTGTTGGCATTTTGCATCACAAAATTTTCGTTTTGATTTAATTGTTTTGCCACAATTAAGACAGTATTTTACTTTTCCTTTACCCCTATTAAAATGTTCATTTGGATTTATTTCACGTCTATATTCAATGGTTATACCCAATCTTTTGGCTGCTTTTTTAATGGCAGCACCAGTAACGCCATATTTTCTACCAATTTCCTCATACGTGCTTTTTTGATTGATTAATTCTTCTAATCTTTCTTTTTCGTTAATCCAATTTACTTTCATAATTCGAACTTTTACATATTATTATATAAATAAATATAGTGTAAGTTCGAAAAAAGTTTCAAAAATGATAAAAAAATGAGCCGATAGGCAGAATCGAACTGCCATCTGATGATTGGACTATATGCAACTATCACTGTTGCTGTAAAAAATACATTGTTATTCAAATATAGCCTTGTGTTTTATTCAGTTCTCTCTGATATACAAGTCAACTGTAATAACCATTATACTATATCGGCAAAATTTATCTTATGGGAAGTGGCGGAATCGAACCTTCATTTACAGATTAGCCGCATAAATTGAAGATGTGTTCCGACGTGTTTATGTTTTATCCAACATATCAGAAATAAATTTCCAATACCATTGTGCCTAAAAACTCATAATACAAAATTTTATATAATTTTTGTTCCAATATGTCAAAGAACATTTCGATTGAAGCATTTTAATAAGTATTGTATTTTCCGTGCAAGCCCCCAAATCGCCATAGCTTGATTATAACCCTTTCGCTTTCTTAACCTGTGATGGCAGTACAGTCATGGAAAAACAATACTCAAAATTAAGAGTGGCTATCACATCTTACGGCAAAACACCAGCCAATTACACATGAAAGTCATATTGGGCCGCATTCCCTTGACAGCTAGGGTTAAGTATACCTTCTCCAATATACTCAGTTTTTTCAGAACACTCTTAAATCTACTCCGCATGGTTTAGCTTTAACCAATTATGGATAACCTTTTATCAACCTGTGAGGACTAATCTCCTTATGTCCATAGTTGTGGAGCATGTGTTAGTTTAATTAAACTCTCTCAAGACGCTAACAAACTTGAATGGTTGTAACGACACCATATAGCAGTTTTGAGCATAACTTACTCTTGTAAGTAGAGGCTTGCTATGAGCTACGTCACCTATTTAACTAGTATTATAGGATGCAATTGCCATGTATAAATAGCCCCATATGGAGCAAAAAACGCATAATTACCTATATAATGTAGGGAGAACGCGACTTGAACGCGCGACCACTAGTTCCCAAAACTAGCATTCTAACCAACTGAACTACCTCCCTGAATTGCCGTGGGTTTCTTTGCAACTTTACCACGATTTAGTACTCGCTCTTGGACTTGAACCAAGGACTCCGAACTTATAAGGATCGTACTCTAACCGACTGAGTTAAGCGAGTGTTTAAAATAACCACCACCATACTTAAGTTTTAGAGACAAAACAGATGCTTTAGAATTCTTGCATTATATCCTCTATAGTCTTATGCTGCTCTTAGAGAGGGTGCCTAAAGACTTGCATCTCTTTACCTTATTGAAATTCTTGCAAGATAATAAACCTCCAATTCTCTCTTCCTCGGTTTGTTGTTCTGCAATCAAAATAGTCAATTACTCTAAATCTTATGCAGCAAACTTGTGGCGCTGATTTATTAAATTTCAACTTAGGTATCTCCATACTCTTCAACCACCCAAATTACCAATGATCTCTTCGGCACTCTGTTCTCTCATTGTATTCACCATTTATTCTTTGTGACACACCTTGGAATTACACACATACCTTCATGGGTGTAGTGCCTAGAAGTATTTTCGCTCGGCATGGTGGGGGTTTTACAGGCTACATAGGTTTTGAGAAAAGCCTTTAAAACGCTTAACTTATTAGTACATATTGTAAGTTAGATTTGCTGTATGTAGCCTTATTTATTTTGTCAAAATATCAAAGAACATTTTGTTTTCACAATGCAAAATTACAAAAAATAATTATAATATCCAAACTTTTTTGCTAAAAATTTTGCTATTTTTTTGGGGACTATATACCTGTTGTCCCCGATAACTATTTAACATAAATATAGTTAATGTGTGGCCATTGGTTTGGCCGCTCATTATTTTGGCAATGCAGTTAGTTCGGTTTCGGTGTTATTGCCATATTCAAAATAAGGTAAGTAGTTCGGTAAAATCGTGTAACCCTTGCTTTCTATGAATTTTTTCATTAAACTCTCTTCATCTTCCATATTGTCGTTGTTCTCATTATCCCATTCCATTATAGCAACTTGAAGATTGTTTAATGCTCTGCCTTTATAAATCTTTTTCATTGGCGGCTTTGATAAGAAATCTTTGAACGATTTGTATAAATCTTTATACCCTTCCCACGAACATTCGTTTCTGTGGGTTCTGTAAACATTGTTCTTTCTGTCTATTTGTGCCACTAAAACAATTTCATCCTTGCAAACAAGGTCAACAAGAGATATCTCAAAATTAAACAATGGGTATGGGAATTTATCTTGTGCCAAATAAATATGTATATGTGGCATTGGCCTATCATTGGTTGCAGGCCCGTGTATTGCAATTCTATATAAGTTATTATTGGCTTTAATGTTACCAAAAGTAGCCATTTCAAGAAGCAATTGTTCTTTTACTTCATTAATAACTTGTCTTGTAATTAAATCGATATTTTTCATGCTTTTTCTGTAAAAATACTACTTTTATTACAAATATCCAAATATTTATTCTTAAATAAATATAATTAGCGATGAATTATTTTGATACTGACAATAGAGAATTTGCAAAACATTTTGTAAAATACGGATTAATACCAACAGACAAAGAGTTACAGTACGATGCTTCGGAAGAGTCTGCAATGGGGGGATATGTCCATCCAATGAAAGATTTAGAACAAATAAAAAAACAAAATAGAAACAAACACGAAGATAAAGATATAAAAACAGAAAATATGAGTAAAAAACAAAAAAGATTTACAGAATCAGACTTGCACAGAATTGTTAAGGAATCAGTACAAAAGATATTAGCAGAAAGTTATTCTACCAACTATGATGAACTTATAAAAGATGAAATGTATCGTCTATATGAATTGGAACAAAAAGTACCACAATGGATACGAACCGAAATTCATAGTATGGTCGTTACGATGGAAGGGATTCTTCAAGAAATTAAAAGAAATCTTAATTTTGATTACTAATAAGCCGCCATTCTCACATCACTGTAAGACACCACACCTAACGAACGATGGAACATATCAGCAAAGCGGACACTTTTGTCCGCTTTTCTTGTATTCCAACGACACACTACATCATCAATATACTGCTAAAGTAAGCTAAAACCTAACCACGGGGACAACAGGTATATAGTTCCCTTCAAAAAATATTTGACATTTCCCGGAAAGAGGCCCGATTTGAGAGCTCAAAAGCGGCGTTTC
>Ga0256405_10012334_pt1 | contig 10619 bp, 8 predicted proteins | sample RumenRJG_02DNA_FD_189096 | JGI IMG/M metagenome (GOLD analysis project Ga0256405, IMG submission 189096) | Bovine rumen microbial communities from Lethbridge, Alberta, Canada - RJG_02 | ecosystem: Host-associated > Mammals > Digestive system > Stomach > Rumen | place: Canada: Alberta | collected... | reverse complement strand
GGGTTTTTAACGCAATAATTTAAATTTGGACGTATCACTCTGTTTATTTCATCAACAATCCTCACTCTGCTAACCAATTCATTTCCGGCAACACATAAAGTACTAAGTTTGTACCTATCCCAATTGGAAATCATCCATTTCACTGCTTCCAGTACAATATCGATTGAAACAACATTTCTATAAAAAGGATGATAGATCTCTGCGATTTTTCCCCTTTTATAACAATCAATACAATACTTTGTGAATTTATCATTTTCCGAAATAACATAGGAAAGCCTTAGCGATTTAAATAAGCTTGACTTACAAAAATATCTCTCTACTTCAGCTTTCATACATCCATATGGAGTTATAGGATTCAACTCTGATAATTCTGTAAAAGGATGTCCATCATCCATTCCATAAACTGCATCACTTGAAAAAAACAAAGTTTTTACATTATGTTTTATCGCTTCTTCAATAAAAAATATTGTTCCTTCTACATTGACACGTCTGCATTCATCATACGACTCAGCACATTTATCCGGACTAGAAACTGCTGATGTAAAAACTAAATATTCAATATCATCTAATAAATTAAAATCAAATTTTTCTGCACACCTTAAATCAAGTGCATATTTATCATCTCTGTTACGATCTATTCTAATCACATCTTTGTCTAAAAAAGCAGATAATTCAGAGTACAGCTTTTTCCCAATATATCCAGTACTTCCAACCAAAGCAATTTTCATTGTTTACACTCTCAACTAATTACATCTTCAGGTGAATAGTAAATCACTTGTGAACCATTATTTTCAAACTTGAATGACACTAAAGTCAAATCAGCAAGTATACTTTTTACACATTCTTGTTTTTCATACGGAACGTAAAACAGCATAAAGCCGCCCCCTCCTGCACCAAGTATCTTTCCGCCTAATGCTCCAGCAGTGACGGCCTTATCGTATATTTCATCGATACTCACATTAGAAATCCTTTCACCAGTTTTTTTCTTTAAATCCCATTCGCACCCCAAAAGATTACCTATTTCATCTAAATCACTATTCTCATCTTCAAAGATAGTTTCTGCCTCATCAGTCAGTTTGTTCAATAATTTCAGATACTCATTTTTTTCTGCGTTTTTTATTCTGTCATTTAAAATTTCATACGAAAATCTGCTTACCCCCGTATAAAATAGCATCAGATTTTTTTGAAATTTCAACTTTCTTTCATTACTTATAATGATTGGTCTTACCTCATAAGTATCATTATAAAAATCTATTCTATTGAACCCACCATATGCTGCTGCAATTTGATCCTGCCAACCTCCACTTTCATTGCATAAAACTCTTTCAATGTAAATCGATGATTTTGAAAGATAATCTTTATCTGCATATTTTCCCTTTAACGCATTAAATCCATTCAGCATACCAACAACAAAAGAAGAGCTTGTTCCTAATCCCGATCTTGCTGGAAGATCTGCATCATACGTCAGTCTGATATCAGACAAATTCATAAATTTCATTGTGTTTCGTATTGCAGGATGTTCTACCTCACTTACCTCATTCACATATTCCATTTTAGAATAAGTAAGATGTGTCTTAAAATCAAAATAAGGTGGAAGATGTCTTAAAGTTACATAACAATATTTATCGAATGTACTTGAAATAACTGATCCCCCATATTTATTAAAAAAAATAGGATTATCTGTTCCTCCACCAAAAAAAGACATTCTAAACGGTGTTCTAGATATAACCATAAGACTCCTCTTTTCCAATTATGTTTCTACAAAAAAGCAATCATATAAATCATGCTACAATAAATTCTGTTGAAAATAAGTTCCAAAGGTCCTACATACCTATAATCAACTCCATAATGTTTACACCATGTATAATTACAAAGTAAAGACTTGTAATATGATGTTGAATCCTGCACTGTATTTTTGTAAATCTGCTTTTTAATCTCTTTTTTCTCATGCTTTGTTAATTCAAACTTAGATAAATGTTTTATGCTCCAATACATATAATCCGCATTGCCAAACACAGTGTACCATTCATTAAACTTATGTTTTGTAGATTTACTTTTATTATGCACAGAAGAGAAGAAATTTTCATTCATATAACACATGTTATAATTCAAGCTTTTACCCATCATACAACATTCCGCATACAAATATTCCGGTGAAAAATTATAATATTTTATTGATTTTATATGCTCCGCTGCCTTAAAAAGATACTCACTTTTATAAAAAATACCAACAATATGATTATGACGATATCCAAAATTTTTCAGCGAATCATACCCCGGATCAAAGACTTGATAATCTTGATCATTTATAGGTTTACACATTCCACATCCGATATCATTTTTCTCAAGAAAAGTCATAAGTCTCTCAATATTTCTCATCAATAGTAAATTTCTATCAATTACAAACATAGAATACTTGCCCTTTCCAGACATAATGCACCGGATAAGCATTTCACCATATGAGCATCGTTCAGAATTATATACAATGCGAACCCTTATATCTTTAAAGCTCTTTATAATGTCTAATGTTTTATCAGAGGACTTGTCATAAAAAAGAACTATCTCAAAATCCATCCTTCTACTCTTCAAAATATTGAAAAGACAATCTCCAATCCATTTTTCACTATTATATGTAGGTAAACAAAAGCTTAGTAAAATATCCTTCATAAAATTATCCTGCCAAAATATCTTCTAAAAATTCCTTATGAACTGACGATTTGATCATTGCTGGTAAATTCAAAAAATCATCTTTATTCAGTACAATTATTATCACGTCTATATCATCGATAAAACTATCGGGTCTTATAACGCTAACATCTGAATTTAGAATTTGACCCCCTCCAATATCTAAACAAAATGGTATCTCGTAATTTCTATCTTTAAGATACCAATACAGGTGATTAGCTATCTCATTAAGGCCATATATAGCAACTTTATGATATTCATTAGCATTTAAATACTGGTCAATTTTTCCTTGAAAATTATGATCATATAGGTGGTTTAGTAACTCAAATTTAACTAAGATTTTATCCCTTTGTTTTAAAACATCATAATAATCTAACTTTAATTTTTTCAGCAAAAATAACAACATAATTATAATAGTTACACTAATATAAATCATAATATCATTCCACTATTACCCTATTTCAAAATATTTTTCAAACAATTTTGGCTCTTTCCTGTGCATTTCCCACATATAATAGTTTTCTATTTTCTCTTCTGTCGTATCGGGATGACAATACTGAATAGTTCCTAAATCTACAATTGGGTCCTGCATAATTGGCAAAGCAAGAACTTCTCTTAGCTCAGGTTTTGGTGTAACTCCATCCTCTTCCATCATGCTGATATTTCTGAATTCTTCCTTCGTATATGTTCCCCAGTTCAGTATCTTTGTAAAAAATGCCTCATCACATCCAAGCCTTTTCGCCCATTCAACAAACAAGGGCATTTCCTCATAATTTCGTTGCTGAACTACAAAATTCATTCTGAAATATGCTAGTTCACCTTTCCTCTTAAGTTCTGCAGCAAAGTCCATGTTTTGATACAGATTATCAAATTTCCCATTTCTTCGGATTTTTTCATATGTATCTTTCGTTGCCGCATCAACGGATACCGTAAGCATAACCTTTCCTGTTTTTCCTTTTTTAAACTCTTCCCACCGTTCCGGTGTAAAAAGTGTGCCATTCGTAAGGAAACGTATGTATGGAATGTCATTGCATACAGAACTCATGTAGATTTTTTTATATGCATGGCTCAAAAAAACCTCTCCATCACCTGCCTCTATTAAAAATTCTGTATCCGAAAGAAATCCATCCGATATAATCCGTTCTGAAAGTTCATCTGCCTCTTTTTTCTCACGTCCTCTTGCAATCCTGACTTCGTTTCGACAGGTTTCGCACATAAGATTACAAGTCGAATCATAACCAAGTGCAACTACCTTGGGTTTTTTCTCGAAATCAAGATATTCTTCTTCGGAAGGAACCCATGTATCGTCAATCTGCCGATGCCCTCTTCCAATGAATAGCGGACACATATTTTTTAGACAAAATGTATATGTCTTATTTTCTGTTGATAGTGCCAATACTTTATGCTTTATCGAATTCCACATCTTATCAGCAGAAATATTTTTTAATCTGTCAAGTCCTTTTTCTAAAAAAGTAGTACAGCACACTGCAGTATTCCCGTTAGTAACAATCTCAAGGTGATTCAGTATAGAATTGCATGTAAAGGAATATCTGGCTCTATCAAATATAGTTTGTGCAAGAAGTCTCGATGGTGAATCATACACGTTTACTGCATTAATATAATCATTAGGATAAATCATTCCTTTTTCTTCAAGAAAATCAATCGCATCAGAATCCCTTGCAAAAGCAACAATAACGAACATATCTTTCCAATTTTCAATATGCTCAGGCTTTTTTACAGGATATCCATGGAACTCAGTAATATCTTTATGAGTATCTATAAAAAAAGAAATTTCAAACTCTGGTCTTGAATCTAAAAGTTTTTTTGCATTCGCTCCCGTCCCCCAAACCACAACTGGCTTATCTGGTATTTTATAATAATCAAGGCTTTTAAAATAATCCGATTCAAAGAAATACTCGATGCCGCGACGCATTCCTCTTTTTTCTAATTCATGCTGTGGAAGCTTCTTGTCAAAACCACATATTATAATTGGATTCTCATCTATTCTTTCATCCAGTTTAGATGATTTATATACTTGATATCTTCTCCAAATCCCTGGTTTATTTTGATCATCATCTATAATATAATCAATTTCAACCCTATCCTCGAATATGTATAAAAAATCCTTTGTCACTCTATTTAAACCATATATAATGCACTTTTGTTTCATGAACTGACCTCCATTACAACTTCCTCAACTGATATGACAGGCACTTCCGTTTTTTCTCTCAGTTTCATATATATGCTTGGGTATGCATCCGGAATTGTAACAATAATTGCTTCTGTATGCGGAAAGTCCATATCTGAAGTAAAACTATCATAAATACTTTCAATTTTTTCGGCATTCTGATCGATCAAAAAGCTGATCTTGATTCCCGTCCTCTCAAGTTCCTTTATCAAATGCCTGCCCAACATTCCGCATCCATACACTGCTACCTCATTTATCTCGCGTATCTTGAAATAAGGAGACAAATTCTTTCCAGCTTCTTTCAGCTTCATCCATCTGTCAAGAATATGCCAGAACTTATCGTATTTATTCAGTATTGCCGCATTAGGATCATTGTAAACCTTCAAGAGTGGCGCACTACTTGGTATGTCATCTGTATCACAATTATCTTTTGCTTCCTTCAAAGCTTTAAGATAATCAAAACCACTTTCTTCATCCGGCTCCAGGTACATGCCTTCCCCCCACTCATTCCAGGCATTGACAAAGAGCATATCCATACCTGAATCAAAGTTTTTTCTTATTAAAGCGAGAACCTGTTTTTTAAAAAGTGAAGGAGACGCTTCTTTTACTATATTTCCTCTGATTCCCATTCTCGGAGTGTTATCAAAACCACTAAAAGCTCCATAGTACGTATCATCCTGAGGTTTATCTAAGATTTCCGCATTTATAGCATCTTCATACCTGATGACCCTCTGTCCTTCAAAATATTTATGAAATACATATGCAGGTTCACCTAAAAGTCTTGCGTCAAACGTATACTTTTTATCCAGATTCTCGCCAATAAAATATATATCGCCGATACCAGCATCTGCCGCAAGCTTCCTCCAGTATTTAATCATGTTGAATACTTGTGGCATACTAAGCGGTTTATAAATAAGAAATACCGGCTTACCCGCATGTTTAATGTATCTTTTATCCTTAAAAAATGGAAGCAGATACTCAAAGTGTTCTTTCCACTCTTTCTCCCCTCCGTACTTCTGCTCTAAAAGCACTCCGTCATCATCAAGCGAAATCTTCCTGCCATCATTCATGATCCATGCATTTCCATTACCAGCATTACTCCAAGTTCTAATCCAGGATTCATTGGCCCAGCAAAAACAGAAAGGCATATTTATATCTGTCCATCTAAGTAAATTTTCAGCGGGCTTTTCAAGGATTTTTCTTCCATCCTTAAACCAATAATGATAAAAACACATACCATCTACACCATAAACATGCATCAGGTTTGCCTGCCATTTCATGGTCTTTTTGTCCATGAGATCATAGTAATTATCATTCATTGGTTTCTTCGGCTGCTTATGTCCATCATACAAAGGCTCCGCATTTCTTACAGCAGTCCACTCTGTAAAGCCTTCTCCCCACCACTCATCATTCTCAAGAGTCCTGTGAAACTGCGGCAAGTATTTAGCAATTATCTTAATATCGCTCATCTATCCCCTCTATCATCATTGCGATTAAATGCAAATGATACTCTTAAAGCCATTTTTTCTTAATCCATCTGCAAGCTCATCTGCAGTCCTGATATTTACTCCCATAATCAGTACTACATTATCAGATTTTATTTCCGAAATATTTATTACAGGATGCCTATTGTCTGGGGATTTTATTTTCTTTGCTCCGCTGCTCACAACAAAGCTTTTAAACGAAATGCTATTGTTATTAAGCCATAGCGCAATTTGTCCTGCGACCTCTCCTGCACCAAATATACATATGTCTCTGCTTAATCCAATATTTTTTATATTCTCAGCAAGTTTTGTAATCTCCGAGGATAATTCTGTACCGGAACTCATATATCTATCAATCAATGTTTTTCTTATTTCATCATCTGTCATATATTTCAGAATACTGGGAATCACGCCTCTTGCGTTTTCTTGAAATTCTTCTTTCTGCCTATTTCTATCTTCATGTCCAAGCAGGTACATTTCATAAATACAATAAAAATAATTCACCAGAGTTTGAAATGCGGCTTCTTTAATTACTGATTCCTGAAGTTCCTGTGACCTAGTCGATAAGTATACACCCGCTAAGGCTCTGAAACCATCGCACCGTCCACTGACCGTAATATTTACCGTCGCACTCTCACTTCGGGTCACATAAATATAACTATCTTTTGGAGTATAATGGATACTACCTGCTTTAAGAAACACTCTCCAAATAAAATCCAAGTCTTCACATATCTTGAAATCCTCACGGAATCGAATCGTGCTTATTACTTCGGTTTGGAAAAGTTTTCCAAACACCTCCCAACCAAAGTTCTTTCGGGCAAGTAATTCACCTAAAACATCATCTCTACTATATGAACATTCATCAATCTTCTCAAAAACCTCAGCATCGCCATTTTCATTTCTCTTTCTGTAAGGACATACTGAAATATCTGTTTTCGTATCATCCTTAAACGGTTGTAATAATCCTTCAAAATAATCCTTATCTATCAGATCGTCAGCATCCACAAAAGCAGTGTATTCACCTTTAGCCAAGTCAAGTCCTAAATTTCTAGCAGAGGATACGCCTCCATTTTCCTTGTGTATTACTTCTACACGTTTATCTAAAGACCTGTATTCATCTAAAATAAAAAGCGACCCATCTGTCGAGCCATCGTCTACGCAGATGACCTGAAGTTTAACATATGTCTGATGAAGAACTGAATCCAAACATTGTCTTAGATATTTTTCAGCGTTATATACTGGAATTATCACACTTATTAAGCCTTTACTTAAGCACTTATTCATAATTACCCCAAATTTCTGATTTCTCAGTAAGTCGTGCAAAATGTCTCTTACAGGCGAATGAAAATTCTCGACTAAAGTCTGCTTTCATATTTTCAGTCTGACCCATCATTTTTAAAAGAACCTTTTTAACAGTATCAAGCTCATAAAATGAAACATACTTTGTTATCTCTGAAAAACAATTGCAAAATGTTTTTAGCTCATCATCTTCCAGTTGAAATCCATTCAGAGATATGTTATATCTCTGAATCTCCTCAAAATTATTTTTTCTTCCAATATTTTCCATCACTAGATTTCTAGAAGTTTCATTATCTTTTGTTATTCTCCAATAATAAACAACCTCTCCAACTGACGCTATATTCCCTTTAGTTGAAAATTCACTCCAAAATCTGTAATCTTCCATCCCGTACTGGTTATCTTTAAAGTTTAAATTATTCGCCGTAACAAAAGAACGTCTGAACATTGCACTTCCATTAGGAACAACATCTTGAAAGATCAGTTCTGCCTTTGTCCTCAAAGGATTCATAAATGTTTCCATGGGCGTTCTAACAATCATTGTTCCATTATTGTCTATGAATCTCATGTCACCACATACACATTGAACTTCAGGGTGCTCATCAAGATATTTTTTTTCAATCTTAAATCTTTCTGGTGATGAAATATCATCATCGTCCAAAATTGCAATATATTCTCCTCTGGCATTCTGAATTCCTATATTTCTGCTTCTTGAAATACCTCTGTTGATATCATTTTGTATTATCCGAATTCTTGGATCATGGAAAGCCTTAACAAGTTCAAGGCTTTTATCACCTCCACAATCATCAATAATTATCAGTTCAAATTCCGTGTAGCTCTGGTTCAGTATGGATGCAACTGACTCCCGAATATATTTTTCAGCCCTGTAAAGGGGCATAATCACGCTTATCATTCTCCATTTTCCTTAGGATTCTCATGAGATTATTATCAAACACAGCCTTCGAAAAAGTACTTTCATACAGTCTTCTTCCTTTTTTACCTATCTTTTCTGCTATATCTTTATTATTGATGCACCATAGCATTTTGTCATAAAGGTCATCAACATCTCCGGATTTGAAAATAATTCCATCTATTCCATCTTTAATGAAATCAGCTATTCCTGCCGCATCCGACACAATGCAGGGAATCTCATGCATCATCGCTTCCACAGTAGTGATAGACATAGTCTCCTGCCTCGACGAGCATACATAAACATCAGATAGTGAATAAGCCACGTCCATCTTCTCTCTTGTAAAAAGCCCCGAAAAACTTATAGCAGGATTTCCTTTGTATTTTGATATAAGGTTTGCCGCCATCTTCGATTTATTATTTCCAACAATTTGAAAATCAAGTTCTGCACTCTCTAACTGTATTTCTTTATCATTTAATATTTTTTCTGCTGCTTTGCAAAAAATATCCTGTCCCTTCCATTCCTGAATATCTCCGGCAGTCATAAAGCGATAGCCATCATGTGCCATATGTTTTTGTATCGCTGTATCAGTAAGTCCATATATCATGATTTTGGGATCAGATTTTGGAAATGTCTGTTTGAAGGTTTCTACCGTAATTCTCCCTGCTCCAAGTACCCAAATATTCTTAAAATCTATCCTTTGACAAAGCCCTTTATCAAGATTCCCATAAATATATGGAGGATCATGAAGCCACCAGAGGATCTGCAGATCTTCTCTTTTTTCTGTCAGAAGCCTATAAAAAAGAACCGTATTACAAAGTATGGTATTGAAACTACTTATCCATTTAATATCTGCTAGTGTACAAATTATCAGATTCTCATCAATAACAACCTGAGCTCCAAGTCCTATTATTTTCTTTTCTGCCTCTCCGCTTTGTATCGCCCCTACTACTACCTCATAGCCTCTTTTTCTACAAACAGATACAGCACCCATGAGAGCTACAGTTGCGCCATTCAGTTTCAGATCTGGTGTAAGCATAAGAATTCTCTTATCTCCTAAACAAGTCACCAGAGTATCACTGTCTTTCGTAATTAGCTTCACAGGACGACTTACTTTATCAGACCTAAGAATATTCTCTACTTCACTTGGTGATAGAATCCTGTTCTCATCTACTCCAAAACTAAGAAGCTGCTCTTTCATCTCACGAAAATATGCGCTCAGAATATAGATTCTATCATATGGCTGCTTTATTCCTTCTTTCGGAGCATATACCTGTATTCCATCAATGAAGGTGCCTTGTTTAGATTCATTATTATCAAGAAAACCAATAACATTATCTATTATAAAATTTCTATATCGTTGATAGTAATCACCCGTTCCAAAAACTATAATTTTCATAAATTTTACAAATCGTTTACTTTTTTAATAATGGTATTATATATGTCCTTACCAAACTCTCCACTCATTATTGGAAAATCCAAATAATATTGATAGAACTCTTTATTGATCACTTCTTTAAGTCTATTAATAATAGAAATATTTTCCTCGGATTCAGTTTCTGGTGAATACAAGATTCTGTCAGTATTTTCATCTGATAGTAATACAGGCTTTCCGGAATTTTTGTAAATAGAAGCCACCGAACTCCAATCTCCAATATATACATCACTAAGAAATATAGCTGAGTACATATCCTCAGTCTGATCCAATATGCCCACTCCATTAGTGACAAAAAATTTTTCCAATTTTGAAAAAGTGTTACTATATCCCTGTCGCATTGATTGCAATGTCGATTTCATTAACGGATGAGGACGCCAAATCACTAAAATATTGGAATTTAGACAACTACGAAATATATCTAACGTCTTGCTTAAATATTTATCTACATCCTGTCTTAATAATGCACCAACCGAATTATTATAAAGAACTATCAATTCTGGATTTTTCTCTTCAATCGTAAACCTCCATGAGTTCGGAATTTTAACAATTTCCGAGGATAAGTTCTTAATTTTATCAAATTTAGGTGAACCTAAAGCTAATAATTTTTCTTCAATTAAA
>Ga0256405_10012332_pt1 | contig 10620 bp, 12 predicted proteins | sample RumenRJG_02DNA_FD_189096 | JGI IMG/M metagenome (GOLD analysis project Ga0256405, IMG submission 189096) | Bovine rumen microbial communities from Lethbridge, Alberta, Canada - RJG_02 | ecosystem: Host-associated > Mammals > Digestive system > Stomach > Rumen | place: Canada: Alberta... | reverse complement strand
TGATATATTCTTAATATACATTTTTGGTTAGATCCTTAGTGGGCTGACTATTTTCATCATTGTATCTTTAGATATATATTACTAGAGTGATATGTACACTGTATTTATTAAGGAGTAAAATATGCGAGCAGCAGACTTTTCAGAAGCAGTACAAAAAACATGGGATTCACTATCACCTGAAGATCGTGAATTTTGGAATTACAGTGATTTAGCGTCATGGGAGTCATATATCCCTATATTGGAGATGCTTAAATCTTATAACGAATGGCATAATTTTAAGATAGATACTATAATCGATGTTGGGTGTAGTTGGGGTGTACAGTCATTTCAATTCCATCAATTAGGTTATAGATACTTCGGTATAGATTGCAGTATATGTGAACATGAATTTATAGGACCTGATACTGATAAAGTGCAGCTTGCCAATAATGAAGTGCTGTTCTTTGATGAAGATGCTACTAAGATGAACTTTAAAAAGTTCAATCAGAAGTATAATATCAACCCACTTTCTACATTAGTAATCTGTGCTTATGTACCTATGCTTAAGCATCAAACTGGTTACGATTGTAAACGTTCCAACAGAGGAGCGAAATTCATGACTAAGATGCTGAAGTATTACAGTAAATACATCATTCTGTAACTCCGAAATCAAAAACGCTAACGTCGTGATGACAGTGAGTGTTTTTATGTTAAATGTACGTAATATCTGGAGAGTCACTTTAGGCTCTCTAGATATTAAAATATTCCCATTATTGGTTGATGTATAATATTATCTATATGTGTTATGTATTTTAGAAGGAGCAATTATTATGGCACAATATACAACTGATTACATCTATTTATATGATCCATCTAAACAAGAAACTGAAGAAGTTAGAAAATGTTTCGAAGAGCTACAACACACCATCAAACTTTTCAAACAACACGGATTGAAAAGACCATTCAACAATACTCAGACATTAGTGAGTGTTGAACTCAAAAATGGAATTATTGAGATGATAACGATTTCAGCATATGGATTCGCTATTAATACCTGGTATGAATGGAAACAGAAAAATTATCCATCATTACGCATAGCTGTTGATTCATCAGAACCATCTATGGAACTCTATGAACGTTATGTCGAAGATGATTTCTTTGGAGATAAACCTACACTAGTTATCAATGTGTATGATAACTTAGGTGAGTATGTGGATAGTGTTGGTGGTTTTGTAAAATTAGATGATATTGACAGATTATATCAAATCGCTGATTATCTATATCCTGAAAAAGGAGAAGAACTCAATGATTGTACTGTTGCACAATTATGTGAGTTGATTAGAGATCACGAAAATGTTGATTTCAATTCATATATAATTAACCATATAGAATAAATTTAATTAAAGGAAGAAAACATGAAAGATTACATAGTAGTGCATGATGGAGTATTTCACGCTGATGATGTTTACGCAGTGGCGTTAGCCAAACTGTTTAATCTCAAAGGTTCTGATAACATCATTAGAACTAGAAATGTTGATGTAATTAATAATGCTACCTATGAACTAGATGTAGGTGGGCAGTATGATAATCAGAGATGTTTCGATCATCATCAATCACTTTTCAATGAAAGATATGAAGATGGTACTCTCATGGCAACTGCAGGGTTGTTATGGAGAAGATTCGGATTCGATTGGTTGAGACAAACAAAAGGTAATACTAGACAAGAACATGAATTAGTTGAAATTCATAAATGGATGCAAAATGAATTCTTTAAACTTCTAGATAATTGGGATAATGGTATTCAAATCGCAGAACCAGGAATAAACATTCCTCAGGAAATCAAGATTTGGAACCACCCTGATATCAAATCACAGTATCAAAATGATCGATTCTTTGAATCCGTAAATAGAGCTAAGTGGCTTTTACCTCTATCAGTAGATTCAGTGGATAATTTAATGCATGAAAATAGATAGGAGTACATATGAGCAAATTTATAGCTATTGACACTAATCCGTGGAAATTAGATGATCTTTACGCATGTGTGCTTCTTAAAGCATTTGATGCGCCTGGATGTGGTGTTATCGTTGTAACTAATAATCCAGATACTTTAGCGAATGCTACCTGGGTAATTAATAGTAAAGTATTTAATGTATTGAATGCTAAATTCGCCGAAGAACTTGAAATAGATCCTATCCCTGTGGATAATATCAATACTTCACAGCGACTTTGGAGTACTTATGGTAGAGGGTATTTAACTAGAAAAGCTCAACAGTTAGATCCATTGTGTTCTGAACGCACTAGAACTGAAACTGTAGACTACGTATATACTCAAATAAATAAGTTCTTTGATGAACATATGATTGGACGGACGTTTATTAACAGTACTAAATATATGGCATTGATATATTACGGAGTACGGGACGATCAACGTAAGATGGAGAAGCTTTTTAACAATCTCGTTATTGATAGGTTGAGTTTCTTCAATACATACGTCAATGAGATGTTTAGAAAATACAAAGAAATCATCATTGTTAAACAAAGTGCTAATTCTTCTAGAAATGATGTGCCACTGTTAATATTACCTAGAGGTGGGTTACCAGTATCTGAATGTTTCGATGATATAAAAGAATTCAAGTGTATGATATATCCAAATATTAGAGGCGGATATGGAGTACAAGCGATTTCTGATTTTATAGATGATAAACTAGTAAACAGATGTTCGTGTGATCTACCAGCAGTAGTGAATACTGAAACACAAGAACTCATTGATGGAGTTAGAGTTGAGTTTGTTCATAGGAATAAATTCATGGCTGTAGTCCATGGTGAGTTAGAAGATGTAAAAGTATTCGCTAAGAACCATTTCAAATAACTATCATGTAATCTTCCTCGAACCAAAGATACTCATCCGCAAGGGTGGGTATCTTTTTTTGTTTATTGTAATGCACAAACATAAATAATCAACACTCCCAGGGATAACCTAGGGAGTGTTGATATATTTTTTATTAGTTATCGTTTATTAAGCATCCAAATGAGTTTGATCGACTGTAGCTCCATCAGCTGTTGGGTTATTAGCAATTTCGGTAGTAGCACCAATATCATTAAGGTCAGATACACTGAGATTACCAAGGATGTAGTTGTTATTGGTGGTAACAATACTACCATCCTCAATAGAATCAAGTATATCAGTGGTCTTAGACAATCTAATCAAATCGTCCTTAACTGCAGTTACAGTAGCTACCATATCAGCAGGAACGTTGTTTATCATCATACTGAATAACTCTTCGATTTCTTCTTCGGAGTAGCTATATGACAAGTTGATGATAGCGTTGTTCAGAGCTGCGAAGTTAGCATCAAGAGCATTAACAGCTGCACGAAGGTCGCTGACATTGTTAGGGTTATTCTTAAGATTGTCAATTTCAGTATTGGCAGCTCTTAACCCAGTCTCAACTACATTCATTCTGTTAACGATAGCTGCGATAGCTTCTACGATACTAGAATCAGTACCACTACTGCCAGTACCATTTTGAATGATAATGTCTACAGCAGTCTTAAGTGCATCATACTTAGCACCATGTTCGATCATCCATCTCTCGGCGATATACAGTCTATTCCAGATATCAAGTAACTGTTGATTGATATTAGTTATAGCTAAGTTAGTACTGTTAGCTTGAGATGTAAATGTACGAACTACATCAGAATACTCAACCTTATCGTGGTATTCAGTATCAGCTCTAAGATCATTCAGAGTACCTTCAACAGTATATACTCTGTCCATCAAAGAGAGTATCTGAGCACTAGAATCGGCCAAGTACTTATCAGTGCTAGCAAGAGCGTGTAACCACTCTCTAGTGAATCTCTTCAAGTTAATCTTATTTCTAACTAATTTAAGTTCAGTCTTAGTAACTCTATCAGATAGACGCATGATCTGGTTAATGCTCTTCTCTAACTCATCTTGTAAGTATTCAATATCAGTTAGAGGCATCTTCTCATAGTCAGCTATAATAGTAGTATCTTCACCATCTTCAATAGCAGCGGTGAGATAAGCATACATTCCTTTATCTACTTTAATCTGAGTTATATTACCACCAATGGTGAAGAACTCTTTAGTTATGGTAGAAGGATTAATCCTACTCGCAGATAAGAACATCTTAACTGTATATCCGGATATGTTGACTACATACTGATCATTATCTCCTGGAGTAAAAGCTTCACTCCATTGATTAGTTACTCTAATGAACCTTCTATCAATACTCATAAATAGTTTCTCCGTTTAAAAATATTGCTTGGTCCTTAGTAATTTCACATTGGTAAACTACTACATTTCTGAGATAGCCCTCATAAAATTCAGCGCCGTTACTACCTAGGTATAGAATATCACCTAAGTCATAGATATCTGGAGCATCCATCTCATAAGTAGCAGTGTTGTAAGCATTAACTATCTTATTCTCAGATACAGATACAGTTATAGAACCATATTCCTTATCCTGACTACTGAATGGATACAGATCCATGAGTGATCTGAAATTAGTAGGATCACCAGGAATAGAAGCCCATCTAGTAGTATCTATATAACCAGTAGGACCAAAGTTAGCTTCTGATGCTAGGAGCTCAGTATCATTTTCAATAGTCTTAGTAACAAATATAGGACGTCTGTCTGTACCTATACAGTTGTTTACAGTTTTAAATCCAGCAGATACTACTATATTTTTAGAAGTACCTAATTTGTCTGTTAACTGTTTCTTGAGATAAATCCCTTCTCTAAGTGCCGGTTGACCGGAGGTTGGAATATAAGGAGACATGTTGTTTCCGTTCTCCAACTGTACACCCCAGACATACCCTACAACACCAGTACTTATATAAGTAAAGTCCTGTAAGTTAGGATCCTTTTCACTGAAGAAAGTGATAGCTAAATCGTCAACTTGATCTAAGTTACTATATAAAGTTATAGAACATCTAGACCAGCCATCTTTCAATGTAGCTATATCACAAGCGTATCTAGTTAACGGATTGATAATTAATTTTTCACCAGTAGTTAAATCAAATATAGCTCTAACTACTAACTTACTAAGGAAATCAGTATAACTAAGCATCACATACTTAGCATCACCAGCTTTAGCGAATATACTAAAGGTCTTATATTCGTTAGCCGTTAGCTCAACATTAGGAATAATGATAGAATGTTCCCTAGCTACAGTATCATTAGCAGATATGGTAGTAGCATTAGTATTCTTCATTAGATCAGGATAATTCTTAGTTAAAGTAATGTTCTTATGAATATACCCACTAAAATTATCACTATTCGGTATATAGTTAGTTCTAGCACCAAACATAGGGATAAGAGGAACTCCATACATTCTATCAACTGGTAGCTTATCAAAACTATCAGCTAAATGTACATTACCATCTATACCTACATAAGTATAAGCAGATCTAGCAAGATCACTAACAACATTCTTACGGATAGTCAATGTAGGAGGAACACCTATTTCGCTATCTATACAGAAAATAGGTTCATCTACTACAGGTCTACCAGGGAACATCCCATCGAGAAGTTCTTTATGAGCTTCCTCATCAACTTCATGATGATGTATCAGTTCTCTAACACCAGCTACTGATAATAATGCTGATTCATCAGTACCAGTCTTCATTTCTTCAGCATCAGCTACATGGAGTACTTTGAACAGATCTTCAGTATAACCTGCTTTATCCTTAGTACCACCTTGTCTAACGTATTCAGCATAAAGAACATCTATGATTTGCTCTAAGAAATCATTAAGAGATGTTCTATGTGGGTTACCGAAGTCATGTAAATGTGCATTCAGAACTTTGAGAGCGTTCTCTAATTCAGGAATATCTAAAAATCTACGAATACTCTCAATCTTATCCAGCACATCCTTAGGAGTGATGATGTGAACAGGACTAGAGTTCTTATCCGCAGATTCAATAGTGGAATATTTGGAAAATCCTGAAATAGTTCCGGTTAACGGTTGTCCATTCCAGGAGTGATTTCTATTCGACATAAAAGTTAACCTCTTAGTTTACGAAGAAGATTTCTTCTTCAGCCTTAACCGGGAAATTGTACATACTAAATTCTGATAAAGGATCTTGACTGGAATGAATAATATCAGTGAACTGTAGAGTAGTAGCATCACTAGGAAGAACCCACCCATCAGTAGAAGAAATATCACCACTATCAAGAATGATACTATCGGTTTCAACACTAACTCTATCAAGTTCATTTCTCACCACCACTTCTTTAGGAGTACATACTAATACATAAGTGTACACATTAAGTTCAGTGTGTGAAATGGAACACAAAGTAGTATCAGCGAATTTAACAACTAGATTAGTATCATCACATTCAACAATGAGATCCCCACTACCGAATGATATTCTAAATACTTCTCCAGTTTTCCCAGTGTATTTAAACACCATAGTCATGCCATCACTATTCCATTTATCAGTTAAAGAATAGGTAGGTTTCATATGCCTTTGACTATTACTATCAAAGTAGAAGATAGGATAACTATTCACACATTGGTTCGGAGAGATACTATTTCTAATGTTGATATGTGCACCTAGTGATTTGAGATGTTCCAACCAGTATCTTCGCCATGCAACTGAATCAACAGCTTTGGTATCGTTAATACCAGCAGCTATGTCTTCAGTAGTACCTATCTGTATGTTCTTACTAACATCTTCAATAAACTCATCTTTAGATTTATCATATCCGGCATCAACATACGTCTGGTATAGTTGATTGAGTATATCAGTACTATTCAGCTTAAAGTCATGAGTATACTCACCATCTAGATGTTTGTAAATCTCTTTTAATATCTTGCTAGCAGCAGCGTATTTATCGCTGTTCTCTATATTCACTGCAATGCGGTAGAGTTCATCAACTGTTCTTTCAGTGAACCCTTCATAACGATCGGTGAATATGCCGCTGAATCCACGTACTTCGCCGTTTAACTCTTCAGCATTGGACATATGTATCCCCCTTCTGTAAGAAACCTTTTGGAAATCTATAAAATGCCTATTCAGCTATTAATGAACGTGTATATGTGATGACAGGAAATTATGCACTATATTTCCCTGTAACTTAAAATTATTAATAATAGAGTAAAAGGACTTAACATGAATATTCAGGAGAAGGTAATAGATATCCCCTGCAAGAAAGGGTACACCTCCAAAATTTTTGTTGTTAGGAAGCGGATAAAAACTGATGAGATATTCATTATCTCCAGTACTGGTCTAGATGACCTTGTACTATCTATTAAGAAATCTGACAACAGATGGAATTTTAACGATTTATTTACAGATGAATCTCAAGCGAAAGAACTAGTTAGAGAAATTCTACTAACTGGTTATCTTACTGTTGACGGGTATTCGGATAGATACTTCCTAGTGCCAGGAGTGTATGACACTACCAATGATCGCTTAGCTCGTCCAGCTCAAATTTATACATTTGAGCCAGATCGCGATAATAGGTACTATGAATCTAACTTATCTATGTGGCATGAATTCTGTGCTCGTTACCAAGTTAATAAAAATTCATTTTACATTGAATCCATCGATACGGATGTTATCGTTAAAAAGCTCTCGGATACTCGGGCACTAATTAACCTCAATGCTAATAGATTTGATATATCTACAGAAGGCATCACACCTCTAGATAGATCCCCAACTAGATATCAAACTAAGTTATTGAATTTTATTTTAGCTAATTTAAATGATTTTGAGGTACAACCTGATGCAAACTTCGTGGACTGAATACTTCATGGATCTAGCTAAAGCTGTATCTACTCGTTCTACATGTCTACGTAGAAAGGTAGGAGCAGTAGCTGTTAATCCTAGACACATGGTTATAGGTACTGGTTATAATGGAGCACCGTCATCTATGGCTCACTGTACTCCAGAAACCTGTATTCGTGTGAAAAATCACATCCCTTCAGGTGAAAAACTAGAAATGTGTAAAGCAGTACATGCTGAACAAAATCTAGTAGTTCGTCTGGGTGATAAACTTGAAAACGCTACCATATACATCACAACAAGACCATGTACTACATGTACTAAGTTGTTGATACAGGCAGGTGTTAGAGAGATTGTGTGGGATAAAGATTATGATGATACGTATGCTACTAACCTTCTTCAGGAGTATTTTAACAATACTATCACCACAGATGAATTCGGTTATAAACACATAACTAAATCCATCTAACTCTTATACTAAAATGCTATGAGATCATATTCCATATAAGGAGGTATTCCCATGGCATTTACTCAAATTATCTCTTTAATTCTGAAGTACAAAAATATTTCTTTATTTCTCGTGGGACTAGGTATCCTAGCCCTATTGTATTTTTATATACAGTACCTTCGTTCTACCATAGAAGACCAAGAACAGGAAATAATAACACTTAAGTCTAACATCACACAGTATCAATCTGAGATATCATCTAAGAATACTACTATTACTGGTATTAATAAAACTCTACAAGAGTGTTACTTAGTACAGAAGTATAAAGATGAAGATCTTAAGCAGATTGAAGAGATAATGAATTTAAAAGATGAGGAAGGTTCTAAGAATGTACCACAACATCAACAACAAATCACCAATAAGACGTATATTGAAGGTATTCGTTTTATCAATAAGCAGTATGATAGTATTAAGTAGTTGTCAATCTACTCAAGTACAGTACATAACACGTACACCTACTATCATACCTCAGCCAGTCCCACCTACTTTATTACACCTAGATGAGACCAAAACCCTTCAATCCCCAGATAACTTTAAATCTCTACAATTAAATACATTACTTCTAAGATCTTACATAGATAATCTAAAATCCTCTTTAGACTACTATGAATCATCTATCAAGGAATTGAATAATAATTCCCAACAACAATAATGTAGAGATAATTCCAAGAACTCATAAAGAGGAGTAAGGGTGTACTCAACATATACTACTACTTCTCAATAGAGTAAGGTATATTGCCCAAGATATCTATAGGTAATATATCTTAGAAATACTCATAACTAAGTATTTCTGAAAAATCACAATTGTGTGTATTAACCCTCTATTTAAATGGAGAATTTTTATAATGACTGTTTTACATAAAGAACAGGTCGGTGAACTATTAACTAGTATCGATAACCAGATCGAAGAAAGAACCTCTAACACTAGAGAATATTCTTTCATCATTGACCACGAGATGTCTGACCCTGCGACTATGATCTACTACGCAGATGACACCGGCTGTAACGCTATGTCAACTGAATGGTTCGGTCTTTTAGGTATCAGACCATGTGTACTTAAAGATGGTGCAGTACTTTATTATCTTAATCCAAATAACTTTAACAAGACTATCGATGGAGCTAATGCTGATCTTACTACCTTAGGTAATGACGTAATGATCGAAATCCCTAAGATGGGTGTTAAAGGTGTATGGATCTCTAAAGAAAAACTTAAGGTTACTATCACCACCGCAAGAAACGCAAGAGATTTTGACTACTCAGCTTTCTCTAAGAACGCTTACAATGACTCTGAATACTTATATGTAGGTGTATACAAATGTTACTGTACTGGTAACAAGATGTATTCCTCTAAGGGTAGAGCACCAACTGCTAATCAAACCTTAGCTACATATAGACAGTGGGCTAACAACCGCGGCGAAGGTTACTTTGACGTATCTTATGCAGTTGACGAGTTACTTACTTGCTTATACTGTTTAATCGTACGTAACCTCAACTCACAGGCTGCTATCGGCCCAGGCCACACCAATGGTAATAACACTGGTCCTATTAATACCGGTGGTTCAGAAGCGTATGGTATGTTGAATGAATTAGCAACCGCAACCCAGAAAGGTGACTCCGGCTACCATGTGAAATGCTTAGGCATTGAAGACATGTGGGGTAATATATGGCAGTGGGAAGATGGTATTATTAAATCAGCTTCTGCTGAACATTCAACAGCTGGCGAGCATTGTACAATTCTCCGTGCAGCCACCCACAGTGCCATGAATTCCGACGGCACTAATTATAAACAAGTAGCTAACATTTTATTTGGTTATTCCTACGAACGCGAAGGACATTACCATGAAAATGGCTACATCACTCGCATGAATGGCACGACTGGCGCGATATTTATACCGTGCAGGGGTGGCGGAACTGATACGACATATTATACGGATCAGCATAATGTCGACGAAGATATGGTGACTATATCTTGCATTGGGGAACATTGGTGTGGTGCTGCATTTGCGGGACTGCACTGTCGGCATATCGACTGGCCTGTCTACTGGTACACAAATGATGTTGCTTCTAGACTTATTTATCTATCTTAACCAAATTAACCCGTTCACCGGGTTAATGGATGATATAGACCAATGGAATCGCCCAGTATTACGTAGTAATGTACTAGACAATAGGGTAGTGCAACGAACCTATTTCTAGACGTTACGGTGTAATATAGGCGATAACATTAAGAAAAATAAGTATAATTTTTAAAGGGATACACCCAGGGATCCGCAAGGACCCTGGGTGTATCTTTTTGACGTAGGGTATACCCTAGCTTATAAAATTACAATTTTATACGCTCTGCAAAGTCCTGGTTATTCAATACCTTTTCGCGGACGAAT
>Ga0256405_10012331_pt1 | contig 10623 bp, 8 predicted proteins | sample RumenRJG_02DNA_FD_189096 | JGI IMG/M metagenome (GOLD analysis project Ga0256405, IMG submission 189096) | Bovine rumen microbial communities from Lethbridge, Alberta, Canada - RJG_02 | ecosystem: Host-associated > Mammals > Digestive system > Stomach > Rumen | place: Canada: Alberta | collected... | reverse complement strand
GTACAATATGGTTCGCCCGCATAGTGCGCTGGGTCAAAAGACTCCGGCAGAATATGCGCAAACATTTTAAAAATTACAGCTATACTAAATTTCCCCGTGGTACATAAAACGGGGGCAGGTCACTTCGCCTCATTTTAAATGCACCAGATACTGAATATAAGTCTGACGATGCTTTTGAAAATCTTGAGCATGCTATAGATACCATGAGTGATTCTCAGGCTGATTGTGAATTACAAATCCGGGATTGGCTGATCCAATTGAAAAAAGCAAGAGAAACTGCTACGACGTTTCAATATAATGGAGATCAATTTAAAGAGAATACTAAATAATTAACTCTAATTGCATCATGGCTACACTTCGTCATTTTTCCAAAATACCAAGCCTGTGATAAAAAAATACTATTTCTTTTCCCTAAAAATTTTCATGTAGCTCCCAATTTTATCTTTATCATATTGGTCTAAATTATCAAAATCTGCTAAAACAATATCATATACTTGTTCTGATTTAAAAAAGTTTGAATAGCTTGTAAGTTGATATTTGTTTTTATTGACTTCATAAACTTTTTTCAGTTCCCTAATAATAAATTTAAATAAATTTTGTAAATTTTCATCTAAATCATCATTTGGATATGAAGTAACCAATAATCCGGTCAAATTATCTTTATGAACTTCATCACTCGTATAATCGCTTAAAAGACCTGCTTCTTTTTTATACAAATACGTAAGTACAGCCAATACAGTAAATTTCCCATTCTTTGCTATTGCTATTAAGTCTAAATCCTCAATAGAACTAACATATTCCGATACAAAATCATCATATACGTTAGCCATTCGAACTAAATCATATAGAGTATTAAAATCATGTTTTCTAAAAAATAACTGTTTGTAGACTTTGGTAGAGGAAAACATAATATTTTTACTGTTTCTAGCAGGGCCAGGCCTTTGAAAAACACAAGAATAAATGAGTTGCCCAATATATTCGTTAGTCACTCGTTGCCATTTTTCAACTTTTTTATAGTTTCGGGGTTTTACTCCTCGTTTAATTTCTATTGCTAACTGATACGTATTTTTTGCCGCTTCAGATTGAAGTCGTTTCTGTTCAATGGCATTCGATTTTAAGTCCCTTTGTTTTATTGGCTTCTGAGAATTAGACGCTTCTGATATTTTAGTAATGAAGTCTTCATCATTTTTAAATGAATTCTTCGCTCTAACTATTTTACAAGCCAAAACGAAATCGTTACTGTCAGTTAAATACTTACTTTTTGCTATTTTAGTAGTTGTTTGTGCGCCATTTATGATAGAAAAATCATAGAGCTTTATCTTATTTCCATCTTTTTCAAAATTATTGCAACCTATAGTTATTCCATTGTTAAAAAACCAAAATTTATCACTATTGCTTTTTATAGTTTCTTCAATACCTTCATCAACCGATTTTTGAACGATATGTTCTCGTAAATTATAGCTAAATAGCCCACTATTACTATATTTTTTAAACAGCTTTTTCAAAGAGCTTGCCTTGATATTGACAATAATTCCATCATCACCATAACTCAATACATTATTCTTCTTATCTTCATTTATAAACAACTCCAGAGAATCTTTTGGAATTAAATCAGAACCTTGAAATAGGATTGCCTCTTTATTTTTATAATCTTCCTCATCATATACTTGTATTGAGGCATTGCAATTTGGTTCAAACTCCGAAATCTTCTTTCTCATCTGATCATTTATCAGTGTCTTCGTAAATAAAACCAATTCTATGTTTTTTTCTTCACTAACCGAATCATAAGCATTTAAATATGCACTTTGTAACGCTTCGGAATAATTATCAAATTTTTTATTTTCAAAATTTTCAACAGTTTCTCCCATTTTGTTAAATACATTTTTTATATCTTCAATACTCAGGTTATTAGATGACTTTCCTTGAATTAAATATAAAGTGTCTTCCGATGAATAAATAAAATCAATTCCACCATCGTTTTTTCCATCTACAAAATTAGATTTTATATCCAACTTTCCTATATTTCTTTTATAAAAAAACAAATCAACAGCATCGACAGTGTACAAAAACTCATCGGAAGTTTTTCCTTTAGAAATGCCTATATCTTGGCACATTTTTTTGATTTTTTCAATTTCGCCTTTTGAAGTTTGCATATTATCAACGCTCCTTATTATTGTTAACAATCTAAATACATTAGATCACATTCTGGCAAAAATGACAAGATCAAAATTTAATATAAATGACCAATTACATTTTTAAATTTCATTCAAATTGATTAAAAACTTTTTCTTATCTTTCATTGTAAAACCATCAGTAGTGTAGTCGATAAATTTTGTAGTAAAGCAGTTTATTGGATTACAACAGCACATCACTCATATTCATCTTTTCACTCTGCACCATTCGCCGTAAATACTTTCTTTTTCATAAGAAAAGGAAGCTGCCCATTCACTCCGCTTTACAATACTCCTATCAGGTCCATGAATTTCTTTTTCACATCTGACATACCAAACAAGTTCTAATCCACTTAACTCAAGAAATCTGTCAAGCAAATCTTTCCGTATTACAAAACAATTTTTCTCTTGTGTGAAATTAATATCATATGCGGCTAACTTTCCGTCTTCATCATAAAAGAAGCCATCTGTATCCATCTGGAAAAGGTGTAGGTTTTCTACAATTTCCGCACAGGGAACAATACATGATATTGCTTCTTCTTTACTAGCATCATACTCCGCTTCCCAAAGGATAACAGATGTGGCATGTAAGACCTTCCCATTTTTTCTAAATTTGTTCCGTACCGATGACTTAACAATATCAGAATTACGCTTTCGGCTTGTTTTCAAAACAGTATCTACCCAGGCACTCTTTTTAAACACCTTGCAACTTGGTGCCCAAGGATACTCTCTGTTATATATTTCATATGTCTGATTATATGGCATAATTTCATCAGTTATTGCACAAAGACAGCGCTTGGCACGTTCAAGCAAAACTTCTTTTTGCTCAGGAGTGATAAAATATGCATATGTCCAACTCCATATAAACAATCGTTTAACGTCAATATCTTTTCTGCCGGTATCGTGATGAGCTGCAATTTTTACCCACACCGTTCCGTTTTCATCTTTAAGCAACAGTGTATCCTTTACACCCCGAAAAAAGACTCCCTCAGTCTCAAGCCATACTTTTAACTGATCTCCGTCTAATATATCAACACAGGCATTTTCGGCTACTGTATCTACAATAAAATCTTCAAATTCTTTAAATATCGGTGCACATGAACAGCGCATAAAGTTCCGGTTCAACGTTGGATCGAAATCTCTCACAAATGGATCCCAAGCACCTTCGTAACGAATATAACATCTTTTTGGATAACCCCAACGGTCGATCATTTTATTGTGATCAGAAACACGGGCAAGAATGTTAAACATTGTAATCCACTGATATTTTTTACCGATTCTTTCCGTCTTTGTATTATTAAATCGGTCATAACTACCACAATGCTTATCGTGTTCTCCAAAAAACTGTTCAGAATAGTGAAGAGTATTTAAAATATAATAAATAGCATAATTGAATATCTTTTTTTCATCTACTTCAAAACTTCTAAGCGCGCACTGAAAAATATATCTACCAAAATCACCATACATTCCCATCCCTTCAAAACGCATTGAATGCATCACCCAAAACATTGACCCATGAAATTCCTGTTCCAAATAATGCTGATCTGCAATTTCAGGTATAGGCTCTGATTTATAGGGAGGAATAATTTTTGTGTGTTTGATGACTCCATTATATTCATGGTTTTCAACAAGAAATTTTTCAATTATTAGCCTTGCATAATCACGTAACAAGATGTCAGGATATACTATTGTCTGATTGAAAACAGTATTATAAATATATTCTGCCAGAATCTTAAACTGTTCTTTGTTTGTTTTCTCTCTTTTGCAACAAGCACCAAAAATAATTCCATAAATACGTTGTATCACATAAGGATCATTCACATCCTTGAATTTCTTAAGCATAGTCAGGCAAAGCTGGAAATGTTCCTTTAAAATTTCAATCATAGCTTTAGATGTACAATCCCTTAACCAACGATTTGACGATGTTAAAAACCAGCTAAACAACGTCAAAAGAAGCTCTGTCTGTTTTTCATTTGTAAACTCCAGTTTTTCACCACGATTATACATTTCTATTAATTGAACAACTCTGTCAGAATTATCATTAGTAAATTTATTAATATAAATAGTCCACAGGTAATCACGGCGGCTTAATTCATAAGACAAGAGCATATTGTGAAGATAATCTGCATTTAGCGGACTGTAAACCTTAACACTGTTTCCAATAAATAACTGCCACACATCTGACGGAGTGCACGGATATGTGTTCAAAAGCTTTTTAAAACAATTTACTGGAATGTATTTACTATTTCTCCATTGAAATGAACCAATATAACTTGAAAATATAGACCACTTATTATCAGTATCCGCCAGTAAGCCAATAATATCAATACATTCTTCACCGTACTTTTCAGCATACAATGCACAGGCATTAACAAACAAATCAATATTCCAACTATATCCAAGTTCTCCGTCCTTAATTCCAAGAACATTCTCCGTGAGATACTTACGTAACGCTTCTTTACCAGCAATTGTATTGACCATTGCCCTAGCGCAGTAATAGTCATTCATCTGATCGTAAGCAAAATAATAACGTTCTTCCTTTTCAACGACAGTATTATGAAGTATGTTTTCCTTAACTATTTGCTTAATAAATGATGCAGGAACAAGGCCATAATGCGACCAGAATTTCAGTTCAAACAAATCATTTTTAGGTATTAATCTTATATTATTAAGAAACAAATATGACGCAATTTCTATAATAAACGGTCTAATCAAATCATCATTTTCTGTATAACCTTTAGTATGTAATTCCGTTTCTAGTGCTTTATAAACTTTTCTATTTGCATTATCGAGCAACCTTTCATAAAGCACAGGCAAACTAACTTCTTCTCCATTATAAGTTTTACAATATAATGTCAAGAAAAGCGGATTTGTCATTTCAAAGCCAAAATACTCAAGTGGGGTAAATGGAATGTTGTAATGGTTCAGAAATTCTTGAACTGCAGAAAGGCTGTTATTTTCAAAACCACGATGATACATGCAAATGATTTCGCCATTTTGGATACTTTGATTTACGGAATCAGACAAAAGCAATTCTTTATATTCCGATCGGAAAGTAATAACCAACTTTACCATTGGCGAACGTTTCACCTTATCAATAATCAAAGGTATGCCTGTTTTCCACAAGTGGTAATTCCATGTTTCATTAAGTGCATCAATAAAAATTGGTACAATACAATTATCTCTTTCTCCTATAGATTCCAAAATGTCAATTAAATTTTCTATATCGTAGTTAAACCTCAGATTTTTAATTATTTGTACATAGATTGGTTCCGATGTAAAATATATACCTGCAACCAATAACAATGCAGCCCTAGAGTTGTCCATTAATGTTTTCGTTTCATTAGCAACTAGTTGCGACTTACCTGTTCCAGCTCTTCCAGAAATCGCAAGAACATTGCCATATAAAAGTTGTTGTTCTCTTTCAGTAACCCTAATTATTTGGGGCAAGTATAACAATATTTCGATTTTATGAATGCTATTTTCAATTTCATGATATTTTTTACGAGCAGCTATGCTCTTTTCCTCATCATCAGAAGTTTCGTAAGCCAGTGTATATTGTTCTTTCCTTTCTTTATTTAAATCACTAATTTCTTCGGAAAAGCTTGTAAGATAAGTTCGAATATCCGCTTCAACAATTTGCTTCCATTTGATTGCTTGGTATAATGTTTCGTTATCTACATCAGGTAGCATGGAAACTGTATGTTCCAGAGTCATAAGGTAAAGTCTTGCTGCATCGCTTTTGTGATACAGTTCATTAATTTCTTCCAGTAACTTTGTCTTTTTCCCATTGAGATAGTCTGCTGCACACTTATCATGGACAAAAAGAGATAATTCTTCTGAGAATAATGTGTTAACATTAAAATTCCGATTATATCTTTCGCCAAGTTCATCAAACATATAACGTGTATGATTTTGAAACCATTCATCTTTAATAGTATGGCTACCAAAGTAATACACTGCAAGTTGCGGATACTTTTCACGTATCAAATCCAAAATGGCATTATCGGTAACCAGTTCAACCGTTATATCCGCTGATTGTAATAATTTAACTGTAGCAACAAAACCCTTCGCCGAACTTTTTACGGGCTTATTGCAAAAAAGGAAAACATGATCAACTTTTGTGCAGTAATTCTTTACAATCAACTCAGCCGATTTAAATATCTGATTATAGTCAACATTACTTTCAAAGTATTTAGCCTGAAATCCTATCCAACGCCTGTTAATTTCGTCATAGATTGGTTCTGTCTCAAGACCAGTGTTATTGGGGTTACTATGCAAATATTTGAATTGCTTATTCCCGGAAAGATTTTCATTCACAAACAATTGTCTACATAAATCTTCAAAATTTAAGGATTTACCGCGTGTGTTCTGATTGTAAAATTCAAAACTTGTCCAGTCTATCTGCATTGGCTTCATTCGAAAACTCCTCGCTATGCTTTAAACAAATATTATAATTTACAGCAAAGTTACTTGTTTCTATACCGACATTTATGCATTGGCAGTAGTCAATTTATCCCTAACAACTTATCAAGAAAGCTGTTCAAAATCAATTGTTAGGAAATAGTTGCTCGTTTTCTGTCAATGTATTCATGATATCGCGGAAAATTTTCATGGAAGCAATATGCGCCTCAATGGCCTCGTTTCTTGAAATGATTTTCTCGCCATATCGAATTCCGGCTCTATCATTGATTTTATTTAAATACTTGCCATTAATGCTAATTTCTTTTGGCAGTAATGATGATAATTTTATTAAGTCATGTGTGGGTTCCGCTTTTTGCTTAGTAATGTGGAAGATTACGCCTTTTAATACTTTTTCAGTAAACTGCAAAGAGTCCCATTTCGATTGCCCGTATCCATCAGAATTAATTATTCCATCTACAGCTTTATGCAAATCGTTGATAGCTTCTTTTTTATAGCATAATCCGAGTTCATCATATTTCAAGAAAGATCTAAATGTTCGACTATATATGTCTAAAAGCTTATAAATATCTTTATTATTTAAATGATTAGCTCGAAACGGCGTTAGCCCCTCTATTTTTTTAGTTAGAGTATTCCATGTAATTCCTACTGTTCCATATATAACCGGAAAAATTGTTTTAAATGGCTCGTTTTCAATCAATAATATCATTTCTCCTATTGTTGCAAGGTGTCCCATATTTGTTTTATCGCCATATCTTAGTTTATACCATATCTCGATTTGGCCAAACAAGTTCAAATTTGTAAAGCTTCCATCAAATTCTTTACTGCAAGACGTGAGTGGAATCGGTACAGTCAAAAGTTCCGGTAATTTTTCTTGTAGTTTTGATAAAACAAATAGAATCCTTCGATTGGGCTCTATTCCTTCTTTAATTAATTCTTGATCAACTTCAAACATTGCTTTTAAAAAATCCTTTTCGTTAAAAGGAAATCTTTTCTCTGCAAATGGAAAAAACATTATTTCACCACCTTAGTGTGTTTTGATTTATTTGTTAAGGAACCGTGTTATTTTTATTCTCTTCATTTGTTAGCTGTTCGATACTATCACCGACTAAAAATCGAAGTGTTCTATTTTCATCAATTAGCATGATACGTATAAATACGTTCGAGAAATTATTCACTTTTAATATATAGTCCGAAAGATTCGGTTTAACTAGTTTTAAATAAATGTCTTCAATGGGTGCTCCAACTCTTTCGCCGATTATTTCTAACAACACATCTGCGTTTGATATAATATTTTCTTGTATAATCATGGCATCATTTATTAATCTGTCATGATTCATAAGAGCTCTAACAGAAAAAACATTACTTGTAATCCCCCAATTAGGGCCTAAATATACTCGCCCATCGTGTAAATCAACCATAGTATTAATATTATTTTTACGGAGATTTTTATAGTTATCATCTGTTATATTAGCAGTAAGAGAAGCAGCCTCTGGTAAACGATATTTTTCTATCAAGTTCGGCCAATTATCAGCAAGACAACGGATTAATTCTTGCTCAGTCCATAAGATTGATTTGTGAGGCCTGATTTGTAAAAAATATATAGTATCATCGAAATCATGATCTACATAGGCTACCAACAGATTTTTACTTCCTTTCATGAAGTAAGGATTATTTTTATCAAGAGTATTAGATAAATGAAAATGATATAATCCCCAATCAAAAAGCATTTTATCTTGGGATTTAGCGTCCTGAATACTTCTCGACATAAAAGGAGTTAAATCTTTACCTGCAATAACAGCTTCTTCAAAGAATTTTAGCTTGTCTTCATAACCAATAGGACACATAAAATCTTTTGATTTTTCTATTTGACGTGGTTTAGGCTGAAGCTTTCGTAATAAAATATTACAATTCTGATATAAAGCATTGTCAGGTTCAACATTTTTAAAACCAGCAGCTTTTAAATTTTTGTATGCCCAGTTATTCAAATCTCGTTTCATATCAAGATTAATCATAAAAAGTTCACCCATAAATGTTTTAATATTATTATATCATATCAACACATTTCTTTTGTAAATTCCCATTCCTTCCCTTGCCTCCACCGCCAAAACGCGCTACAATTAACTTGCGGAAGATGTTGCCTCGAGTCGGAAAGCCGGGGTATAATTTGAAACAAATTGATTGGAACAAATTCACCATCACCGACAACCTGTTGTTTCAGCGGGTGATGCGCGACAAAAATCTTTGCAAGTATCTGATTGAACATATCCTAAATATACGGATCAGGGACATCCAGTATCTGGAGACCGAAAAGACACTTTCCGGGCAGCTGGGCAAAAAGGGAATCCGTCTTGACGTATATCTGGAAGACGAGCAGGGCAGCGTTTTAAGGAAGAACGGATTAAATGAGTTTGTGCGTTTGACGAGGGCTTTTTGCGAATGGCAAGGAAATGGCTTGAAGGCGTAGCGGGGCTACGTCGAAAGACATTGACGCAGCCATTCACAAAAAGCACCGGCAAGCGTGCAGACGAATTAATTCGTGCTTCCTTAAATATTGAGATGCAGACATCAGACAATCACCGTATCATAAACGGTGCCCTGGAAACAGAAAAAGTACCGGTTCTTCCTTTGCGGATCCGGTATTATCAGAGCCTCATCAGTACGGATATGCTGCTGAAGGGTATGCAGTACTGGCAGTTGCGCAAATCCTATGTAATTTTCATCTGCACTTTCGACCCGTTTCGGCAGGGCTTGCCCATGTATCGGTTCAGCTACCGGTGCAGGGAAAATCTTTCTTTGGAAATGGGCGATCTGACGGAAAATATTTTTCTGAATGCAACGGCAGCGGATAAAGCGACAGACAAAGAATTAGCCGCTTTCCTGTCGTATGTCAACGGAAAAGCGGCAGAGAGTTCTTTTACAAAAAATCTGGACAACGAGGTGAAACGCATTCGGGATAGTGAGGATTGGAGGTTTCACGCTATGTATTATGAAGCAGAGACGCAGTTTCATGAATGGCTTGGAGCAACTCTTCCGCAGCATCTGCCTGAAACAGGGCAGATGCTTTTTTATTCACCAGCCCCGGTACAAAATCTCCGACGGAAGCAGGAATAAATACGGTGCCGTCACCACAGCCAGCCACAACGCAGAGGTTTTGCTCTGTTCGTCCGGCAGGCCGGCGCGTTTCAGGATGCAACGATCAAACCGGTAAATGCAATACGCTGCCAGCAGGATTGCCACAGCCATAATCATAAAGGCACCCGCATTGGTAAAGGGGTTGAGGCCAAGGCCGTGACTGATCGCCTGCAGCGAATCCGGTTTATGGGAGCTTGTAATCATAAACGCAGCAAACAAAAACAGGCTGACGATAAAATCCGCGGCAAAGCCTGCGGCGCAGATTTTCCAAGCATATGTATTGCAAAAAGCTTTCCGCGGGACACTGCCCGGAAAGTTTTTGCTCCGCTCCACATCGACCGGCAAACTTTTATACAGCACAAGGTAATCAATGATAAAGTTCAACGGAATCAGCAACAGCCAAAGGGGCGAAGGAATCCATACCAGCATCCAGATTGGGAAAAGTATGTTGTATAATGTTACGCTCTGTTTTTTTCGCATGTGACTTCCCCTTGACTAAAAATGAATTCGCAACTTCCACGAATATTATAGCCGCTTTCCCGTCGTACGGCAACGGAAAAGCGGCTGTAAAAGTAACGAATGCGTAGTAGCAGAAGAATAAACTCTGCCATCAATTATAAATTTATAAAAAAAATTTCTACTCTATTTTTCCAGTCCGTTCAGCAAGACCTTCAGAAAGGTAACATCCTGGGAAATAAAATCCCGGGTTCCCCAGTCTGCATCACGGAATATTTCTATATGCATCCTGTTTTTGTATTCAAGACTTGCTGGATACAGTGTCAGCGCATAACTGCTCTCACATTCCACAAAAAGAGCGGCCTGTTCCGGGGAAAACTGCGGAAACAGTTCCTGTACCAGCGCCTTCAGTTTGTTAGTGGCCTGGCGCATCTCCATA
>Ga0256405_10012330_pt1 | contig 10623 bp, 10 predicted proteins | sample RumenRJG_02DNA_FD_189096 | JGI IMG/M metagenome (GOLD analysis project Ga0256405, IMG submission 189096) | Bovine rumen microbial communities from Lethbridge, Alberta, Canada - RJG_02 | ecosystem: Host-associated > Mammals > Digestive system > Stomach > Rumen | place: Canada: Alberta... | reverse complement strand
ATATCATTCATAGATTTTCCTCCTTTCTTAGCAAAGCGAAACTCATTAAAATTATAACTGCAAAATAAAATGCACCCACCTAATTTGAAATGGTGCAAAGATAAATTCAATTTACGCATATAATATAAAACTCTAAAGAGTTTTTTATTTCTTTACATGTGCGCGTAGAGTTATTATAATTATTAAGCACTTTTAAGAAGTGTTCTTCTCTGCTCTAGCAGCTTTAGACTAGAGCCAGATGTCCAAAGGGAGGTAAAAAAGTATGAAAAAGTACGAAGTAATGTACATTCTTAAAGCCAGCCTTGATGACGCCGCAAGAAAAGCCCAAATTGAAAAATTACACGGCATCTTCACCAAAAACGGCGCTAACGTCACAAACGTTAACGAATGGGGAATGAGAGATCTTGCATATCCTATCAAAGATGAAACAAAAGGATACTACGTCGTTATTAAAGTTGAAGCCGACAACGTCGCTCTTAAAGAATTTGAACGTCTTACAAAATTCGACGCTAACATGCTCAGACATTTAGTTACTGTCGATAGAAACTAATAAAGGAGACGAAGATGATTAACAGAGTTATTTTAGTCGGAAGACTAACCAGAACACCAGAACTCAGAATGACACCTGCTGGCGTCAACGTTCTCTCGTTCACTCTTGCTTTTGACAATAAGACAAAAGGGCCAGATGGTAGCAAAACTTCTAGCTTCGTAAACTGTACAGCCTGGAGAAATTCCGCTGAATTTATTTCCAAATATTGCGAAAAAGGTTCACAAATTGGTATCGAAGGCTATTTACAAGAAAGAAAATACCAAAGAAAAGATGGTACTAACGCTTCAGTTGTTGAAGTCATTGTCGACAATGTCAGTTTATTTGGAAGCAAAAGTAATAACTCAGCAGCAGTTGAAGAAAATGCTGGTTACACAAGAGACCAACAAACAAGCTTCGATGACAATTTAGCCGCCGGAGAAGGCGACATGGCAGATGATGACTTACCATTCTAGTAAGTCAGAAGAAAGGAATTAAGTATGGCATTCGTAAGAAAAAAACCAAAAAGAAAAGTTTGCTATTTCACAAAAAATAAAGTGAAATATATCGACTACAAGGATGTTGAATTATTAAAGAAATTCATCGCTCCAAGTGGCAAAATTAGTGCTCGCAGAATGACAGGAACAAGCGCAAAATATCAAAGAGAATTAGCAAAAGCTATTAAAAACGCAAGATATATGGCACTTCTTCCATACATCCAAGACTAATTAGAACTACTGACGTAGGACAGAGCCCATTCTCTTCAACGAGACAAAAGGCACTCTCCTCGCAAGGCAGTTAGTCGACACATATGGCAAGGCCCTGAATTGAGGCTAAATCAATGTAAATTAAGTCGTCCATAACGGGCGGCTTTTTCTATTAGTGTGATTTTTATTGTTGAGGATTATCAGTAACGATTACCTTAATCTTTGAAACACCCTTAACTGGGATAATGGTAAATTTGAATTCTCCTTCAACTTCAGTTACTTGAGCTTCTTTACCGTTATATGTAACGGTAATCTTTTTACCAGATAACCAGTATTGAGCGTCATCAGTGACTCCTAATGTGAGGAGGATAGATTGTCCGCAAGTAACAGGTTCAGCTGGTAAATCTTTGATTCTATATCCAGTAGTGGATGTTTCATCTAACGCTAAAGTGACGACTTGAGGTTTAGTCTGAACGAAGAAGTCATACTTCTTAGCGTTAGCGTTAAAGGTGTAAGTAATAGAACCGTCTTCTTGATTAAGAGTATAGTTGGTGTTCGCTAATCTCTTATCATTAACTTCGATAGAGTGAATTTCTTTAAATTCGTTTGGTGTAACTTTTACTGTGACACTGCTCTTACCATTAGCGTCTAAAGCACTTTCTTCAGTTAATTCTTGTCCATTAACCGTAATTTTATAAGCGCCTCTATTGAACGCTAATGTTGATTTATATGAATCAAGTTCAGCAACTGTCGCGTTGCTAAATAATGCTGCTCTTTCTGATGCTGGAGTGTTCTTGTATTTGGCTGCTTGTTCTGAATTTAATGTAAAGAAGTATACATCTTCTTCTCCACCTTCTTTAGGAGCAACTTGTCTTGTTAAAGGAGTTCCATCAAATGAAAGAGTATTTAGATAAGCGGTTGGATGATCTTCACTTGCTGAGAGCGAAATGTACATTGTTCCATTCTCTTCAGCACATAAGATAACACCTTTATCCTTATCTTCACCTGTTAATTCGATAACATCTTTTCCTTGTCTTTCTTCATCGCCTTCTTCAGCGGTAAAAGCAATAGTAAGTGGTTTTACACGTGGAATACTGAATTTATAATCATTGCTATCTTCTTCTTTTTCAATTGTGACACCATTAACGATGACTTTTAAATTCATGTATCCGTTTTTGGCATGAAGATTAATTGTCGTGGTGGAGCCATAAAAGAGATTGGTTAAACCTAAAGAGGTAAGTGGATCGGTTTCCATGAAGTGCTTAACGTATTTATTTGCGGAAGTGATATCCACTTGTAAATCTTTTTCTTCAACAGCTTTATCTGCCCACTCTAAATCTAAGGTGTTAGTTTTGTTTTCTTCCTTAGTAGGAGTAAGTAAATAAGTGACAATTTCCACTTGTGGTAAACCTGAGTCAGGATCTGGATAGAATTTGAAGACTCTAGCAGATTGGCCTTTATATTTCACTGCAAGATCAGAGAAGAAATCTTTGTGATATTGATTCCATATAAAATAGAGATAGTATGCTTGTCCAGCAATAAATTCGCTATCAGCGGTTACTTCTTGTTTCTTCTGGAAGTCTTGATATGTTGGTCCATTAAGGAAATAAACCTTATCGCCTTCCATTAAGTTATTAAATCTTAATTTAATATTAAATGGGACATATGGAACGGTGGTAACAACGATTTTTGAGATGACAACATCTCCCTTTGTTAAGAATAATAAGTCAGCGCGGTCTTCATCGTAACTAGTTTCACTATATTTCCAAACGCCATCTTCATATGAATCTTTTGCTGTAGGGGTGTATGTAAGGTTTTCTTTACCACTTACAAAAGTAAATACGATCTTATTAAGAAGCACTCTCTTACCATAAGCGGAATCATTATATAAGAAGGCAAGTTTTAGATTATTTTTGAGTGATAGATTGCCATTTTTAATTAATTCATCATAACCAGCGTCTTGGTTATCAATATTAAGTCTAACCCCCTTTTTAGTTAACTCTTCTCTATATTTTTGTGGAGTTAATTTATCAAAAGTGAAGATAATGATATTTTCGTTTTCTGCAGTTGAGACTTTTAATGTATATTCTTTTTCTTCGATAGGAGTAAATGTGTAATAATTGGTGTTATTCGCTAGTGTTAATTCAGTGTTATCCATCTTTACAGAAGTAACGTTATATTCTTCGTTAATGCTACTAACTCTAAATTCAACAGCTTTATTAAGTTCGTATTCACCTTCTTGTAAGGTGGTGGTCATATATTGATTGGCTTCAATCTTAATTGTTGCCTTTTTAGGCGCAGCTGGAGTGTTGCCTCCACAGCTAGCTAGAAACATTCCAAATAAAATAGGTAAAAGTAAGGTTTTAATCTTTTTCATTAATAAATCCTCCGAGTATCAACACTTATATTATAAACAGGTGTGCGCACAAAAGTGTCACAGTTTAAGCATAACACAATATTTAATACATTAATTATTGAATACTGTCATGCTTATCTTTAATAAATCACCAGGTTTTTTGATGCTCGTTGATGAGGCCTGCGTGTCGAACCTTTGTCGGGCAGCTTGTCGTGTCGTTGTCGAAGTAGTCGTGGCAAAATTGGACAACTGGCGGAGGCTCTTTTCGGGGAAAGCGAAATTTGGACGAATCAGGAAAAACGGATGTGGACGATTACAATTTGTGTCGCAGGACGAAGCCCATTCTCTTCAATGAGACAAGAGGCACTCTCCTAGCACGACAATTAGTCGACACATATGGCAAGGCCCTGAATTGAGGCTAAATCAATGTAAATTAAGTCGTCCATTACGGGCGGCTTTTTTGTCGTCGTCGGAAGACCTTATATACTTGTATATAACTCGTTCTAGCTAGCCCCGGTCAGTCCACGTCGCACGATATGTGGCAAAGTGAGCGAAATATAACCGTCGTCGAAATCGTGTCCCAGGTGGCTTGTTTTGAGAGAGCGACCTTTGTCTCGAAGAAGAGAACGGCTTCCGTCCTGGAACAACTACTTGTGGCAGGACAGTCGTAATTTGTCTCAGTTGGTTAAAAATGACTTTCCTCTTAAAGCATTAGTCGAAGCACATGAAGAAGTCCTAAGTCTAGGGCTAAATCAATGTAAATTAAGTCGTCTATAATGGGCGGCTTTTTTGATATAATGAATTCTAATGAAATCAATAATCGTAAACGGGAAAGAATATCTAATTATTAAATTGCTCGGCAAAGGTAAAGGCGGCTATTCATATTTAGCTAGTTTTAATGACTCTTTCGTAGTTGTTAAACAAATACATCATGAACCTTGCGATTATTATAAATTTGGAAACAAAATTGAAGCAGAACTAAACGATTACAAGAGATTATGTTCTTTGAACATTAGAATACCTAAAATGCTTGATTATGACACACAACAGGAAGTCATTATCAAAGAATATATTGAAGGTAAAACCATCTTTGAAATGGTGAGAGATGATGAAGATGTTTCTAGTTATATTTCTCAAGTCAGATTAATGGGTGAGTCTAGTAAAAATGCAGGTCTTAATATTGATTACTTCCCTACTAATTTTGTAGTGAAAAATGGTCTTATTTACTATATTGACTATGAATGTAACAATTACATGGATGAGTGGAACTTTGATAATTGGGGTATCAAATACTGGAGCAAAACTCTAGAATTCATGGAATACTTAAAGTCGCAAATTTAGTGACGCTTAGATCTTTTTTGCGTGTTTAAGGAGCCCGCGAAGGGTTATGGTTACGGTATAATATGAGGTGTAACCCAAATCCTGGACAAGGAGGAGGGGTAGGCACCGCTAGTGGAATGGTAATTGTTTTTATAATTCCACAACCTTATCAATGGTTGATTTCTTGTTTGTTTTTAATTGCAGTTTTATAATTTGAATAGAAGTGAAAGGAATAAAACTATATGTACATTAAGCTTTCTTATAATGGCAGTATCGTTTCAACATCTGCTTATCCAAGCAGAAGAATCAGCGGAAATCTTTATTTGGATTCTTATAATGAATTAGTTATTGAAGTTCCAGATGGATCAATTTCTTACTATGACTATGACAACCCATCATATTGTAGGGGCAAAATTAGATATATAGGAAATTGTTTCATCTCTTACAATGATGATGACTTTGAATCATGTAAAGTAGGCAAAGTTAGATATATCGGAAACACTTTTGTCTCATATTATGATTCTGACGACGGATCATATTGTAGAGGTAAAGTAAGATATGTCGATAATACCCTCATCACTTACTATGACGACGAATATGAATCTTACAAAGTCGGTAAAGTAAGATATGTCGGAGATACATACATACCTGCATAAAGATTTAACGTTACTATTTAATCGTCTCTAAAAAAGACGATTTTTTAATTGGTTTAAAATCAATATATATAAAATTAGAAAAAATAATTGAGTTTTGCGGCCTTTTTAACAAAAATCAGTCAATTTCAAAATGCATAAAACGTCTTATAAACTTTTGATGTTATATTGAAAATGTAAAATAGTTATAATACTTATAATTATGAAAGCTACATTTCTAATATAACTTTTTACTATTGTTTTGGATATGACAGATGTACAAAAATATTTATTATCACAAGCCGATCAAAAGTATCGCGAATTTACTTTACCTTTAATGCCAACAATAGATGAAAAAACATTTATTGGCGTAAGACTCCCTGCTCTTAAAAAATATGGAAAAGAATTAGATGAAAAAAGCAGAGAAGAATTTTTAAATTCTCTCCCTCATCAATATCATGAAGAAAATATTTTACACGCTTTGATGCTTTCGAATATCAAAAATTATGATGAATATATCAAAAAAATTGATGAATTTTTACCTTATGTAAATTGTTGGTCAGTTTGTGATGCGCTTTGCAATAAATATTTAAATAAATATAAAGATCAACTGATTGTAGAAGTATATAAACGGCTAAAGAGCGATGAAATTTATCGAGTTAGATATGCTGTAAAATGTCTGATGAATTACTATTTGTTAGAAGATTTTAAAGATGAACACATTGAAAAAGTTCTAGAAGTTAAACTTGATGATTATTATGTAAGAATGATGATTGCCTGGTATCTTGCAACTGGATTAGCAAAAAATTATGGTCAATTTATTTCAGTTATTGAGAGTAAGAGATTTGATAAGTTCACTCATAATAAGGTCATTCAAAAAGCTGTTGAATCATTTAGAGTAAGTGATGACCATAAGGCTTATTTAAGAACTTTAAAGATTAGATAAACTTACTAAAAACTCGTTAACAAAACAAAAACACTGTAAAAACCCAATATTTTTCTAAAAAAATAGTGTTCTGATGTCGTTTTGGATATTTGTCTGAACGCAAAAATAGGTATAAAACAACAAACAAAAATAATTAAAATTATTTTTAAATATTAAAAATTCTACAATCTTTTAATGAAATTATTCGTCATTTTTGATTTAATTTATATGTAGGTGTCAATGGCGACAATAGCAACTAAAAATTATTTATAATTTTTGCGAAATATATTCTCATATTTTTTGCTTTTAATTGTCGTTGACCTTCCTCTCGTTTTAATGAAGAAAGGACTATACATAGGTATGATTTACACAGTCACTTTTTCACCAGCAGTCGACTATGTAATGGATGTCAAAGAATTAAAAGTTGGCGCCATAAATAGAAGTTTGGGTGAGCATGCAATGCCTGGTGGAAAAGGTATTAATGTTTCAATCGTATTGGCGAATTTTGGTACGCGTAGTATTGCCACAGGTTTTTTAGGTGGATTCACTGGCCAATATATTGAAGATGAACTCAAAAAGATGAACATTAATTCTGGATTTATCAAAGTTGATGGCTTAACAAGAATCAATGTTAAGTTACGTGGTGGCGAAGAAACAGCTATCAATGGCCAAGGACCACACATAACAGATGAAAAAATTGAAGAATTGATGAAACAACTCGAGAAATTAACAAGCGATGATTTGTTAGTTATTTCTGGAACGGTTCCAAAGACACTGCCAGACAACATCTATGAGACAATTTTAGAAAGAATTAAAGGCAATAATGTTCGAGTAATTATTGATTCCACAAAAGAAATTCTTTTAAAAACACTTAGATTCCATCCAGTTTTGGTTAAACCAAACCAAGAAGAACTTGAAGAAATGTTTGGTGTAACAATTCATAACAACGATGAATTGATTGAAAACGCCAAGAAATTATTAACTTTAGGTGCACAAAATGTCATTGTTTCATTAGGAAAACATGGCGCACTCTTGGTTAACGATAAAGAAACCATTCTTTCTGGATGCCCACAAGGAAAAGTTAAAAACACAGTTGGTGCAGGCGACAGTTTAGTCGCCGGATTCATCGACGAATATATTAAAACAGGGAATATTGTTATGGCCTTATATAAGGGTATAGCAACAGGAAGTGCTTCAGCTTGCTCTGAAAACTTAGCAACAAAAGAAGAAGTTCAAGCACTTCTAGATAAATTAGAAGATTGGAAAGGAGCAAATTAATGAAAATCACAGATCTCTTATCTGAGAGTACAATCTCCATTAACGTCAAGGCTGCCTCTAAAGAAGACGTAATCAAACAGGCAGTTAAAATCATTTCCGCTTCTGGAGCTATCGAAGACGTTCAAGTTTATGAAAAAGGCGTTTTCGCTCGTGAAGAGGAATCAACCACAGGAATAGGCGAAGGAATAGCCATCCCACACTGCAAAAACGCAGTAGTTAAAAAGCCTGCATTAGCAGCTTTAGTAATTCCAGAAGGCGTTGACTATGCCGCACTTGATGGAGAACCAGTTAATCTCCTTTTCCTCATTGCTGCACCAAATAGTGAAGACAACGTTCATCTTGAAGTTTTAGCAAGATTAAGCGAAATGCTTATGAATGACGAATTCAAGAACAAACTCTTAGCTGCAAAATCAAAGAAAGCTTTCTTAAAAGTTATCGATGAAGCTGAAGCAGAAAAAATTAAGGAAGTCGACGCTGTTGAAGGTTTCCCAAGAGTTTTAGCAGTTACCGCATGCCCAACAGGTATCGCACACACCTATATGGCCGAACAATCATTAAAAGATAAAGCAGCTGAAATGGGTATCACAATCAAAGTTGAAACAAATGGTTCTGGTGGAGCCAAAAACGTTTTAACAGACGAAGAAATCGAACACGCTGAAGGTGTTATTGTTGCCGCAGATACAAATGTTGATACAGATCGTTTTGCTGGCAAACGTTTAGTCCAAGTTGCTGTCGCTAAAGGTATTCATGAACCAGAAGCATTAATTAAAGAAGCACTTGATCCAAATACCCCAGTATTTAAACCAGGTGAAGAAAGAAAGACAACTGGCGCAGCTGGTGGTAAAGAATCACTTGGACACAGAATTTATAAACACTTAATGAGCGGCGTTAGCCATATGCTCCCTTTCGTTATCGGTGGTGGTATCTTAATCGCTCTCGCATTTTTAATTGATACAATTGCAATTAGTGCAGCTGGCATGAGTATTGCTGATGTCGGTAGTGGATTCGGTTCATGGAATATCGTTGCAAAATGGTTCAAAGATGTTGGTGGATTCGCATTTAGCTTCATGATTTGGATTTTAGCGGGATTCATTGCCCACTCAATCGCAGGAAGACCAGGTTTAGCAGTTGGTATGGTTGGTGGTTTCATCGCTACAACAACAAACTTCAACATTCTTGCTTCAATACAAGGTAGTGAATATACATTATCAGCAACTGCTGGATTCTTAGGCGGCATCTTCGCAGGCTTCGCCGGTGGTTACATCGTTAAATTATTAGAAAGAGCATTCAAGTTCTTACCAAAATCACTTGATGCTTTAAAACCTACAATTATTTATCCAGTTCTTGGCATCTTATGCATTGGCGTAGTCATGTACTTAGTCAATACACCATTAATCTATGTCAACATCGGTTTCACATGGATGCTCAACTGGTTAAATGATCATAACTTAACTTTATTATTAGCAGCTTTATTAGCTGGCATGATGGCTATCGATATGGGTGGTCCTATCAACAAAGCAGCTTATGTTTTCGCAACAGGCGCATTAGCCACAGCAACACCAGCAGCCTATATCTTAATGGCGGCTGTTATGGCTGGTGGTATGGTACCTCCTCTTGGTATTGCTTTATCAGCTAACTTATTCCCACAAAAATATTCAAAACGCGAAAGACAAGACGCACTTGTTAACTATGTTATGGGTGCTGCATTCATTACAGAAGGTGCAATTCCATTCGCAGCAGCAGATCCATGGAGAGTTATTCTTTCATCCGTCGCAGGTAGCGCAGTTTCTGGCTTATTAGTTGGCTTATTCGGATGTGAATTATTAGCTCCTCACGGTGGTGTATTCGTTTTAGCAACAATTCAACCATCAGGTTGGACAATCTTACTTTACTTACTCGCAATCATTATCGGTACAGCAGTTACTGCAATCCTCTTAGGTATATTAAAGAAAGACCACGAAAACGCAGAACTTGGCAAGTGGAAAGGTATTAGATTATTTAAAAAGAAAGGAGAATAAGTATGAAACAATTTACTTATGTAATCAAAGACAAAGAAGGTATTCATGCACGTCCAGCAGGCATTGTAGTTGCTGAAGCAAAGAAATTTGCTTCAGCTGTCACCATCGAAAACAAAGGAAAAAGTGCAGATTTAAAGAGAATTTTCGGTGTTATGTCACTCTGCGTTAAGAGTGGTGAAGAAGTTTTAATCAAAGTTACAGGCGCTGATGAAGACGCATGTGTAGAAGCACTCGAAAAAGTATTTAAGGATAATTTATAATCATGAATTCCTATAAAGGAACACGTGTTTTTGAAGGTTACGCGTTAGGCAAATTAGCTGTCTATTCACAAGTTAAAGTTCAAAAAGCACAAGGACTTGGTGAAGAAGAAGAGTTTGCTCGTTTTGACAAAGCTCGTCAAGCAACCATCGCAGCTTTAGATAAGTCTTATATGGAAACTTTAGCTAAACTCGGTGAAAAAGAAGCTCAACTTTTTGCAACTCATAAATTAATGGCTGAAGACCTTGATTTTGAAGATATGGTCAGAGGCGAACTTGCTGGTGGAGTTAACGCAGAATTTGCAGTTCAAAACGCTGGAAATCAACTTGCTGAAATGTTTGCATCAATGGATGATGCTTACATGAAAGAAAGAGCCAATGATGTTAGAGAAGTTTCACTTCGTATCATCTCCTTCCTTAAAAAAGAGGAAACGGGCTTAGTCTTAAAAGAGCCATCAATCATTATTTGTGATGATTTACCAGCAAGCGAGTTGATGAAACTCGACAAGAGCATGATTTTAGGCATTGCCTTTGCTAAAGGTGGAAACAATTCACACGTTTCAATTCTGACAAGAATGTTAGAAATTCCAGCACTTTGTGCCAT
>Ga0256405_10012329_pt1 | contig 10624 bp, 5 predicted proteins | sample RumenRJG_02DNA_FD_189096 | JGI IMG/M metagenome (GOLD analysis project Ga0256405, IMG submission 189096) | Bovine rumen microbial communities from Lethbridge, Alberta, Canada - RJG_02 | ecosystem: Host-associated > Mammals > Digestive system > Stomach > Rumen | place: Canada: Alberta | collected... | reverse complement strand
GGCGGCGGGACGTCGCTCCTCGGCCAATGGAATAATGTAACAAACAAAGATGATGAACGGGCCGGATATTTCGGTGTCCGTCAGTCATTCTGATATAAATTCCAGAACAAGGAACAGAATGAACAGGAGGAACTACCTTGAAGAAAAATCATCCTTTTTATAAAAAGCTCACGGCCCTCGTGCTCGGCGGCCTCATGACGATGAGCGCGGGCACGGCGCTTGCGGCGGATACCGTCGAGCTCGGCCTCGATGACAGCATCCAGATGGCGTTCGAGAACAACCGCACGCTGAAGCAGTCGCTCGCGAATGTCGATACCGCGCGCTGGAACCTCTCGTCGGCCCGCCGCAGCCAGGGCCCGACGCTCACGTGGCAGGGCACGGCGAACCGCGTCGGCGGCAAATACTACCGCAATGCCGATTATGACAACATGTACGGCAACACGCTCTCGGCAGGCTACAACCTCGACACGAGCGGCAGCCTCCGGCATACGCGCGAGCGCGCAGCCTATGCGCTGAATGCGGCCGACCTCACGCTCGAGAACGCGAAGCAGACCATCAAATATCAGACGACGTCGGCATATTATCAGGTGCTCGAGTATCGCAACCTCGTCGAAGTCCAGCAGGAAGCTGTCGACGTGCTGCAGGAACATCTGAACAATGTCAATGCGCAGTTCCGTGTCGGCACGGTTGCGAAATCTGACGTGCTCTCGTCCGAAGTCCAGCTCGCAAACGCGCAGCAGAGCCTCGTGACGGCGCAGAACAACTACAACCTGGCCATCGCCTCGCTCAACAACATCATCGGCCTGCCGACGGACACGCAGCTCAACATCAAGGACTCGCTGCAGTACACGCCGTATGACCTGAACCTCGACAACTGTACGGTCTATGCACTCGACAACCGCCCGGACGGCATCGCGGCTGACTATGCGGTCGAGCAGGCGAAGCAGGCCGTCGATATCGCGAAGGCCGGCCATCGTCCGACGGTCAATGCCTCGGTCGTGCGCTCGCTGACGGGCGACGACCCGTTTGACGAGGACATCACGGGCCAGTGGACGGCAGGCTTCACGGCGAACTGGAATCTCTTCGATAACGGCGTGACGCATGCATCCGTCGAGCAGGCGAAAGCAAGCCTGCGCGCTTCGGAAGAGTCGGCGGCCGCCACGAAGGAAGACATCCAGCTGAACGTGCGCCAGCAGTTCCTCTCGCTGCAGGCAGCGGAGAAGAACATCCATACGACGTCGAAAGCCGTCGAGCAGGCAGAGGAAGACTACAAGATCGCGCAGGTCCGCTACAGCGCCGGTGTCGATACGAACCTCTCCGTCATGGATGCGCAGGAGAAGCTCACGAGCGCCCGCACGAACTACTACACGGCACTCTACAATTACAACACGAGCAAGGCATCGCTTGACAAGGCCATGGGCATCCCCATCGACATCGATGTGCCGCGCTATGTCGCCGCACAGCAGAATGGCGATTCGCCGAAGGATGCGCTGAAGTCGGCGCTGCTGCATACGGAGCTCACGAAGGAAGAAGAAGCGGCACTGCGCGAAGTGAAGCCGACGATCAAGATTGCGGCGGCGAAGGAAGCCGATGCGCAGAAGGCGGCCAATGCGCCGACGGCAGAGCAGAAGAAGGCAGCGAAGGAAGCCGAGAAGGCGGCGAAGAAGGAAGCGAAAGCCAAGGCAAAGGCTGAGGCGAAGGCCGCGAAGGAGCAGGCCAAGGCCGAGGCACAGGCAAAGGCAGATGCAGAGAAGGCGGAAAAGGCCGCTGCTGCTGACGCCGCCAAGACGCAGGCAAAGCAGGAAGCCGCACCAGCAGAAAATGTCCAGCAGGAGAACAGCAATGTGGAGGCTGAACTCGCGGGCTGATTCCGAAAAAATGAGGTGGGGCTATCATGAAGCAGATGCATCGCAAAACGATCGGTCTCTTCTGCGGCATCGCCGCAGCCCTCGTGCTCCTCGTCTGCGCCGGTGTCTGGTACTATGTCCAGTCCGGCGCTCTCATGGAGCGCGCTGCGGGGACGATTGCGTCCACGCTGACGGATCAGCTCGGCACGGAGACGCAGGTCGGCTCCATGGAAATCACGTCGCTTCATGACGCCACGCTCCACGATATCGCGATTTATGACAACCAGGCGCAGTGCATCGTCAGGGCCCCGGAGGCCCGGGTGCACTTGCGCCTGCTTTCTGCGTTCCAGCTCAGGGATAATCCGGCGTCGGCCATCGAGACCGTGACCGTCACAGGCGCCGAAGCGACGGTCGAGCGCCGCGCTGATGGCACGTGGAACATCGCGGACATCTCGCCGAAATCCTCGGGCGGCTCGGGCTTCTCGGGCAAGATCGTCCTCGAGGAGGCGCGCGTGACGGGGCGCATGGACGGCCGCGCGCTCACGCTCGAAAATGTCGCGGGCTCCGTGGATTTCGCCGATGCACCGGCCTACAAGGTCGATGTGACGGGCGAGAACCAGGGCGCGAGCGTCCATGCATCGGGCACGCTTTCCAGCGACCGCCAGATTCTGAATGCCGAGGTTGCGGACGTCGATGCCGAAAATTACCTCGCGCTGATTCCCGATGGCCTGCTGCCCGACGGCATCAGGGTCCTGGGCGGCAAGGTCAAAACGGCGAAGGCGTCGCTTTATCGCCGCACTGATGTCGACGATATTTCGATCGTCGGGCAGGGCGAGGTCGAGGACGGCGCTGTGGATGTGGAGGGCATCGAGATTCGCGATGTCGCGGGGTTCACTCACTTCACGAACCGCGAAGTCGGCGGCGACCTCACGGTCACTGTGCAGGGACAGGCGGCAAGTGTGCACGGCAGCGTCCGCTTCGATACGACGTCGCCAGCCATGAATCTCGAAGCGAGCGCCGAGAATTTCGACCCCGCGCCGCTGCTCGCGGTCATTGCCGAGGCGCGGCCGCAGGCAGCATCGGCCATCGCGGCCGCAGACTATGCCGGCCCCGTGAACGTCACGGCGAAAGTCGGCGGTACGTTCGCCGACCCGATGATTGATGGCGACGTCACAGCCGCGTCCGGCCAGGCGGCCGGCATTGCGTTCCAGAATGTTTCAGCGCATGCACGGCTCCTGAACTGCGTGCTCTACCTGCAGAACGTCCATGCGGGCGTCTTCGGCGGACAGGTCACGGGCGAGGGCGAGTTCTCGCTGGACGACCAGGCGTATACGGCGCATGTCAAAGCCGATAATATCGACGTCGCAGCCGTGCAGTCGTATGCGGCAGGAAAGACGTCGTCCCTCGCGGGGATTGATGCGCTTTCGGGCCGCGTGCATGCCGATGTCACGGCGCATGGCAAAGGTGCCGCTGTCGATGATTTCTGGGCGAATGGCAGCGTCTCGCTTTCCAAAGGCAGTTATGGCGCGCTCCCCATCGACAGCCTCAGCGCCTCGCTGGCCGTTCGCGGCCGCGACATCAAGATCGACTATCTGAGCGCAAAGCTCCCGAACAACTCGAACCTCGGCCTCGAGGGCGAGATCAGGGGCGGCGAGGCGCTCGATCTCGCGTTCTATGGCGGCCATTTCGACCTCTCGCTGCTTCAGAACTTCGATGCGCGCGCCGACCTCACGGGTCTCTGCGATTTCAAGGGACAGCTCACGGGCAGCCTCAGCGATCCCGCTGTCACGCTCGATTTCTCGGCCAATCATGGCAAGGCGTTCCAGCAGCCGTTTGACAGCCTCGTGCTGCGCGCTTCGGGCAGCTTTGATCGTGTCACGGTCGATGATTTCCTCATGGAGAACGGCGGCAAGGAGACGTGGCTCGTCACGGGCTCCATCGGCCTGACGGGCGAAAGGGCGCTCGACCTGCGCGTCGACTGCATGGGCGCGCGCATGGAGGACATCGCGGCGCTCGTCGCGCCCGATCAGCCCATCACGGGCAACGTGGACAACACGATTCATTTCACGGGTACGCTCGACCATCCCGAGGCTGTCGGCTACATCCATTTCTACCGCGGCAGCTATCGCGGCGTCCTGCTTTCGGGCATGGACGGCGACTATTTCCTCAAGGACGACGTCCTGCGCTTGCAGGTCTTCCATATCTATTCGCCGATGGTCGATGCTGTGCTGAACGGCACGATCGGCCTCGACCAGAGCCTGAACCTCGACATCGACGTGCGCGACATCGACATGAAGCGCGTCGAGCACAAGCTGCCGTACGAAGTGGCTGGTCATGGCACATTCGAAGGCCATGTGACGGGCTTCATCAACGCGCCGATTTTCGACGGCACGCTCGATGCGAAATCGCTGACGCTCAACGGCGTCGACATCCCGCGCGCTTACGGCCACGCGCATTACGAGGGCGGCATGATCTCGCTCGACCGCTTCGGCTTCGTGCAGGGCGACGGCAGCTACGACCTCGAGCTTCAGGCCGACACGGCGAGCCATGCACTCACAGGCAATGTCGTCGTGCAGGATGCCGACCTCACGAATCTTTGCGCGCTGCTGAACCAGAAGAACGATTTCGTGCAGGGCACGATGAATGCCACGGCCATTGTCGGCGGCACGGCGGAAAATCCATATCTCGATGTCGAGGGCACGATGGCGCAGGGCACGATTGCGGGCTATGACGTCCACGGCGTCGAGGTCGCGGCAAAGCTCGAAGACCGCGTGCTCCATATCGATACGTGCAAAGGCCGGCAGGGCAGCGGCACGTTCGAGCTCACGGGCACGACGGCGCTCGATGGCACGCTCGGGCTCAAGCTCACGGCGCGGGACATCGCGCTCGGCATGTTTACGAGGGCGGCAGGGCTCAAGGCTGACGTGCTCGGTACGGCCGACATCGATGCAACGCTTTCTGGCAACATCTCGAGCCCCGAGGGGCAGATTGCGCTGACGGCGAAAGACGGCGGCATCCAGGGCTCGACATTTGACACGCTTTCAGGCGAGGCAAAGCTCTTCCACGGCATTGTCGATGTCAAGAACCTCGTCGTGCAGAAGACGGTCGGCACGCAGAAGAACGCGCAGACCTATCAGGCGAGTGCGAAAGGCATCGTGCCGCTCCATGCGCTCGTCGCGGGCGGCGATGAGGAGCTCGCGGATTTCGAGCAGATACATCTCGAGGTCTCGCTCGACCAGGCTGACCTCTCGCTGCTGCCGGTGCTCTCCGACCAGGTCGAATGGGCTGTCGGCGAGACGCACGGCAACGTGCTGATTACGGGCACGGCGGCGCATCCGCTGTTTTCCGGCAAGCTCTCGCTGCCCGACGGCGCCGTGAAGCTCAGGCTCATCCAGACGCCCATCGAATCCCTGCATGGCGTGTTGACGCTGCAGGGAAATGAAATCAAGCTCGAAGAACTCTCGGGCAAGATGGGCAAGGGCACGTTCACGGGCAGCGGCCATCTCGCGCTCAGCGGCCTGACGCCGGAAACATACGCGGCCGACCTTTCGGCCGATGGCCTCGAAGTCGTCTCGACGGCGTACAAAGGCCCCATCACGGGCGCGTTCCATGTCGAGAACAGCGAGATTGCCGACCCGGCGGGCAACATCTACTACCGGCCGAAACTCTCGGGACATCTCGATTTCGACAACTGCGAGGTCTCCATCCCGATGATTCCCGAGGGCGACGGCGTGCTGCCGGACATCCTGCTCGACATCGATGTCACGGCGGGCGAGAACGTCCATTTCTACAGCAACTCGCTCTATGACATGTATATCACGGGCGCGGCGCATTTCGGCGGCTCGACGTTCCATCCAGCGCCGACCGGGCAGTTCCAGGTCAAGCGCGGCGGTACCGTCACGTATCTCAAGAATCTCTTCAAGATTCGCGAGGGCGTTGCTACGTTCGACCAGGTGGACAACTTCCTGCCGAGCATCCATTTCCTCGCCGACACGAAAGTCGGTTCGACGAGCATTTACCTGCTGCTCGACGGCCGTCTCAACAACGACATGAAAGTCAATCTCACGTCGAATCCGGAATACAGCCAGACGGAAATCATCAGCATGCTGACGCTACAGAGCTCTTACCGGCACGGCGAGACGAATCTCGACATCAATGACATCGTCAACATCGGCCTCCAGATGACCGTGCTCGGCCAGCTCGAAGAACAGATGCGCAGCCTGCTCTGGCTCGATACGTTCCGCATCTCGCGCGGCAGCGGTTCGGTGCTCGAGCAGCAGTCGCATGAGGAAGGCAGCAGCGATGGGGAGAATGTCTACAACGTCGAGATGGGCAAGCGCATCGGCGGCAAGACGCAGATGCACTACGTCCGTGCCATCGGCGGCAACAACACGCAGCGCTATGGCTTCCAGTACGACCTCAGCGATGCCATCGGCTTCACGCTCGACCGCGAATCCGGCGATACGGTTGTCGGTGTCGAAGCACGCTATAAATTTTAATCTGCAACGTGTAAACTATTCAGAGCGAAAGGGGGTGCGCAATCATGCGTCTCGAAGATTACATGAAAGAACTGCAAAATGTCGAGCTTTTGGAGCCCGACGAGGAGGCAGCGCTCTGGCGGGCGTATAAGTCTGGTGGCGACATGGCTGCGCGCCGCCGCATCATCGAATCGTATCAGCCGCTCGTCTTCAAGCAGGCCATGCCGTATCGCGCGCTGCCCGGCATCATGGATGTCATCCAGGAGGGCACGGTCGGCCTCATCGAGGCCGTCGAGCACTATGAACCCGCGCGCGGCGTCGCGTTCAGCCTGTTCGCTGTGCACCGCATCCGCGGCCGTATGGCCGACTTCCTGCGGAAGGAAGGCGCTTCTGACATCGCCTGCATGGATGCGCAGCCCGAGGCGGGCGGCGATTCTCTGAAAGAAAGCCTCGCCGACACGGCCGCGCTTTCTGTGCCCGAGGCGGCGGAGTCGCACGAGCTCGCCGGCCGCCTGCACGCCGCGATGGACCGCCTGCCCGAGAAGGAACGCGCCGTGCTGACGGGCGTCTACCTCGAAAGCCAGCCCGTCGAGACGATGGCCGACGCGCTCGACGTTTCGACGTCGCATGTCTACCGCTTGCAGAAGAGCGGCATCCGCCGCGTGCGCGGCATGCTGTCGAGATTCATGCAGCACTGGTGAGGGGGACACTGAGAAATTCCTCCATCCATCTTGCGGCATCTTTTTCGCCCTCTCTGCGTCGGCAAATCCTCGACGTAGCTCTGCTACGCCTTGCGGTTTGTCTCCTTGATAGGACAAAAAATCTGCGGCAATCTGGACGGACTCATCTTCTCAGTGTCCCCCTCGAGAAAAGGAAAATGGTGTATTTTATAGAATAAATTTCAATAATCATAGAAAAACCGCGATAATCGCGGTTTTTCGTGTTTTTTGGACTGCCAGAAATGAAAAGTCGGTCCAGAATATATAACACAGTAAGAAGGGAGGGGGCTATATGGACGACAAGAAGCAGCAGTCCATCCGCGCGGCGCGCGACTGGCTCGACGAGGCGGACGCCTCGCTTTCAAAAGGGAGTGGCATCCGCGGCGACCTCAAGGTCATGCTCGCGCAGGCGGAGCTCCGTCATGCGCAGGAAGCCGAGCCGGAGGCGCGCAGCGCCATCTGGCGGCGGCGCCTTGCGCGCCTGCTGCCGCTGACGGCGGCGGCTGTGCTCGCGGCGCTTGCGTTTTATTTGACGCCGGCCGTCGCGCCGCCGCAGGAGACGGCCGGCATCCCTGCACCGCCCGCCGAGATGCAGGCGCAGCCAGCGGACGGGACAGAGGCAGCGGCGCAGCCAGAAGCAGCGGTAGAGCCTGACGGCTCAGCAGCAGTGCCAGCCGATGCGTCACCTTTGCCAGCTGTTGCGACGCCATCATCGGCGGAAGCAGCTGCGCCGGATGCAGGCAGCGCAGTGCCCGCAGCGTCCTCGCGCGAGGCAGAGGCTCCTGCAAGCGCGCCATCGCAGGCCGCGCAGTCGGCAGCTGCACCTGCCGCACCTGCTGTTCCGGCCCCGGAAACGCAGAAACTCATGCAGACAGCAGGAAAAGCCTTGCGAGAGCCATGAGAACCCGATATAATGAAAGATATGACTTGAACAGATAATATCCTTTCAGAAATTTCGGAGATCACGACCATACAGGAGGTTGGACTTTTGACGAAGAAGACTTATCGAAAACTGGCGGCCGCCATCGCGCTCGCCACGAGCTTCGCAGCCGCGCCGGGGATGACACTGGCTGCAGAGCCGACGGATGCGCAGGGCACGACGGAGCCAGCAGCGCAGAATGACGCAGCGGCTCCCGCAGAAACGGCAACAGAGGACAACGCCGCAGCGGCAGAGACTCCGGCCGAGGGAGAATCATCATCGGATGCGAATGCTTCGGCCGAGGCCACGGCGATGGTCGGTGCCGCTTCTTCCGCGACGACGGCGACGTCAGCCACGACGGAAGGCGAGGTCAGCGAGCGCGTGCGCGACTGGGCGAAGCTCCGCCCGACCGAGGCGGCCATCGACGCCTACAAGCAGCGCTATGAAGGCAAGACCATTGTCGATCTCGATTTCGACGGCGCGACGGATGCCACGCTCGCGACGGCGAAGAACGCCGTCCATATGCGCACGGGCGACACGTACACGGCGAAAGGGCTCGACGCGGACGTCGATGCGCTCGTCGCGACGGGCTATTACTACGACCTGTTCCCGACGTTCGAGGAAGTTCCCGAGGGCGTCGTGCTGACGTACCATGTGCTCGAGAATCCGATGCTCAAGAGCATCGCCATCACGGGCAACACGGTCGAGACGACGGACGACCTCATGGGCCTCGTGACGCTGAAGACCGGCGAGATGCTCAACAGCACGACGCTCAAGAAGAACGTGCAGGAAATCCAGGAGAAATACCGATCCGACGGCTATATCCTCGCGAAGATCACCGACCTCAACATCGACAAGGACGGCAACCTCACGATCAAGATCAACGAGGGCAAGATCGAGGGCTTCAAGGTCAAGGGCAACGAAAAGACGAAGGACTATGTCATCCTGCGCGAGATGCGCCAGAAAGTCGGCGAGCCGTTCAACGCGAAGAAGACGCAGCGCAGCTGGCAGCGCGTCAACAACCTCGGCTTCTTCGAAGAGGTCACGCCGAAAGTCCAGCCGGGCGTCGAGCCGAATGCCGTTGTCATCGAGTGGAACGTCAAGGAACGCCGCACGGGCACGTTCAGCGTCGGTGCAGGCTACTCGAGCCAGGACGGCGTCATCGGCATGATCGGCATCGGCGATACGAACTTCCGCGGCACGGGCGATGCTGTCAACATCACGTACCAGTTCAGCGGCGATGACACGGATTCCCACGGCTACAGCTTCTCGTACCGCCGCCCGTGGCTCGACCAGAAACAGACGGTCGGTACGTTCCGCATCTACAACCGCACGTACGAGTACGATGACTACGACGAAAACGGCGACCACATCGAGTCGTATATGCGCCATTACTCTGGCGGCGAAATCACGCTCGGCCGTCCGGTCAGCGAGTATTCGACGAACTACATCACGCTGCGCAACCGCAAGGACAAGTACAACAAGCAGACGGAGACGGGCAACATGCGCAACCGCACGCCGGAATCCGTGCATGAGGAATGGAAGAAATATAACTTCGGCACGACGCGCAGTCTGACGCTCCAGCATGTCACGGACACGCGCGACAACATCTATTTCCCGACGTCGGGCGGCCGCATCGCGCTGACGGGCGAAATCGGCGGCTTCGGCGCGGACTTCGATTACCGCAAGGCGGACATCGAGGATCAGCGCTACTTCAAGGCGGGCAAGAACCAGGTCTGGGCGCTCCGGGGCCAGTACGGCTGGTCGGACGGCCATATCTCCGAGTACGCGCGCTACAAGGTCGGCGGCCAGGACAGCCTGCGCGGCTATCGCGACGACCAGTTCCGCGGCGAGCACATGTTCCTCGCGACGCTCGAGTACCGCTTCCCGATTGTCAGCAAAGTGCAGGGCGCCATCTTCACCGACTGGGGCAGTGCCTGGGAGAGCGGCCTCTGGCCCGATGACATCCACGGCAGCGTCGGCATCGGCATGTCGCTCGTGACGCCGCTCGGCCCGATTCGCCTCGACTACGGCCGCGGCGACGATGGCGGTCGCGTCCACTTCAGCGTCGGCGGGACTTTCTAACGGCGAATAGAAATTTTGGAGCTGTTGCAAAATGCATCGTCTACACCTGCCCCCCTCCCAGAGGGGGGACGGGCCGCTTGCGGCGGGGGGAGTGTCGAAGGTAGGTACAAGCAAAATTAAGGAATTTCAAGTCGAAGGTAGAACAAAAGCGAAATGCTTTTTTCGAGGGATTCTCCTTTTTTTGCTTTTCTTGCTGTTTGCCGCACCCGCTAATGCATCTCCGCGCATCGATTCCGTTAAAGCGACCGTCACATCTTCCGAGGCGATTCCGTCACCCGTCACCGCCCGCATGGAGACGAGCATCGAGGCGATTGCAGGGCAGCTCCTGCTCGGCAAGCCTGCCGACATGCCTGCGGCGGATGCCGCGAAACAGGCTGCCCTGATCCGCGAGGTCTTCGACAAAGTCCTCGTCGGCTACACGGTGACGGATGCCAAGGTCGTGCCTGGCGAGACGGCGCGCGTGCAGGTCACGCTCGTGCCGTGGGCCGACCGCGTGCAGTCTGTCGCCGTCGAGACGCATGTCGATGGCATGACGCCCGAGGTGGAATCCATGGTGCGGCAGGATCTTGCGGGAGT
>Ga0256405_10012328_pt1 | contig 10625 bp, 8 predicted proteins | sample RumenRJG_02DNA_FD_189096 | JGI IMG/M metagenome (GOLD analysis project Ga0256405, IMG submission 189096) | Bovine rumen microbial communities from Lethbridge, Alberta, Canada - RJG_02 | ecosystem: Host-associated > Mammals > Digestive system > Stomach > Rumen | place: Canada: Alberta | collected... | reverse complement strand
TTCTAACCAGTGGTATTATTCTCTTATTATTAAGTATCCTGTTAATTAATTGTAGACCTCCATCGTCTATTGGATCTTCTCCATGTTTATTAGGTATTTTCATATCAGCAATGAGAATTTGTGTTTCATTATCTACTAAATCACCTATAGCTTGACTTATTGTGCCTGATGCTTCTATTTCAAGGTCTTCAATACCACTTTCTTCTATAGCAGTTTTTATATACTTGACCTTATCAGGCATATCATCAACAATTAGTATTCTCATCCGTCTTCCTTTCTTGATTAATATCTTTTAGTAAGTTGCTTAAACTCTTTTGCCATTCAATCGAGGTACTGTCATAATGAATATAACCACAGAAATACTTTTCAAATTCAGGTATTATTTCCTCATTTACCAATTCTTCCAGTTTTATTCTATTTCCACCTCTATTGAAGTCTTTAAAGCCACTTATGATAATTACCTTTACCGGAATTCCTTTTCGTTTAATTTCTCTTAAAACAGCTATACCAGCAAAGCTATTAAAAGTGTCTTTTCTATAAGAAGATATGGCAATAGGCAAGCTGATATCTAGTAAAACAATATCATAATCATCAGTATGTAATTGCATTAATGCTTCTTGATAATTACTATCACAATCTATATCCTGTTCATTAATCCCATTTTCAATGAGAGCCTCTATAATATGCCCTCTTTTTTGTATTTGGTCTTCAATACACAGTATTCTCACTTCAAACCACCTCGCATTCATGTGATGCAAGACTTAAGTATAGTCTTATTCTAAATACATCATTATTTATATCATATGTCCAATGAAAAAATGGCTTTGGTTCTTCCAAATTTTTTTCAATTATCCTGGCAACACGGTATAACCCCGAGTGCGGTGAGTCAACTGACATCTTTTCATAGTTATCATCTCTAATGTTAGTGCATATTTCATTCAAGTTCTTAATAATAAGGTTTCGGTCGACATTAGAATTTAAATTGTTAGATACCTCAATATAGAATTTTTCTTTTATTTTTGTACCGTAATCAACAGAAGCTTCGCCAACTTTTATAGTAATTGAAATATCACTCATTCTATCAAATTCGGAATGTTTGATTGCGTTATTAATCAAAATGGATAGGATATCTAAGATATCTGAAAAGATTTTTCCATAATATCGCTTATTCCATTCACACTTAATTGTCCAATCAATGTCATCTAAGTGAGAATTCAGCTGCTTTTCAATAGTTCGACATGTTTCAATTGCGTCATGAATCGAAAACTCAAAATCCTCCATTTCTTCCGAATAAAAAATCTCTTCAAATTCTTTTATATCATTTACATACGTACCCATAGCCATTTCAATTTCCTGATCAAGCAATTCGTAGCTTTCACTTGAAATAGGAGATGCTTTGATACTTTTTTTAAGATTTGATAGTTCAGTTCCATAATACTTACTCAGTTTAGGTATATGTTCATCTCTTATTCTTTTTTTGACTGATTCTGTTATTTTTTCTAATTCATCTATTATAAATGAATACAGTGTCTTCTCTGTAGCTATTATACTTTCTATATTATCAAGTCGATCTGATATAAATGTAGCCCATATCTTTTGTTCAAAACTTTGGTATGAAAAAAACTCATTACCGAGAGAATCCATCCTTATATTCAACCAAGTTTGAACTATTTCGTTAATTTTGTATTCGATGTTTTTTGTGAACTGTTCGAGCAATTCCGCAAGGATACTATAATCCGCAGTTGGTAGTATTTTTATCCAGTAAGTATTAACAATATATCTCTGACTATCATCAGAATCTTTTTTATTTAAAAGATGATGTTTTTCAAAATCTGCTTTCAAACAGCTTTCACAAAAAACATGCCTAATTCTTGTACTTAAGTAATGCTCTAATGAAAAAGGAGCTCGCAAAAGATAGCTATCTACAACAAACGAAACGATTTTTTTTAAGGTTGACACATACTCGTTTAAAATATCCTGCTGAGTATACAATGTTGTATGGATGCCAGCGTTCTCATCTTTTAATGCATAATATAACCTCTTGAATTTTGTAAAATCATAATATGGAGGGTATTTTTCTAGCCACTCTATTAATCTTTCTTTGTCAACATTTATCCTGTTATGATTAAACAATTTACTTCTTTTATGAATAAGCTCTTCGCGAGATAGAGATCTTAATTCATTTTGATAGATTATGGCATTTTGTTCATCAATTAAAGCCAGTTTCGAAAGAACAGAAATTCTTAGCTGCGTTGCATCAATATTATTACAGGAAATATAGTCATAAATCAGAATATCCTCATTGCATATGTGATAAAGAAAATAAACACATTTGATGTCGTAATCAGATATAGATTTTAAATAATTACTAAGGCTTTTATACTGTTCCATAAAATCCATATAAAATGGGATGAACTTTTCTATTTGATATAAATAATACGTATAAAGAAGTATAACTATTTCAATACTACCTTTTAGGTAAGTATATATTTCGTTATTATTTACAATCCTTTCTGATATTTCTGCTAGTGACATTCGCGTAACAACAGATTCATTGTAGACCATACAATCAACATAAAAATCGAGTGCATCAATAAGGTAACCTTTTGCTAAATAAGCTTTTACTAGCAAACGGCCAACTCTTTCGAAATAATAAATCTTTTGGGGATTAGTACAGTGTTTTTCAATGTATTTTGAGCTTTCTTCAATTAATACACCCCACTCATTTTTTGAATATAGATATTTTATATAATAGAAATCCCTCCTAGATTCTTCTATTGTTTTATTATTAATCATTGCATTATTTCCGGTTAGAGAAAATGAAAGCAGAGCCGCTGATTTTGGAGTAACTTCTTCAATTCTGGAAAGATATTTCAATTGATCGCTTTGACTATCAAATATCTGGAAAAATAAAGGTGTCAAAATTTTATCAGAAAGAATGCTAAGTCTTAGCAATATAGAAGAAAAAGTATCATATTCTAGTTTTATATTGTTATTTTTAAAATTTAGTTTTCTAAATAATACTTGTTTTAGTTTATTTCTTAAGGAAGTATTATAGAATAATTTATAATATCTTCCGATTTGCTCAATTGCCTCTTGGCGCCTAATTTGAAAATGATAAACACTATACAAAACTTGCCACAGTAGTTTATGATTAGCACCTAACTCGCCAATGTTTATTCCAGCTTTTATATAAGTTAAATACAGATCGTAATCTAAATGATCAGATAAATAATCATTATCAATACTCTCTGTGATTTGTGTGTATTCCCCAGATGTATATCTTTCATAGTCTAAATAAATGCATTCATCACCAAATAAGCCATCTGGTATATCTGCATTAAATACTAAGGCCAAGTTTCGAATCCTAAAGTCCTTGATGACTGAATAGAGTCTTATAGAAACAGCTTTAACATCTTGAAGATATTTATGATTCGCAACTAAATATTGTAAAAATTCCACGTATGTTTCATAAAAATCAATTAACGATATTTCCAAATCCGCATCTAAAACTAATGTAAAGTCTCTTTCATCTTCATACTCCCTTAATCCAGCTTTGTACTCAATATACTTAATTTGATCAATTTTCTCTTTACTCAGATTATCCGGATTTCTTTCGACATCATATATTTCTTTAAGGAAATCGCGGAAGCCAACCTCAGGATTTGCCATCTTTTCATATTTTACCAGTATTTGATGTATAATTTGATTATTTATTGAATTCGCATCTAATGCTTTGAAAAATGAATCACTTCTTGTTGGATTTAAATATTGCATAGTGGTGATTTGAGATAATAACCACAGGGAATAACCACATAAAGCCTGAATTCGTCCTAAATAGTATTGAGCTTTCTTATAGTTTTCAGAAAACAAAGCCCTTTCATATTTCTCCTTTAGTTCTGCATATTGATTAATTTTCTCCGAATAATCCATAATCAAATTCGAACTTTTCTCAATAGAAATAGTAGGAGAATAAGTAGCAGTAGTATTAACGTATAACCTGGAAAATGTCTTAAAAAACAGTTCTTTATCAGTTTTAGGGAAAAGGTTATATTTCATCACACGAATTCTTTTTTTCATTTGGTCTTTGTATGGTGTAGATAGTAGCAAATACACCACTTTTCCTTTCGTTTTTTATTATGGTTCAATACAACTTAGATAATGTAGAAATTTGATTTTCCTCTATAGCTTGACCACTTCATATTTGCGATGACAACTATCCATAATCACTTCTGCACCATTCACGCAGCTACACTCTGCGCAGTACTTTATGAACTCAACATGTTGCGCATCTATGACAACACAGGTTTATATCTTGTTTTCTTTCATCCTCATCTCATAAAGTTTCATCTTCATTCAAGTTAAGATTATGCAATGAACTACATACAATTTGCATTATAGTCTCCTTTCTTACAATTATAGTTTAGGAGTTTGCAAAACTCCAAAGCCGCATAGTTACGGCATCCTTTCTGTTGCTTAAAGGAGGCAAGCCCCAATGTCTCATTCTTTATCTCCTCGATAACTTGTGTTATGATTTCTTGCAAGTCATTACTATTGGTATCTTCGCGCATTTTTTCTCCTTTCATGATGCATTGGCTAACAGCACCTGCCGCTGAAGATCTCGGATCCTCGGGATACAATACAAAACTGAATGAAGAGCGAAATAAAGGCGGATATCTGATGGATCCGCATGCAGGAGATCTTTCAAACCTTCTTTCCAGAAGCAGCCGTCTGGCTGACAAACGCAGAAAGGAGGCCGGAAATGAATAACCTTCCTGAACCTGTCAGAAGTATTGTTGATGACCTGAATGACCTCAAGGATCCCATTCTTGCTTCAGCTGTAGAAAGCCTTTGCCTGTCAAAGGATTTTCATAACTTAAGCTCATTAGAGCTGATTAATCAGCTCCTGTTACCTGTATGCGAACAAAAGCTGAACAAACGCTTTAATGGAAGGCTTGAAAAGGCCAATCTTTCCGGCTGCCCGCAGACAATAGACAACTGTAAAGACTCTTCTGAGCGAGTGTATCTTCCGTCAGATATCATAAGCACACTATCTACCCTTGACTTTGTTGAGGAAGGACTCAACATCTGCATCCTTGGTCCGTCTGATAGTGGGAAGTCATATCTTGCGAAGGCGTTAGCTGTTATGGCCTGTTTCAGGCACATGGTGTGCTATGAACACTGCGAGTCATTTTTGGAGGCTATGGTCTCATTAAAAGAGACCGATTACCCCAAGTATCAGAAAAAAGTGCGGCACTACATAAAACTTGACCTTCTGATCCTTGATGATTTCATGCTGCATACGATTACTGATGAACGTGAAATAAAGGTATTATTCGAGATCATGGAAAAACGCAATGAGCTTTCAAGGAGCACAATATGCTGTTCCCAGCGTGATCCCAAAAGTTGGCCGTCAATGATACTTAACGATGAAGTTTCAGCGAACTCCATTATGAAGCGAGCAACCAAGCATTACACAGTTGTGATTCAACCAATGAACGAGCAGTAACATGAATTAAGCGGCCGTTATGTTCCGCATAGCGGCCGACGTTAAACGCATCAGCGGACGCTGTGCTCCGCAGAATGCACCCATAGTCACTCTCTAGCTTAATGTTTGTAATATTTGATCTAATTGCCTTAAAAAGGTGTCACCTATCTCGGGCTCAATCATTTTTATAAAATATGCTTTTCCATAAAGATGCTCCATAAAATTCATCTTATGTTCATTCCCTGTAAATTGAAGATGGCTAGACACTCCATACTTTTGGCAATAGTATATTTCTTTCTTAAGTTCTTTCTTAAATTTGTAAGGAACTCTTACACCGTTATCAGTAACAATAAGTCCAGTAACAAGTTTTCGGTATGGAGTTTTCATAATATGAGTCTTTTTTTCGTTAATATTAAAGCCATTATCACAGATAATCTGCTGAATAGTTGGATATAATTCCTTCTCGATATGTGTTTTATTCCAAGAAAAGGTTAAATCATCTGCATACCTTGTATATATACAATCGTTTTCCAGTGCATATTTATACAGTTTATAATCCATTTTTAATGCCACTATGTTAGCAATCATAGGGCTTGTAACTCCCCCTTGTGGCAGGACTTTCCTATATGTACATATTTGTGCTAATCGTGTTGCAACTGTTCTAGAATAACCAAGATCTATAAATACATTAATTACACTTCCAAACGTAATCGAGGGAAAAAAATCCTTTAGATCCAAACACAATATTTCTTTTTGCCCAATGTGTGACTCTGCATTTGTTTTAATTGATTTTCCCTTTACAAAACCGTGAACATAGCTCGGAATTACTGTATTTGATAGAATATTTCGCAATATCCACTTTTGCCTACACTTTAGTTTTATACTAGGCGCATTAATGATACGTATTTTCACTCCGTTACTAATTTTAAATCTGTGATATTGATAATTAAGATTAATTTCACTCATTTTTAGAATAGCATCTAATTGCTTAACTGATTTTATTAAAGGGAGATGATTATAATTGTAAGGTCCACTATACTCTGGAATAGAGGACATTTTTATACTTGATGTTGAAAGATCATTCCAATTAGGAATACTATCAAGATTAACTCTACTAGTAAATTCATATCGTTCATGATCTTGAATGGTTTTTTTTAAATAACCTTTTTGACATAGTGAAATAACAATCTCAGCAATGCCATTAGCAGAAATGTTGAGTTCACTTTGTATATCTTGAATACTAAGTGTTCCATACATTTTTATATAAGAAAGAATTATTGACTCAAATTTACTAATCATCATTTTTCCACTTTACTAAAATAGCAATTACGTCTGGTTTTTTCTTGTTTGGTTCTTAGATCACTAATATTCATACTACGTTTCTGACTGTTGGCTCTCAGGAATAACGGTGAGCTGATTTTGGATGGTCTCCAAAACGCAGCAATAGTATTATTAGGAGTGTTATAACAAAACGATAGTAATAATTGGCTATCTTCAAAGCCTCTAATGCACTTCTGTTCAGTGTCACTTTCGTATCTATTTTCATATATCAAGCGATCATATTTGCCAGTGACTTCTAATGCATGTTTATAGGCACTATCTGTATCGAACTTATTTCTTGATAATTCTTTTTCTAATTTCTCATGAATTTCAGGAATAATGGCTACATTAGTTTTTTGGAAAACCCCTCTTATTTTTTTGTTAACCACTTCTGTATTCGCGCATATAAAAACGGCATACACTTTAATGCCAGGATACTCAGTGAGTTTAAGCTTATCGATGAGTGAAATAAAACGTCCATACATTGTCATACCACTACCAGCCATATCATCTAGAAAGGCAATCACTTTAGCTTTTTCACAAATATCAGAAAGATTTGGAGAAGTATCCAACAAAGAGTTGTCTACCCCTAGATTTAGCTCAGTTCGCAAATATGCGCGCAAACTATCTCCACCACTTGTTCGATAATTCTTAGATGCAAATGTAATAAAATAGATATCATCAAAATCTTGTAATGAACAGTCATTTTTTATTTTATAAGCCAAAGTATATAATGCATTTTTAATTGCTTGTTCAGGATAATAACGATATCTTTTTAATAAGTTCAGATACACTGATCGATCTTCAGCATCAAATAATGTTATCCAATTTTCAATATTCGCTCTGAATACATCTTTTCCAATATATTTATCAGTTTTTATGTTGCGTTCTGAGCATTTTTCTCTTCCGGATTGAGTTACAAAGTCCTTAATTTCTAAATCGTTATACCTTTCAAAAGCTGATATAGTCTTTTCTATCTCGTCCATAATTCCACCTGTTATTGAAGAATTTTATGGTATAAAAAAAGCAGCTACCTGATCTGTAACACAGACTTACTAAAGCTGGATGGCCTGCAGTGTAGCTGCAGGCTATATAGCTTTAAAGTAAGTGCCGTCCACATAAAGAGGCGACTCGCTCTCAATCTAGCTGCTTTTTCATATTATATCTCATTATATATATAAACGCAAATTCAGCTAGTGAGAAAACCGGTTCACAGTTCTACATAGTCCCACACATATCCAGGAAATCTCATAGATAGTTTTTCTTTACTTTTCGGCATAGCTATTGCCAATAGCTTCCTTGGGCGAGTCATTGCAACATATGCAATACGCATCAATTCTGTGTCTGTATCTCCAATAGACAAAAATCTAGGTGTCAATGTATATCCCCTTGTTCCTTGAATTAAAAGTAAAACTGCTTCAAATGTTTCCCCCTTCACTCCATGTATAGAAGAAAATGTATAATCATCTTGAGATTTTACTTCAAAATACTTTCTTATTGGTTCCTTCATGAAATCTGGAGTGTGCGTGTCTCGAGTTTTAATTCTTATTGAATCATCTATAGAAGTGTTGTTAAGCAAGACCATATTATGTGCTATAGCCAAATAGCATAGACCTTCTATCTTTTTACCCTAGAGTGAATCAAATCGTCACCAACCTTCATTGTTGTTTGCGAAACTTGTATTAACCTCGCATCTTCCGTTTTTATTCTTTCCAATTGAGAAAAATCGCCATCATTAGAATAAATGCTGCGTTCAGCAAATATACTAACAAAAGCATTATATGCATCAATAATTTCTTTATCTTTTATCTCGATATAACGCATATCCCGTTGCACATACTGCTTGTGAAAATCTCCATCCCGCATAATTAGTATATAATCCGGAGATAGGGTTATAAAAACCTCTACACCCTTTGATAATAAACCAGCCATCGGCATCGGCCCATTATTGCAATGTGGCACAATGCAGATCGGATTATCTGATGTTAAAAGTCTGCTGCTAGTCCGATTGATGCCGAGCACCCATTTTAGACTTTGAAAACAAAAAGCTATCTCTGACAGAAACTCCTCCTGCATTAGCATTTCAAGATGTATGTTCTTTGCTTCGATTTTGGTTAAGGTTCGATATTTTTTTAACGCCTGTGGAGAAGCCCCCATCCTTTTTGCAAATTGATTAATCTCATCAGACAGATCCCTGATCATATTGCGCACATGAGCTGTACGCACATATTGAATTGCGAGTAGCCCCGCAAAGGCTTCTTTTGAATCAGGTTTTAAAAAATAGCAGTTTTTTAAATACCACTCAGACGCATTTCTTGCATTTCCTATGATCTTCATTAAGAAGTCTGCATAAGGTTTCTCGATACCAATCGATAACGCCTTTTCAATTATCTGAAACTTGTCATCAGCTTCAATGCCATCCACTTCCTCAAGCAGCTTATCTATGGCCTCTTGAGAGAGAATATCTCTCAACGAAAAATCATAAAAATATCGGCCCGAAGCAACATCTACGATATTACTGATGCGTGATTCTTGTTTTTGCTTATCATAGACGTAGACTTGATGTCTCCCGTCCATTTCCCAAGCCTTAAGATAACACTGTGGCACATAATGTTGTTTTTTTGTCTTTTCTCCCATATATCTACTCTTTTTTAACACCAATGTTCACGGTAACAGGCACCTTTTTCCTCATACTGCGCGTTTTTATCTATAATTTTCATAATCATTATTCTAGCATATCAACGCCCTTTCCCCCACTCAGGCCCCACAACCTCATCCATCACCACTCTCGTAAACTCACTCGCCCCATCTTTATTCAAATGATCCGAATTCAGAAACCACTCATACTTACCCGCAAACCGCTCATCAAATGCATAATCATAATACACCACACCCGTCTCTTCTTTAATTTCATCAATTACCCCATAAAAATCCTTGTAAAACTCCGGATCCTTATCAATAATCGGCTGCGTATACTCAGCTAGATACGGTGTCGTCACTAACACCGGGATAGCATTCATTTCATGACATAACTCGATAATATTATATGTAGCCTCGATCTCCTCATCATTATATATTCGTTTTCCATCGGGACCGACATTTGCCAAAATATGACGATCATATCTTGTCAAGCCATGCCTGGCTGCCTCTTCTTTGTTCGTAACTCTGTTCCATATATCCGGGCTGGAATTAATGCCGATTGTTGTCTTTACCAAATCCATCACTGTGGTGCTTAGCGCCGGCAAATAATGAACAAAGACATCTGTTTTGAAATCGTATTCCTTAATAAGGTCACGATTCAAGAAATGATAATACCTCTTGTTTAAGGATTCAAAATCAGGATCCTCTGTTTCACTCTTGCCGAAGAACGTTGTATAAGAGACACCAATAAGAACAACGGCATTAGGACTTATATTTTCTCTATAGTTTTGCAGGATTCGATAATTATAGCTCATCGACTGTGATGGCAATGAAAAGTTATAACATACATAGTCTTTCTCATATGGTTGATAATAGAATGCATAATAGCTGTGACTATTTCCCACATCACATACCTGAATATGCTCCGGAACATCATCAATATATGAACTATCATTTCTTGAACCAAATCGCCGACCTGTCGGCGATAGCCTGCCAAGTTTATCGACTACAATAAAGACTGCCTCTTGCCAAGGTGGTCTTTTTTGTTTAATCTCATCTTGCTTCTGACAATAAAAAGTCCCCACAAATGAGTCGTATTAGTTGGCCGCCAGTACACTCATCCATGGGGTCTCTACAGGTCGTAAAACGGCCTGACAAGCAAGATGAGTATACTTGA
>Ga0256405_10012327_pt1 | contig 10625 bp, 11 predicted proteins | sample RumenRJG_02DNA_FD_189096 | JGI IMG/M metagenome (GOLD analysis project Ga0256405, IMG submission 189096) | Bovine rumen microbial communities from Lethbridge, Alberta, Canada - RJG_02 | ecosystem: Host-associated > Mammals > Digestive system > Stomach > Rumen | place: Canada: Alberta... | reverse complement strand
GGAGACACTAGTACATCGTCATCTTCTTCATCAAAATCCAATTCTGCAAGTTCAAGTGGTTCAACTATTAAAGAAGCTTTGAAAAAAGCTACTAGTAAATGGGATGGAGATGTGGAAATCCGATTAATTGGAGATACAGTACATGTTAATAAGATTAAAGACCCAACAACCACTAAACTTGTCATAAATGAAAATGACAATGCATTATATGATAATATTAATGTTACAGATATTAATCCCGGAACAATTAATCATCTAACCTGCACCTATAAAAATTATGATTTAACATTAAAAGATGATCTGCTAATAAAAAGATTTGGTAAAATCAAAAAGAAAATCGCCTGTCCCTCAAGTATCAAATCTTTAAAAGAAGCGGAAGCTTTTTTACAACGAGAATTCAATAAGATTAGGCGTAATGATGGTCGAAGTGTTGAATGTAAACTGGTAGGAGATACAAAATGGAGAGAAGGTGTTTGGGTTAGAGTATTTTTACCTTCTTATTTTATTGATGATTATATGTATATTAGCAAATGTTCTCATGATGAGGATGCGAATGGTCCTTGGACTGCTAGTTTGACTTTGGTTGATTATCCTCCAAGTTTTGGAGCAGATACTAGTTCAAAATCTTCTTCAAGTAAATCTAAAACAAAATCTAAAACTAAATCAAAGAGTAGTGGTAACAAATGAACACTAATGACATCACACCCACACGTGGCCGGTTAAAAGAAGCATTAGACAATGCAGTAACCAACAGAGCATTACCACAAATCAATCGTCAAATTGAAACCACGGTTAATGAAGAAAAAATCAGAACCGGCAGAGTTGTTAAATTCTACCATTATCTTGATAAAGCATTAGTTGAATTAGACAACACTGATGAAACAGTATTATGCAAAATACTCCATCGTTTCGGTGGAGCATTAATAGACTTATACACACCAAGTGCAGATACAATTGATTATTGTGATGATCTACATGAACCATGCATAATTCCAAGAGGTGATTTGAACTGTCTTATTATAAACATTCATGATAGTGACAGTGAAGAATATTTGTTGTTAGGGTATTATCAGAATGAAGAGTTTGTAGGATTGAATCCTGCAAGCCCAGGCAATTTCAAAATTATAAGTATTGGTGGAACAAATCAGTTCTGGATAAAATTTGGTGCAGATGGATTGGATTTAAGATTACCCAAAGCAGCTACACTAAATGTGGGGGATATGGATAAGAACATGGAAGAAGTGGATTATGCTGACTCCACGAACGTGTATACTAAAGATGAAGTGTATACGAAAGAAGAAGTTGATGAATTAATAGCACAAAAGATAGCTGAAGCTTTAGGAGATGAATAAAAATGACACTACCCGTAGACACATCCAGCATTGATTATAAATTTAATAAAACTTTGAATGAAGATGTTGAATTAATTAGTGATGAATATGGGGCCTTTGATATACATATGGAAAATGGGGATTATGTTAATGTTACAGGTCATAAATCATTGTTGAACGCATGTATAATTGCAATCATGACAAGATATGATGAATTAAATAAAAATCCTACTTATCAAGGTTTTGGTTGTCATGTTCATGAGTTAATAAAAGATAATCAGAATAAAATGTTCTTTTTTAAACTTGAAACTTATATTACTGATACTTTAAACAATATGAGGAGGGTTAAAACTGTTAATTCGGTGAATATCCTTCAAACTGATGTTTATAAGTTTAAAGTTGAATTTGATATTACAAGCATTAATGATGAAATAGTTAAAGGTAGTGTTGTTTTATGAATTATACGGAAAAAGATTATGCTGAGCTTTTTGAAGAAGTGTTGCAGGACAGTCTTGAAAAAGGATTGATAAGTCATGCTGAAGAGTTTCCTTCTTATATTGAGAATCAGGAAGATATCAGTAATTATTATGTGATGGATAAGTCTGTTCTTGCATTATTTGGTGAACGAATTTATCAGGAAGCAATAACTCCAGTTTATGAATCTGCAAAAGTTGAGTATGCGGAGAATGATGATTTGGATGAGAATATTGGTGATGTGGTAGGTATTCCTAGACCTGAAGCTACTTATGCTTATGTTGATGTTACTTTTACTTTGGATGTTGTTCTTGAAGAAGATGTGAATATTAGTCAAGAAGTGGTCTTGTCAACTGATACTGGTATTGAATATCGTACGTTGGAGAATATTTTTATTCCTGCAGGTGAAACCAGCACTACTGTTTCATGTATGGCTGTTGAGCCGGGTGTGGCTAGTAAGATTGTTGAAAATACTTTGGTTAATATTGAAACTGAATTGGAAATTAATTTTTCATGTAATAATGATAAGGCCAGTACTGGTGGTACTGAGGAATATACTGATGATGAATATCGTTATTTGTTGATGCATTGGAAGGAAGTGAACTTGAAAGGTTCATTGGAAGCTTACGAGGAATATTTCGCCAACTTCGACGGTATAGACAGTTATAAGATTGTTCCATTCTGGAATGGCACTGGTACAATAAAAGTCATACTTGATCCAGGCACACCGGAACAATTGAATCGTGCTTATGCGGATTTGCAGAGTAAAGTTACTCAGGCAAAAGAAGATATTACAATGTTTGCACCGGTCAGTAAACCTATTGATATTTATGCGGTGGTTAATGTTGATATAGATCAACTGAATCCTTATAGTGATGTTGAGAAAGAGAAAATCAAAGCAAGAATCATATCTAGTATTAAAGTGTTCATTGATGGTGGATACACTACTGATGATACTTATTATCCGGGATTGTTATTGGGTGAGGATTTTATTCCGCATAAATTGGCTGTGTTTTTGGATGATGAGATTCCTGAGTTAAAGAATATTAATTTTAATTATCCTTTGGATTATGTTCCTATTCTTGATGAGGAAATTGGGGTTAGTAACGATATTACAATTGAGATGATTTAATATGAAAAGGAGTATGCAAAGTTTAATTAAGATGTTTCCTCATTTTTTTGATAAGTCGGAGACAAGTAATTTCTTTAAATCTCAGAGTGTTACTAATAATCTTTTGAAGGGTATTTTTCAAAGTATTAGTGATGTTTCTGATAGTTTGAGGTTAAGGAAGCGTTGTTGTATTTGGAAGGAGCAAAGTGTGCCTTATGATTATGTTATTAATTTTGTTGTGAATTATCCTCAGTTGAAAAGTGTGAAATGTTATAAAAATGATACTCTGCTCTATATGGAGGAATACTTAGAAGAGGATAATGTTAATTCTTTCATTTATTCTTATGATAGTAGTGAGGAAAATACAATTGTTGATGAGAATGTTGAAGATAATGAGGAAGAAAATGAAGTAGAGGATAGTGAGATTGAAATTCCTATAATTCCTGATGATACTTTTAAGATTATAGCCGAAGCATATGATGAAATCATTATTGAAAAAGGATTCCCTGAAAACGATGAACTAATAGGTGACATTTACGATCATGATATCAGCTTAGATGAAATCGGAGCATTAAACGGCATACAACGTAAAACATATAAAGTCACTGATGATTATGAACATACCGAACCACCATACAACAACAGGTTAAGTGAAGATGATTATCATTACATGAACCGTATCATAGAATACAATCTCAAAATACATAACACTCCCTTGCCTGTATTGGAAATATGGAAGGAATACGGCATCTTCAGCGACATGATAAACAGAGAAGAATACCTCTTGAAAATGTTCGATGAACATATGCACCCATACGATGAAGAAACAGGATTAGTCGGTGACTGGACACCAATGCCATGGGAACATAAAGACAAATTATGTGAATTAACAAGTGATAATGGAAGATTCTTCTTCGTATCAGCTAATACTTTAATACCTGTTAAGAATCAGAATGTAATATTTAATTTTCAATTCCTAAACAGTCTTGCTGAGAAATTAACCGGGGATTACAGCGTAACAATCACATTATTGGGTGATGAAGAAGATACAGTCCTCGTCGAAAATTATACTGGAGAACAATATACAGTAACCAGTGATTTAATCAGTGATGATGCTCCTAATGTTTTTAAATTCGAGGCCTATGAAGGACCTACTATTTTTGAAACGGAAACTCTTGAAGTCACTGTCCGTGGATGTAATACGGGTAACTGGTATGTATCCACTTCAGGAAATGACAATAATACAGGTAAAATTGATGACCCATTCGCTACATTAGATAAGGCCCTGTCAATGGTTAATGGTGAAGAAAACCTAATCGTATTAACCTCAGGTACACATTCAACAGACCATATCTATAATGTACCCTACACTTGCACAGTATTAGGTTGTGGAAACCCTGTAATCAATAATAGTGTAGGATTAAAATTCTTCAGAGTATATCAAAACCAATCATTGAACCTGCAAGATATAACATTAACACATGACACCAGCAGCACACTGGTGGGTAATAGTAATTGGATTAACAATAATAAGAATACTAATCCATTATATGTAGTGATTAGTGAAGGAGCAGGTAAAACAAGTACAATACTCACATTGTCTACAGATAAATCAACCTACACTATCGGGGAAACAATCGAGATAAGAGGATCATTAACTGATGATGAACACACAGCTTTAACAGGTAAAAGTATAAAAATTTATGTGAATAATACGTTGGTGGATACTGTGGAAACACAAGGTAATGCAGGAAACTTCAGTAAAGATATAACTGCAAATATTAGTGGAGCAGTTAGCATTAAAGCAGTATTTGAAGGTGATGAAGATTATTACAGTAATAATGCTACTGAAAACATAACTGTGAATAAGAAAGCAACAACAATAACATTCGCTGCTAATAAGGCCAGTTATGACTTGGGAGAAACAATCACATTATCAGGTACTTTGAAATATGGTGCAACAGGAATGGATGATGTTGATGTAAAAATCTATGATGGTGAAACATTACTGGACACAGTAACAACAGACAATGGAACATTCAGTAAAACATTAACCGCTTCCATTGTATCCAGTAAAACATACAAGGCCGTATATGAAGGAGACGGCACTTATGCTAGTGCAACCTCTTCTGATGTAAATGTAACTATTGTTAAACGCACACCAACACTAAGCTTAGTCACCAGCAGTGCAAGTGTCACCACTGGGGACTCCTACACTTTATCTGGTGCATTATTATATAACGGTTCAGGATTAGGAAGTGTAAATATCAAATTATATGATGGTAATACACTCATAGACCCTCAATTAACCACTGGTAATGATGGAACATTCAGCAAATCAATCACTTCATCTGTCGCAGGAACATTCAGTTATAAAGTCGTATATGAAGGAGATGCCACTTATAATAATGTTGAATCAAGTACTGTTAATGTTGTTGTTAGTGATGGTCCAGTACCTACAAGTATTACAGTTTCATCTGACAAGCCAATTATGATGAAAGGTGAAACTGCTACAATTACTGCGAAAGTATTGGATGCTAATGGTAATCCTTGTGTTGGTGAAAGTGTAAGTTTTGAAGTGGTTGATGGTGAAGACCTTGGTACAGCGACCACCGATAGCTCTGGAGAGTGTAGCGTATCTTACTTGGGAAATGGTGTTGGTAATTTAAATATAAAAGCTGAATGTAACTTACTCATACAAACATGCAGCATTCAAGACCTTTGGTACTATGATACTGGTGCAACAGATAAAGGACATTGGGATACATCAAAAATGAATGGAGCAACCTATTCCTGTTCATCAAATGGAATACTAATGAGTTATGCATCAAATACTAATGAACAAGTATTAGGATTGGATATTACTTATCCATCATCTGATTTCAGTATGGAATGTGAATTAGTGTCCTTTACAAGTGGGAGCAATAAATATTATGCAGATGTTGTATTCTATGGTATTGGTGCGATTTATCACAGTTCCTCTAATTCAGTATATATGTATGATGTATCCAATTGGGCAGGAACAAACACCAATTACTCTAATAAGAAAATACAAGTTGGAGATACCCTCAAAGCAGAAGTACAAAACAATACAATCAAATATTATATAAATAATGTATTATTAGGTACAAAAACTTTGAATAGCAGTTTTCATGGTTTTAATCTACATGGAACAAGCCAGAGGTCAATTTGTGTAAAAAATATTAAAATCAAACAATTATAATGGTTTGAATTTGATGTTTTTCCAGTACATTGTTCCAGTTTGCACATAATTATGCCAACTGACATTATTAGATGTTCCAATAACATTACTGTCGGTTGCAGTAGCAATTACAGTATCTCCATCAAGGACTTGTGCAGTTAAAGTGTTACCTACTCTTGTAACTTCCATATGATACCATTTGGAATTTGTTAAGGAGTATGAAACATCGTTTCTTCTTCCAGTTACACTTTGACTGCTATTTGTATAATAGGTTGAAACACCGCTATCAGATCGTGATGCTCCGATTACTCTTCCTTGACATTCATAGCTACTTGTGGATTCTCCACAGTAGAAGACGGTGTTTCCATTGGTTATTTTGAAGTCCATACTGATTTTAAAATCAAAATCACCCTTGACACTATCTCTTGTTATGTTTTTAGGCGAAGATGTGCTAATGTAGTATGCTTGTTCGGTGGAGTCATAACTGAAAGCAGATGAACTCCCATATAGTGATACATTTTCAGCTGAACTTGGATCAAAGAATATGTAGTCTTGAATGCTGCATGTTTGTATGAGCAGTATACGTAAAAAGTAATAACATACGTTACTTGGGAAAAGGTGCAGGATATTTAAATATAAAAGGAATTTGTGGCATAATTCAATCAGAAACATACAGTATAACTGATGCGAAATACTATGCAGATAATACAAAAATCAACTCCTATATGTCAGCATATGAGGGTCATCAATGTGCATTCATACCATATACAGTTCAGTATGGAGATGAGGTTTCGTTTAAATTCAATACGAAACCTACACATTGCTTAATTGGTATCGGAACAAGTAGTAGTTCCTGTTTGGTAATGGAGTTCAACACTAATCAAACAAAAATCCATAGGAGTTACGGAACTGGTTCAACTTATAATAATAACTGGTTAGATACCTATTCAAAAATAGGTATGCATATGATTAATTTATCTTCATCAGAGGATAGGTCGGATATTTATCTTGATGATGTTTATTACGATTACTGGAGATGCCAATTAAGGACTAATAATAATGTTTTGAGGGTTGAGAAGTTTAATAATGATGATTATAACATAGAAATCATAGTATTATAATGGTTTGACTTTAATATACTCTATATCGTAGTCTTGATTATCAAATACATCAAAACGAAGCCCTAATGGTGTTCCAGTATGGGTATCACGAGATGCTTGTACTACACCATTCAAATACCAGTAAATCTTATTAATATTTTCTGATTTGATTGTAAATACTGTAGAAGTGCCATAATCAGTAGTGATACCTATATCATTTGCTACACCACTTGTATTTCGCCACATTATACTTGCTTTGTTCTGATTATAATTCTGGAGTTTAAACCATAATCCTTTGGTATTCCAACTTGTTCCATCACTTCCGAAACCAACAAGCCAACTCTGTGGTATGTTTTTAAGTTTAAATTCGATTTCCACATCGGAATTGAAAGTAAATGGGGATAAATAGATTGTTCTACCAGACACACTTGTATCAACAATGAACGTATCTTTGATTTTCTGCATGCTATCGGCATAGAATGATAAATCTTGAACGAATATTTCTGATTGATTCATACAGAAAAAATGGTATTATACGCTATGGGTTGATCTAAATTATGGAATGATTTTCACAGAAATATACGTCGAAGATTGTACTTACTTCAATACTATGACTTCTGCCGACCCTACTCATTGGACTATTCCATCATCTTTGAATGTCTCATATAGTAGTAATGGTATGAAATTCCAACCGAATAGTTTTGTAGATTCTTATTTAGAAATCCCATTAACTAAACCATATAGTGTTGAATTTGATTTAATTCAATATAGTGGAAATCCAACTTATCTACACTATTTATGGGACAGTACAAAAACAACAAGACAGATATTTATGGGGTTAAGTAGTGGAAAAACTATATTAGATACTTATCCAAGCAGTTCAAATTATTGGAATGCCTCTATTCCACAAGGAAGTCATGTCCGAATCGAAGTGAATGAGGATAATGTTAAATTATATGCTAATGATGACTTAAAACTTACTAAATCATATACTATGCCATCAAGTAGCATATTAGGATTGGCTGGAAGTAGTAATACAACTTGTACCTGGAAAAATATTAAAATCAAACCATTATAATGGCTTGACTTTCACATAATCTATACTTGCAGATTTGCCTTGTGGATATAATCTAAGATTCTTCGGATAATCTACTTTACAATTAGATTTAGTGATTAATAGGTTATCGTTCCGATATAAACGAATGGTAGTTCCCTCAACTTCCATTCGCCAAATATCAGATGCAACTGGGCTTGTTAATTCATCAACAACAGTACCACCATTACTTGAATGAGTATACAGACAAGGTGGAGAAGATACTAAACTGATTCCTGATAACCAATTGGATTGATTACCCACAATTATTTGTGCATCTATTGTGTTAAACTTCATTTCAACACTAAAATTAGACAAACCAATACTGTAACTTGATACTTTGAATTGTGTACCTCCTTGACTAACATTATTCCAAGTATTAATTTTGGTGGAGTCAGCACAGTAATCAAGATCTTCGACGTATATTTCTGTGAATATTATTCCGCAATTTGCTTTTATATATAAGTCCCCCGTACCTTTTCCCAAGAAATATTCATACTTATAAATTCATTAAAAAAAATTCTCAATGGAGTTGATTAAAATGAAAAAAGAAGAATTCTGTGACGGCTGCTGTTACAGACGAACCTGCGACCATGACCTTGAAAAATGCTGCTACCTAGTGAAAAACAAATGTGCATTAGAAGAAGAATAACAAGAAAAAATAATAAAAAAATAATTGGTGATATTTTTGCCACGGAATCCTAATTGTAAAATAATAAGACATGAACCAGATTGGACACCCAATAATTATGAAATCAGTTTTAATCCCTCTGATATTCCGTCGAATATACAAACTGAAACGGCAGATAGTTTGCAGAAAAGATTACAGAAATTAATGCCTTTATCAACTCGTATTCATGTGAATTTAGCTACAGAGGAAATGTCTGAGAAGAATGATTTGGAAATTCATACCTGTTTAAAGATAAAAGGTAAGGATGTGAAACTATTATGAAAATAAAAGGAAGTTATATTTTTAAACAAAAAGATAAGATAATCCTTGAAGGTAATAATCTTATTACTCTATTAGGTGAGTCTTTTTTTATGAATCGAGCAGTGAATCAACATTTTGAACCAATTAAATATATAATGTTAGGTTCAAGCAATGCAAGACCTAAAAAATCAGATGTAAATCTTGGTAATTTAACCGTCAAGAAACAAGTTGCATCAAGTGTTGATTTGAACAATAAACGGATCATACTTGAGGCCACATTCGAGGCAGGGGAAGTATTAGGTACCTGTGAAATTGGTGTTGCTAATGATGATGTATTAATCAGTCATGATATTTATGAAAAAATGACAAGCTCATTCCTGGAGGATAGTATAGGTGAAGTTGATGTGACTTATACTTTTGAAATAACAACAGGCAGCATCAGGAAAGATTTCAACAAAGTAGCAGATAAGAATTATACTTATTGGATAGCAGAACCTGCACTGGTTGTAGGTGTCACAGAGAAAGACACTAATAGTGGTTTACGTGTTGTATCCAGTATTGAAGATGTTGAATCAACTGTTGGTTCTTATTATTATTCAATTCAAACTAAAAACTTATATATTCATACTACACGTAATAGTAATCCGAATTTGGAGAATATTATCATAGAAACAAAATAAAAATTAATGGTGTATAATTATGGTGAATTGTGAACCACGATATAGGAATTTAAATAGGATACAATCCTTCAGCGAGCAAATGTATCCTACCGTTGAATTATTCAGGCAGATTTGTCAAAACGATGAATACTTAAAACAAAAATTAGATGAAGTGGAATATCTTACCCCTCCAGCTGTAAGGAAAAGATTTAATCCAATACCAATAGACGCTACAGTCAGTTATGGATTTATGCAAACAACCGAGAATGAAATCATCTTTGACACAGATACTAATAAATCCAGAACAATAACTTTTGATGATGATACTGTAGTTGACCGTGATAAATCCACTGCAGTTATTGACCATTATGTTGATGACACTACCGGTACCATAGTGGATCAGGTTGTATTGCCGAATACTCCAGGTACATTAGACCAGTCAGTTAAGAATTGGGCGGAAGGTCAAATCAACACTCATTGGTATGTGGGTTTTGATAAAAATGAAACCTATACTCTTCGTAGTGATTGGATTATGGATAATAAACTTGAAGGAATCCCAAGTGTTTGCCGTGCTCAAACATTCACTGTGCCTTCAGGGAAAGGAGGTAAATTAGAAGCGGTAGCGTTACATATTGCTAATAATGGTAGTAATAATGGTAATTGGGGAAGTCCATTGATTGTTCAGTTATGGAAAACAAAAGAAATTACTGTTCCTAAAATGACT
>Ga0256405_10012325_pt1 | contig 10626 bp, 9 predicted proteins | sample RumenRJG_02DNA_FD_189096 | JGI IMG/M metagenome (GOLD analysis project Ga0256405, IMG submission 189096) | Bovine rumen microbial communities from Lethbridge, Alberta, Canada - RJG_02 | ecosystem: Host-associated > Mammals > Digestive system > Stomach > Rumen | place: Canada: Alberta | collected... | reverse complement strand
CCGTCCGTATCGCGACCCCTCCGTTCGACCGGAGCCAGCCGCGCGGCGTCTTCAAGATGCTCCCGGTCCCTCCGGGTGTCGCTTCCTCCTATGTCTTTACCCGCAAGCCGGGTGACAAGGTGATGATTTCCGGCCCTTACGGCGAGTTCCTCCTCCCGGAGAACGACCCGGACAGCCAGGAATACATCTTCGTCGGCGGCGGCGCCGGCATGGCCCCGCTCAGAAGCCACATCATGCACCTGTTCAAGACGCTCCGCACCAAGAAGGAGGTCCACTTCTTCTACGGTGCCCGCGCCCTCGTCGAAGCCTTCTACCTGGAAGACTTTGCCGAACTGGAGGCTGAATTCCCGAACTTCCACTTCCACCTGGCCCTCGACCGTCCGGATCCGGCAGCCGATGCAGCGGGCGTGAAGTACACCCCGGGATTCGTCCACAACGTGATGAACGAGACCTATCTGAAGAACCACGAAGCCCCGGAGGACATCAAGTACTTCATGTGCGGTCCGCCGATGATGGTCGCTTCCGTCAACACGCTGCTGGACAGCCTCGGCGTGGCTCCGGAGAGCATCCTCTACGACAACTTCGGCGGTTAATCAGATATCCGTCAAATCCTTATAAAACCCGGCCCGCTGCGGACCGGGTTTTTCCGTATTGCGCGGGCAGCACAAATCTTTTTTTATTCCCTAAGATTCATGAAAATGTGCACAGGCTGAAACCGACCCGCATGGCAAGCAATCCCCTTCCGGTTATTTTTGCAGCGAAGAAAACGTATTCGACTATGTCAATCCCAGTCTCAAACTGCCCGGAAGACCGTGTATCTGCCCAGACGAGTTTCGCGCCGCTATGCTTTCGCATCCTTCTGATGTCCGCGCTCGCGCCGGTCTTCTGCCCCGGGTGTTCGGATCCGTCTCCGGCCTTTGCCGAAGACGGCCTCCGGACCCGCACCGCCATTCAATTCTCTGTTTCCGCCCATGGTGCGGAGCCATCCGGGATCCGAAGCCTCGACATCTTCTTCTTTAATGACGATCCGTTGCAGCGGCTCGACGCCTACCGACGTTTGGAAGGAAGCGTCCTGCCCGCTGCCGTCGGGGCCTCGCGGAGCGGCAGGAAAATCCTGGCGGTCCTGGCCAATCATTCGCCGGAAGGCTTCCACTGGGCGGAAGCTGCCTCGCTCGAGGTCTTGCGCGCACGCATGTTCCGGCTGCAGGATGAAGATCCCGCCCACCCGCAGATGAGTGCCCTGCAGCCTGTCATGGCAGGATCCGCCGTCCCGGTCACCCTGTCCTCCCCGCTTTCCTGCATCGAGGTGGGCAGCCTGAAATGTGATTTCAGCGAACGGAACTACCGGGACGCTCCTCTCGAAGATGTCCGGATCTACCTGACCAACGTCAATGCCGCCGTCCCTGTGTTTTGCGACACCTTGCCGTCTCCCGCCGAGATTCTTCACGCCGGAGGATTCCGGACCGCAGACCAACAGGGTTTCCGCCATCCGGAAATCCTGATCGACTCCCTGCCGCAACCCGTCGGCGAACAAATCTGTCATCCGGAGACCCGGTTGTATTGCTACCCGAATGCAACGACGCAGAGCAGTCCGGGCTCTCCGCCGACACGTCTGGTCATCGAAGGGAAGTTGCAAGGGAAAACCTGCTACTACCCGCTGGAAATCGGGCGGGGCACATGGGGAGTTACGCCGCCCGGCGTCCTTCCCGGACGTACCTACCGGTTCGACATCACATTGACCCGCAGGGGTGCGGACACGCCGGACATCTCGCTGGAGCCCGGGACCGTACAATGCAGCCTCAGCGTTACGCCTTGGAACGAACGCAATGATACCGTTATCGATTTCTGAATCCATGAAACGCCTGCTCCCCTTCTTGGTATTCCTGGTCCTCCTGTCCTGCAGCAAGGAGCAGGCATCCCTGCGCAGGGTCACGGTCCGCTGGGATGCCGGCATGATGGCCACCCGCTCCGCAAGTCCGGATGAAGAACGGATCAATGACCTGAACCTATTCGCGTTCCGTGAAGACGGGGACCTCGAAGCCTCCCTGTATCTGGATGCCCGCACGCTCGGTCGGGAAGGAAGCACCTGCAGCCTGTCTTTGCCGCGCGGACTGGGATACAGCCTGTATGCCTGTGTCAATTTCGGGTTCCGGATCCGTGATATCCACACGCGGGAGGAACTGGGAGCCTACCGTTATTATATGGTCTATCCGGATGAATTCAGCCGGGGCATTCCGATGAGCGGGATTGCAGAACTGGACTCGGAAGAACGGGCCGTGACCATCCCGTTGGAAAGGATGATGGCGAAGATCTCGCTGCGGATCGACCGCCGTGACTTGTCGGAAGGCATCCGGCTTTCCGTACGGAGCGTCATCCTGGGGGCCTCTCCCCGGTCCGCCCAGGCTTTCGGGCCCAGCAAATCCCAAGGGAACATGGACGTATTCACCCGGGGGTTTGAACGGACCGGCACCCAGGCCGACGGACTGAACCGCGACCAGGCTCCGGGCATCAGCGAAACTGTCAGCGTCTATATGCTGGAGAACCTGCAGGGAGATGATCCGCAGGATCCATCTTTCATCGAAATGGCCATCGAATACGAATCGCCCAGGCAGGTATCCAGACCCGGCAGTTACCTGATCTACCGGTTCCGGCTGGGAGAAGGAGATGGCAACGGGGACATCCAGCGGAACTTCCACTACCTGTTCACCGTCTGTCCCAAAGGGGACGGGCTGCTGACCGAAGACAACTGGCGGGTCGACCGAAGTGCATTAGCCACGAAATAATTGGGAGAAAAGGACGGTTTTTTCTATTTTTGTAAGAAATAGTATACCGAGCATGAGATCCTATGTATTTCCGGGGGATATCGATCCGGCCATCATGGCCATCGGTGCCAAGCCCTTCCTGTATATGAGAACGGATGCGTTCTCCCAGATCAACAAAGAGTCCGAGCAAATCCTGCTCGACCTGATCCACTGTACCGGCGGACGGACCATCATCTATACCGGTTCCGGGACCGGCGCCATGAGTGCCGTCATCGAAAACTATGTGACGACAAAGAAGAAAGCCATTGTCATCGACGGGGGATCTTTCGGACATCGCTGGTTCCAGCTCTGCGAGTATTACCAGGTGCCCGTCGTGGATTTCGTCGTTCCTTTCGCCACGGATATCGACTATGACGCCCTCGAGAAGACCGTCGCCGCCGAGCGGCCGGACGTCTTCCTCTGCCAGCACCACGAGACTTCTACGGGGCAGCTGTACGACCTGGACAAAATCAGCGCCCTGTGCCACAAATATAACATGTCCCTGGTCGTGGATGTCATCAGCACCTTCCTGGCCGAACCGCTCAGCATGGACCTGTACGATATCGACATCTGCATCACCAGCACCCAGAAGGGCCTCAACATCCCTCCTGGCCTGTCCATCCTCTTCTTCAGCAAGAAACTGGACGGCAATGCCTGGAACCACAAAGGCTACTACTGGGATTTCGATGACAATTTCTCCAACCTCAAGCGCGGCCAGACCCCATTCAGCCCGGCGACCATCCTCTATCTCCAGCTCAACGCCCGGCTCCGTCAGCTCAAGGCGGAAGGCGGCGAGGACAAGAACATCGCCGAAGTCCGCCACCGCGCCCTGAAATTCCGCGAATATTGCAAAAAATATGGATGGAACGTCCCGGCCGAGGTTCCTTCCTATGCCATCACCGGCTTCCAGACACGCGATACCGCTGAGCGGAAGATTTTCAAAGGCCTGATCGAGAAATACGACACCTACATCATGCCGGGCGGCAAACCAGGATTCTACCGGGTCTCCCACATGGGACTGCAAACGGACCAGGAACTGGAGGAACTGGCAGACCGCATCCACGAATTCGAACCCTAGACCATGAAAAAAGTCATCACGTACGGCACTTTCGACCTGCTGCACCAAGGCCACATCAACCTGCTTCGCAGGGCCAAGGCCCTCGGCGACTGGCTGATCGTGGGCGTCACCACCGATAATTTCGATCTCGAACGCGGGAAGATGAACACCTGCGGAAACGTCATGGAACGGATCGAAGCCGTCAAGGCGACGGGACTGGTCGACCAGGTCATCATCGAAGAATACAAAGGCCAGAAAATCGACGACATCCGCAAATACGGCGTCGACATCTTTGCCATCGGATCGGACTGGACCGGCTATTTCGATTACCTGAAGGAATTCTGCGAAGTGGTCTATCTGCCCCGTACCGAGGGCATTTCCAGCACCCAGCTCCGGCAGGAGCGCCCGACGGTCCGCATCGGGGTCATCGGGACCGGCAGCATCGCGAGCCGGTTCGTCCCGGAAGCGGCCTTCGTCAACAGCAATGCCATCGTGGCCGCCTACAATCCCGACCCGCAGGCAGCTCAGGCCTATTGTACCCGGTTCGGGATTCCGACGGTCGCCCATTCCCCGGAGGAACTCTATGCCGCCTGTGATGCCGTTTACATCGCCTCTCCGCACTATACCCACTATGAATACGCCCGGCAGGCCTTGATGGCCGGGAAACATGTCCTGTGCGAAATCCCGTTCGTCTTCAATGTCCGGGAAGCGGAAGAACTCTTCGACCTGGCGGACCGGAAGGGACTCGTCCTGATGCCCGCCCACAAGACCGCCTGGTGCCCGGCCTACGGACACCTCTTCACCCTCCTGAAATCGGGCGTCATCGGAGAAATCGCTGAAGTCAACGCATCCGTCACGACCCTGACCGACGAGCATTCCGAGAAGTTGGACAGCCAACGTCTCGGCGGTAGCATGAACGAGAACGGCTGTTTCCCGCTGTTGCCGATCCTCCAGCTCCTAGGAACCGGCTACCGCAACATCAACTTCTACTCGAAGATGAAGAACGACGTGGACATGTACACCAAGGCCGTCTTCCGCTTCGACCACGCCGTTGCCTCCTTCCAAGTCGGCCTGGGCGTCAAGACCGAGGGGAACATGGTGATTTCCGGGACCAAAGGCTATGTCTACGTGCCGGCCCCATGGTGGAAGACCGACTACTTCGAAGTCCGGTACGAAGACCAGAACCAGAACAAGAAATACTTTTATCCCTTTGCCGGAGAAGGACTTCGGTACGAAATCAAGGAATTCGTATCCTGCGTCCTTGAGGGCCGCACCCTGCAATCCAAACTCACCCGCAAGGAGATTCTGGCCATGACCCGCGTCCAGGAGCAATACCTGCAGGGCGAAAACGTTTACAAGATATGAGACGCGTCCGGATGACGGCCGAAGAGGTCCGGCAGGCCCAGCTGGGCATCATGGACAAGATCGACGAATTCTGTACCAGGGAAGGGATCTCCTACTCCTTGGACGGTGGATCGCTGCTCGGAGCCGTGCGCCACAAAGGTTTCATTCCCTGGGACGACGACATGGACGTCATCATGCCCCGGGCCGATTACGACCGGTTCTGGCAGGCTTTCAACGGGACCTACCCGGATTTCAAGGTCGTCAACTACCGGTTGGATCCGGACTTCGCCCATACCTTTACCCGCGTGATCGACACCCGGACCCTGGCGCTGGACCACAACCGGGTGAACAAATACGGTATTTTCGTGGACATCTATGCCGTGGACGGACAACCGGAGGATGACAAAGCCTTCGACGACTATGTCCGCACCTACATCCGGCTCAAGAACCAGTTCCACAAGAGCGCCCCGCTCTGGCACTGCACCGACAGTCCGCTGGTCGCCCTGAAGACCCTGCTCCGCCATCCCTTCTATCCGCCGCGCGAAGAAACCGCCCAGGCCCTGGAAGCGTTGTATCAGAGCTATCCGATGGGATCGACCGCCTATGCCGGCCACATCATGGGCGGTTCGGAATGGGACACCCACATGCCGGCCACGGTCTTCGACGAGTATATCCGACTGCCCTTCGAGGGGCGGATGTACCGCTGCGTCAAAGACTACGACACCTTCCTGAAAAAGCTCTACGGGGATTACATGCAATTGCCGCCCGAGTCCGAGCGACATCCTTACCACAGCGTCGCCTGCTACCGGCTGGAGCCGTAGCCTTCCGCCCAATAATACTTGACATGGTTCATCTGCAGCGGCAGCCGCAAGTCGGCCGGAGGCAGCTGCATATAGTCGCCGTACATGTCGGTGAGGATCTCATCATACGCGGCCGGAATATAGAAATCGCCGTCCCCAAACTTGTGCAGGACCCGGTCCGTCATCCATTCCGTGCGGAACCGGTCCTTCTCATTGTCCGGGCAGGCTAGCTGGGACACCGTGCCGGTCGAGCCGTAGGGAATCCGGACCATTTCCTCCATCAACCGTTCCAGATGCGGCCGGGGATCCTCCCGGTACCAGTCCGGATGCTGCAGGCGGTGGAACCACTGTTTGCAGACGCGCCTCAGGCCAAAAGGAGCCGCATCTCCCTTATAGCGGCGACGGTGTGCCACTTGCTTGTACAAATGGGCCAGTTCCTGGTAACGGGCATGGAAAGCCTGCGGGTCATCCGGCATCCCGTCCAGCGGGAAGACATCGATCCAGCAGCCCTTTTCCTGCTCCTCGAACAGCCAGGGATACAGGTTCACAACCCGTGTCCGGCAGAGGTCCCGCACCCGCGCAAATGCGATCAGGCAGCCGGGATGCGTGGCCGTACTGACACACTCCAATCCTTCCGCCCGGAAAATCCGGCAGAAACGGTCGTATTCAGGACGGGGAATGAAGATGTCGATGTCATCGTCCCAGGGAATGAAACCATCGTGGCGCACAGCCCCCAACAGGGACCCGTATGCCAGGGTATAAGGGATTGCGTTCTCCACACAGAAAGCGTGGACCTTATGAAGGATTGCCAGACTCTCATTCTGCAAGTCTGCCAGCGTCATCGGAATCATCATTTCACAGGTTGGGGGTTTGCAAAGGTAGCAATTATTGAGTAGATTTGCTATCTGACGAATCTGAATGAATGGAAAAGCTGAATCTGCAACAAATCCAGGCGGTCCTGCTCGACATCCTGATCGATGTTGACGCCTTCTGCCGGCAACAGGGAATCCGCTATTCCCTCGCCTATGGCTCCCTGCTCGGAGCCGTCCGCCACGAAGGATTCATCCCCTGGGATGACGACATTGATATCATGATGCCCCGCGCGGATTTTGAACGTTTCCTGACACTCTACCGCGACCGTGGTCCCTATCGCCTTCTGTACGACACCGATACACCGGAGGCACGGTTCATCACCTGCTATGCCAAGGTCATGGATAGTCGGACCGTCAGCGTGGAGGAGAAGCGCAAGAACATCTACCGCTTCGGCCTCAACCTGGATATCTTCCCCATCGATGCGGCCCCGGCCGATCCGGCACTTCACAAGGAATTCTCAGAGACCGTCAGCCGGCTCCGTCGGCGCGTCTACCTGTCCCAGCGGCCGTTCTTTCCCTTTACGTTCCATGACCCTCTGATCCCCAAGATCCAGGCCCACCAACATCCGGTCTCCTGGTGGATGGACCGCTGCGTCGGTTACCTGACAAAGTACAATGGGACGGGAAGTCCCTACGCCGGCCCGATATCCGGCGGGATGGGGCTGATCGAAATCTATGAAAAGGGACTGTTTGAGGAGTATACCGACCTGTCGTTTGAGGGTCATCTCTTCCAGGCGATTACCGGATGGGACACCTTCCTGAAACAGCAGTTCGGTGACTATATGCAACTCCCGCCCGAGGACAAAAGGAGAACCCACGGACTGACGGCCTGGAAGAAATAAAGAGGGATCAGCGGACTCCGATCCGCTTCTGGAGCCAGGAGAGTACCCGCTGCTGTTCCTCCGGGGTGCAGTAATCCAAGGAATTAAAACACGCGAAGCACTTGTCGGAACGGTCGAAAGAGGCCAGTTTCAAGGCCACGTAGTCTTTCTTGTCACGGCGCTTGAAATACAAGGTCTTGCTTTCTTCCGGCACAAGGAGAAGCCGGCCCTGACGGGCCATATCCAGGTAGAAAGGTTCCTGCGCCTGGAAATGGAAAGGTTCGCGGAAACGCCCCTGCAGGTTGGTCCGGACCATATCCGGCCGGCAGACCGCCCACTGCTCGAACCAGCTTTTCAGCAGCGGCCGGGGTGTGTGACCCAGGTTGATGAAGCGGCTGCCGCCGCCCATATAATCCAACGCATTCAGCATCAAATCCTTGAAGCCGATGGTCCGGTGGCCGTTGTGCTTCGGCTTGACCTTTCGCAGCAACCGGGCGAACGGCGCCCAGAACCAGGAGCCGAAACAGACGACCCGGCCGTCCTCCGGGAAGAAATCCTCCGGACGCACCGGTGCCGTCAGCATGAAATCGTCGTTGAAATACAAGATATGCTCCGCCATGTCGGGGATGTTCCACATGACTGCCTCGATCGCATTGGAGTTAAAGACGGGTAGCGCCTCCTCATATCCCTTGAAAATGACGGAGTGGTCGACGATGACGACCTGCGTGGTCCGGTCCGGGAAATTCCGGTCCAGGAACTCGTCCAGGCAAGGATCCTGGCCGTCCGTCATGATGAAAACTTTCCGGATAAAGGGTGCAAACCGAAGGATCGAAGCGACACAGTACCGGATTTCTCCGATACTCTTGAAACGCGTTGCGCCCGCAACGTCGTCGTTCCGGGCGGCTGAAGGATCAAGATACCGCTGCCGTTTGGCACGCAGCACCGGATCGTCCCCATCCACCCAGGGGACCAGCGCATCAATCGGGAAAGGGGCTGTCATACAAGATCTTTGAAACGGTCCGGAATCCGGACGATCAGCCGATAGTTGAACATAGAAGGCTTGTTCCAGGCATAGGGAGGACGGACCAGGGTCTGGCAGGTCCGCGCCCAGGGAATGCAGCGGTCGAAATCACGGGCCTTCTTTTCCGTCACCAGCCGGATGGTCCGGGCCCGCTTGTGCATGTGCTTTTCCCAGCCCTGCGCCAGGCGGTCCTTGTCCTTGAACCGGTCCTCAATCCGCTTTTTGTCGAAATAGCCGAAGTGGAACAGATACAAGTCCTTGGCGATATGGAAATTATGGCCTTTGATCCGGTGGAAGCCACTTCCCCACAGAAGGGGACGGGCGATGATGGACGGCTTGGTATAGCGGGTCCCGACCTGGGCATAATGGCGCTGGTGCAGGAACGGTTCATCTTCCGTGATATCCGGTTCCTCACCCAGTTTCTGGCCGAAATCCAGGCCCAGGGCGGAAATGGAACTCTTGACATCCACCCCGTCCAGGTACTCCGCAAGGGTCTTCCCCAGTTTCGGATCCGGGATGATGAACTCGTCGGCATCCACGCCGATGACCAGGTCATATCCGCCGGAGAGCAGCGCCGCCGCCTTTTCAGAAAGGAATTTCAAGCGACCTTTTTCTGCCTCAACCACTTGCGTTCCGATCTTTTCTACCAGTTCCGCATGGGTTCCTTCACAAAAAGGAGCGATGGTCTGGTCCAGCCCATCGAAATAGATATACAGATTGTCGCGCCCCAATTGTGCACCATAATACTGCACCCATTTCCGGAGATAGAAATCATCATTCCGGACCATGGTGACTGCGGCGATTCTCTTCATAAGCTTAAAACGTTTCAAAGATTCAGTTCCCTCCTCGCAAATATCGCGCCGTATAGCCTTTGCCGGAGGCGGCCAGGTCTTCAGGCGTCCCGGCGAAGACCACTTCCCCGCCCCGGTCGCCCGCATCCGGTCCCAGGTCGATGACCCAGTCCGCGGCCCGGATGACATCCAGGTTGTGCTCCACGACGATGATGCTGTGCCCGTGGGCAAGCAGCACGTCGAAGGCCTTCAGCAACTTCTCAACATCGAAGAAATGCAGGCCCGTCGTCGGCTCATCGAACAGGAAGAGGATCTTCTTGTTGCTGTCCCCGCCCGTCATGCTGAGGAAATAGGCCAGTTTGATCCGCTGGCTCTCACCGCCGGACAGGGTACTGCTGCTCTGGCCGAGCTTGATATACGAAAGCCCCACATCCACCAGCGGCTGCAGCCGGGCGGCGATGGCCTTGGCTTCCGGTTCTTCCTGCGCGCCGAAGAAAGCGATGGCCTCTTCTACGCTCATGTTCAGGATATCATCGATATTTTTCCCCTTGTAGCGGACTTCCAGGATATCCGGTTTGAAGCGCTTGCCGCCGCAAGCCTCGCAGACCATGGTCACATCCGCCATGAACTGCATCTCGATCTTGATGAATCCTTCGCCCTGGCATTCCGAGCAGCGGCCGCCGTCCTGGTTGAACGAGAAATAAGACGGGGTATAGCCGTTGATCTTTGCATATTGCTGGGCAGCCATGAGTTTGCGGATGTCATCGTAGACCTTCAGGTAGGTCACGGCATTGCTCCGGGAACTCTTGCCGATCGGATTCTGGTCGACGTATTCCACCTGGCGGATCCGGTCCAGGTTGCCCGCCAGGCCGCGGAACGTGCCCGGAAGGCTGCCGGTCTCATTAATCTTGCGGAACAAGGCGGGATACAGGATATCCCCCACCAAAGAGGATTTGCCGCTGCCGCTGACCCCGGAGACGACGGTCAGTACCCCCAGCGGGAACTGGACGTCGACATCCTTCAGGTTGTGTTCCATGGCGCCCTGCACCGTAATGGAATAGGACCAGGTCCGCTTCTCGCGCGGCGTGCGCAACCGACGGCCAGTCAGGTATTGCAGGG
>Ga0256405_10012324_pt1 | contig 10626 bp, 9 predicted proteins | sample RumenRJG_02DNA_FD_189096 | JGI IMG/M metagenome (GOLD analysis project Ga0256405, IMG submission 189096) | Bovine rumen microbial communities from Lethbridge, Alberta, Canada - RJG_02 | ecosystem: Host-associated > Mammals > Digestive system > Stomach > Rumen | place: Canada: Alberta | collected... | reverse complement strand
TAAATTCCTGCGAATCTATTATGCCAGAGTAATGGAAATATACAACGACTAAACAAGAAAAAGGAATATGCACGCGAGGTTTGCTAAAAGGCAAGCCTTTTTGAAGTGAGATAAAATGAGACAAAAAACCTGCTATGAAAGTCAAAATTATGCTTGACTTTTGTTAGCAGGTTTCATTGCTCAAAAAATAAAGTTATGCCTTGTGGTCAGGATATGTTTTTTTGATTATATAGTGGACTGTAACCACAAAATATGGTATAATAATCAAAGTTTTGACATTGGGATAGTTGTTTTGCCCGATCCTGCATCAGGATTGGTATTATTGGGAGGAAAATTATGAAGTGCCCTTACTGTGATAACATTGATACTAAGGTAATCGACTCAAGACCTACTGAAGAGGGACATGCCATCAGAAGAAGAAGAGGCTGCGACGCTTGCGGCAGAAGATTCACGACCTATGAAAAGGTTGAGGAGTCCATCCTGATGGTAATAAAATCCGATGGTAAACGCCGGGAAGCTTTTGACAGGAACAAGCTGTTCAGAGGAATAGCCAGATCCTGTGAAAAGAGGCCGGTTTCTGTCGAAACTATGGAGAGAATGGTAAACGACGTAGAGCGTGAACTTAACAATCTGATGGTAAAGGAAGTAGAATCCAGTTACATCGGAGAACTTGTGATGGATCAGCTGAAGAAGGTAGACGAGGTCGCATATATCAGATTCGCCTCGGTTTACAGACAGTTCACCGACGTCAATACATTCATCACGGAAATAGAAAAGTTAGTGGGGAAAAAATAATGTCTAAAATTTTTCAGATAGCCATAGACGGACCCAGCGGCGCCGGCAAGTCTACTATCGCCAAGAAAGTGGCCGAGGAACTGGCCATAGATTATATCGACACGGGTGCCATGTACAGGGCTGTCGGGCTCAAGATGCTGAGACTCGGCATACCCATGGAAGAGAATGACGTTTTGTTTGAAATGCTTGAGAACACGGACGTTGACTTTTCCGAGGGAAAGGTGTACCTGGACGGAGAGGACGTCAGCGGTCTCATAAGGACTCAGGAAGTTTCCAAGGCGGCTTCGGATTGTTCGGCTTTCGCATCCGTAAGAAAAAAACTCGTTGAACTGCAGAGAGCCATGGGCAAGCGCAAGTCCGTCATCATGGACGGAAGAGACATAGGCACGGTAGTACTTAAGGATGCGGAATACAAGTTCTATCTCACTGCTGACGCAGAGGAGAGAGCCTTAAGAAGATTCAGGGAACTTCAGGAAAAGGGGTCTGAAGATACCTATGAGAAGGTTCTCGAAGATGTTAACAGAAGGGATTACAACGACATGCACCGCGAGGTAGATCCTTTAAGGCAGGCTGAGGATGCGGTGCTTATCGACAGCACTCACATGTCGATCGATGAGGTCGTGGCTTTCGTGATCTCTGCCGTTAAGGAAGAGGACTGAAACATATAACAGGGGATTTTAAGAGAAAGGATTTGAGATGAAGATAAAGGAACTCCCGGCCTCTGAGAGACCGGTGGAAAAGCTGTTCTCCCGCGGGAAGGGCGCGCTTTCGAATGCTGAACTCATAGGTGTGCTTCTCGGTTCGGGAACCGGTGAGACATCAGCTTTGGGGCTGGCAGAAAACGTCATCAGCCTGGCCGGAGGATTAAGGGGACTGTCGGAACTGGACTGTGAAGATCTCACTAAGATCAGGGGCATCGGCCCTAAAAAGGCAGCCACAGTGGTCTGTGCAATGGAGCTGGCAAGAAGGGTCTCTTCGGAACCCGGAAGGCAGAAACAGAGCATCAGATCGCCGGGAGCGCTTGCCGATCTCTTCATGGAAGATATGCGGTATGCCCGCAAGGAGTACTTCAAGGTCCTTATGCTTAACGTCAAACTTGAAGTCATAGGAATGGAAACGGTTTCCGTAGGTGAACTGTCCGGAGCGCCTGTCCATCCGAGGGAGAGCTTTGAGCCCGCTATCAGGAAGGGCGCGGCAGCGGTATGTTTTGCGCATAATCACCCTTCGGGGGACCCGACTCCATCCGATGACGACCTGAAGATAACCAGAAGACTGATGGAATGCGGAGACATCCTCGGGATAAGGGTCCTGGACCACATAATCATAGGTGACGGGACGTATTCCAGCCTTAAGGAAGAAGGGTATATCTGATCCTTTTGCTATCCATTCGCTTGGGGCCTGCAGCTCCGGCGTACACCATATGTAGAGGCTTGAACTCGCAGTGCTTTTGCTATAAAATATATCTGTTATGGGAAAAACTATTGTTGTTTGTTCCGGAAAAGGCGGAACCGGTAAGACAATGTTCGTTGCAAACATAGGCGCTATGCTTGCTAAACGAGGTCATAAGGTCTGTTTGATAGACATGGATACGGGGTTAAGGAATCTTGACCTCTATCTTGGCTTGGAAAACAACGTGGTTTATGATGTGGCTGACGTACTGAACGGTGTCTGCAGGATCAAGCAGGCGCTTATCAAGCACAAGTCGTTCCCCGGACTGTTTTTTATGGCGGCTTCACCTAAACCTGACGAGGGAGAATTTACTCCGCTTCACATGCAGGTGCTTTGCGAAAAGCTGAAAAAAAGATTTGACTACGTTATCGTCGACTGCCCTGCGGGACTTGATGACGGACTGGCGATCGCTGTAGGCGGAGCAGACCAGGTACTCATGGTCGTAACGCCTGAGTATTCTTCGGTAAGAGATGCGGAGTCGGTGACCACAAGTCTGGCGGAACAGAAGCTCACGAAGATACATTACATACTTAATAAGGTAAACGTTGACCTCGTGAGAGAAGGATATGAACTTTCACTGGATGATCTTCCGGAGGCAGTGAGGAAGAGACTCATAGGCATTATAAAAGAAGACAGAGACATACATATTTCAACTAATCTGGGAATGCCGGCGGTATTCCAGCCTGAAACATATATCTATAACAATTTTTATAAGATCGCAGGCAGGATAGAGAACTTATGATGACTTTAAAGGAATTGAAAACAGGTGAAAGTGCTGTTATTAGAGCAGTCGGAGGAGAAGGCGCTCTTAGGCAGCACTTTTTAGATATGGGCGTGATCCCGGGCGCGGAGGCAACTGTCGTTAAGTTTGCCCCTCTCGGGGATCCGATGGAGCTTCAGATACACGGATATGAGCTTACCCTGAGGCTGGATGAGGCGGCAAAGATCGAAGTTGAGAAGATCGAAGCGAGAGCCAACCAGCATGTCAGGATAGAGCATATAGTGACAAGCGACCATCCGGGCCTTGGTGAGACGGGAAAGTATCACATCAGGGAAGGGGAGCATCCTCTGCCGGACGATGCCGTGCTGACCTATGCCCTTGTGGGAAATCAGAACAGCGGCAAGACAACACTGTTCAACCAGCTTACAGGCTCCAATCAGCACGTCGGAAACTTCCCGGGAGTTACGGTGGACCGTAAGGACGGTGTAATAAAGGGACATCCGAATACGCTGATAACCGATCTTCCGGGTATTTACTCCATGTCACCGTACTCGAGCGAGGAGATAGTATCCAGAAACTTCGTGCTTGAGGACAGGCCCACTGCCATCATAAACATCGTGGACGCCACCAATATAGAGAGAAATATGTATCTGACGATACAGCTTCTGGAAATGGGCATCCCCATGGTGGTCGCACTTAACATGATGGATGAGATGACGGGAAACGGAGGAGCTGTCGACATCAACGGGATGGAAAAGATGCTCGGAGTTCCCGTGGTACCGATCTCAGCTGCAAAGAATCAGGGAGTGTCGGAACTGGTGGAGCATGCCATCCACATAGCTAAGTATCAGGAAGCGCCTGTGGAACAGGACTTCTGCAGCAAGGACGATCACGGCGGAGCCATACACAGAGCGATACATTCCGTTGAACACGTAATAGAAGACCATGCGGAGAGGGCATTCATTCCGCTTCGCTTTGCCGCCACCAAGGTAATAGAGGGAGATCCCCTTGTCCTGGAAAAACTGGGACTGGATGAAAACGAGCTTGAGATGATAGAGCACGTGGTGGCCCAGATGGAAAAAGAAGGAGGCATGGACAGGAGCGCAGCCATGGCAGACATGAGGTTCGACTTCATCGAAAGGGTCTGCGAAAGCACTGTAAAGAAGCCTCACGAAAGCAAGGAACGCCTGAGATCCGAGAGGATAGACAGGGTGCTCACCGGCAAATGGACCGCGATACCTTGCTTCATAGGCATAATGGCTGTAGTGTTCATCCTGACGTTCAACGTTATCGGAGCATTCCTTCAGGGTCTTCTGGAGCAGGGCGTAGGGGCACTTACATCGGTAGTTGATGCGGCTCTTACGGCAGGCAATGCTGATGAGGTGGTACATGGCCTGATAGTCGGAGGTATTTTCGAAGGAGTAGGAAGCGTACTCAGTTTCCTTCCCATAGTTGTCACGATGTTCTTCTTCCTGTCGATCATGGAAGACAGCGGATATGTGGCAAGAGTTGCCTTCTTCATGGATAAACTCCTCAGAAAGATAGGCCTCTCGGGACGAAGCATAGTTCCCATGCTCATAGGTTTCGGCTGTACTGTTCCCGCTGTAATGTCCACCAGGACTCTGCCGAGCAGAAGAGACCGTGTCATGACCATACTTCTTACTCCGTTCATGAGCTGCTCGGCGAAGATACCCATCTACGGATTCTTCGTGGCTGCATTTTTCCCGGGGAAGGGAGGACTTATCATGACGGGGCTGTACGTCCTCGGAGTGATCATAGCGATACTTGCAGCGCTTTTCATGAAGAGTACCTTCTTCAAAGGCGAAGCCGTTCCCTTCGTGATGGAACTCCCCAATTACCGCATGCCCAGCTTAAAGAACGTGCTCAGGCTCATGTGGGAGAAGGCAAGGGATTTCCTGACCAGAGCCTTCAGTATTATACTTATCGCTACTGTGGTGGTATGGTTCCTGAAGAGCTTCGATATGCACCTTACTTTTACCGAGGATTCTTCCGCGAGCATCATGGCCGTTATTGCAGGATTCATAGTACCGGTATTCGAGCCCCTCGGACTCGCAGACTGGAGAGTCGTTACTTCGCTTATCAGCGGATTCATGGCTAAGGAAAGCGTGGTAGCAACCATGGAGATCCTTTTCAAGGAAGGCATCGGTCAGGCGCTGAGCACCGTATCTGCGGCGGCACTTATGGTATTCTCTCTTCTGTACACTCCGTGCGTGGCAGCGATAGCTTCCATAAGGAGAGAACTGGGAAGAGGCTGGGCTCTCGGCGTCGTGGTATGGCAATGCGCGATAGCCTGGATAGTAGCGCTTTTGTTCAAGATGATACTTTCAGGCATACTGTAAAAAAATGCGATCAGGCACACCGTAATGCGGTGTGCTTTTTTGTTATCCCGTATCTTGACATTTGCAAGGTTTACAATATATAATGACTATGTATGAATATATCGAAATTTATCTTCCCGATTGAGATATTGAAATATATAAAAATTGAATAAAGGAGGTGCATAACGATATGGGTATGCATATGATGCCTGTTGCGATTAGTATAGTTCTGGCAGTGGTGGCATTGATCATCGGTGCATTTATCGGATATATATACAGAAAGAACGTAGGCGAAAAGGCGATCGGAAGTGCTGAGCAGAAGGCAAGGAATCTGGTACTCGATGCTGAGAACAGATCCGAAGCTATCAAGAGGGAAGCGCAGAAGGACGCTAAAGAAGAAGCTAAGAGAATCAGGTCTGAGGCGGAAAGAGACGCAAGAGAGAAGAGAGAGGAAGCCAAGAGAACAGAGAAGAGACTCATCCAGAAGGAGGAATCTCTTGACAAGAAGATCGAGAACATCGAAAGAAAAGAAGAGAACATCGCTCACAAGGAACAGAGCCTTATGGACAAGCATAAGAATCTCGACAATGTGATCGAACAGCAGACTGCTGAACTTCAGAGGATCTCAGGCTATACCGTTGAAGAAGCCAGACAGATACTTCTTCAGAACATAGAAAAGGACGTAAGACACGATGCTTCCATCATGATCAAGGATATTGAATCCAAGGCTAAAGAGGAAGCTGATAAGAAAGCCAAGTACATCATCACAAACGCAATACAGAGATGTGCTGCCGATCAGGTGGCCGAATCCACAGTTTCTGTTGTAGCTCTTCCGAACGATGAGATGAAGGGAAGGATCATCGGACGTGAAGGAAGAAATATCAGAGCGATAGAGACAATGACCGGAGTAGATCTCATAATCGACGATACTCCTGAAGCAGTCATCCTTTCCGGTTTCGATCCCGTAAGAAGAGAGATCGCGAGAGTCGCTTTGGAGAAACTGATAGTAGACGGACGTATCCATCCTGCAAGGATCGAAGAGATGGTCCAGAAGGCAGAGAAGGAAGTCAAGCAGATCATCAAGGAAGAGGGAGAAGCTGCAGCCTTCGAGTGCGGCATCCACAACCTTCATCCTGAACTCATCAAGATCCTGGGAAGACTTAAGTACAGAACTTCCTACGGTCAGAACGTGCTGAGACATTCCTGCGAAGTATCCCATCTTGCAGGCCTTATGGCAGGCGAACTGGGACTTGATGTCAAACTTGCCAAGAGAGCAGGTCTGATCCACGATATCGGCAAGGCTCTCGACCATGAATACGAGGGCACTCACGTAGATATCGGTATCGATATCCTTAAGAAATACAAGGAATCCCAGGCTGTTATTGACGGCATGGCAGCTCATCACGGAGATTACGAAGCCAAGAGCATGGAGGCAGTGCTTATCGCTGCTGCTGACGCTCTCTCGGCTGCCCGTCCCGGAGCGAGACGTGAAACTCTCGACGCCTATGTTAAGCGTCTTGAGAAACTGGAAGAGATCGCAAACACCACACCCGGTGTTGAGAAGTCCTTTGCCATCCAGGCGGGACGTGAGATCAGGATCATCGCCAAGCCCGAAGAGGTCAAGGATGATGAGATCGCATATCTTGCAAGAGAGATCTCCAAGAAGATCGAGTCCGAGCTTGAATATCCCGGACAGATCAAGGTCAACGTGGTCAGAGAGACCAGGGCCATCGACTACGCTAAATAAGTCGGTAAAATTGAATCAAGCAAGGGACAGTTTCGCTGTCCCTTGTATTTTGCTGGGGAATAATTGATGGATAATACGCTTAGAACAGATAACAGGAGTTGTTACAGGCAGATGGCTACCATCGGAGTGCCTGTGATGATACAGCAGCTCATACTCGTAGCTGTTGGTATTTGTGATACCATCATGGTGGGAAAACTCTCTGAAGAGTCGCTGGCTGCGGTAGGCGCCGCCAATCAGGTGTTTATCGTATATATAGACTGTGTTTTCGGATTCCTTTCGGGAGTTGCGGTATTCAGCGTTCAGTACTGGGGGATCCGTGATCTGAAAGCCCTGAGGAATCTCCTGGGAATAGCCTATTCCATGTGTATCGCCTTCGGCATACCTGTTACTATCATTGGCTATGCTTTTGCGCCCCAGCTCGTATCACTTTTCTCCGATGATCCTACGGTAATATCCCTGGGAGCCGAGTATCTGAGGATAGTGGTGTCCACCTACATGGTGACCGCTCTTACCTTCGTTATTTCATACAACAGCAGGGCGGTGGCGATGCTGAAGTGGCCGACCATAGCCAACGCCATCGCAGTAGGACTCAATATATTCCTCAACTGGGTGCTGATCTTCGGCAAGTTCGGAGCTCCCGCCATGGGAGTCACAGGTGCAGCCGTTGCCACCACCATCTCCAGATTCCTGGAAGCGATAATAACCTTCAGTTACATATATATCTTCTCCAAGGATCACCCTCTTAAGGCGAAACTGAAAGAGATGATATTCCCCAGAGAGCTCTTTGTGAGAGTCATCAAGACAGCTCTTCCGGTAATACTCAATGAACTTCTCTGGGTGCTCAGCTTTACCACAATATTTGCGATCTACGGAGATCTGGGACCGGCGGCTCTCGCTGTAGTACAGATAGCGATGACGGTAACAGACGCCTTCCAGGCGATCTTCGCCGGCGTAGGAAACGGTGCCGGAGTAATAATAGGCCAGGAACTGGGACGCGGTTACCGCGACAGTGCATTCAGCCTCGCCAAGAAGAGCATCAACGTCATCTGGCTCTTCATCATAGTGTCCACAGCGCTTCTTATAGTGCTGAGAGGACCTATCGTAAATATTTATGACTTTGAAGAAGAGACCAACAGGCTGATTATGATCACCCTTCTGGTCTATGCGATATCGATCGCACCTAAGATGCTTGCGTACTTTTTCATCTGCGGCATATTCAGACCGGGCGGAGACACCACCTGGTGCGCGATCTTAGATTCAGGCCTCAACTGGCTGGTGCAGGTGCCGCTCGCTTACATAGGCGTTCACGTTCTTCACTGGGAAATATGGGCGGTCATCGCTCTGGTCGCCATGGGTGAAGTGATCAAGACCATTATTTGTTATTTCAGATTCTATTCTAAAAAATGGATAAACGTAGTTACAGGTAGATAAAATGCTAGTATATCTGGACAATTCAGCAACGACAAGACAATACGACGAAGTGACCGATCTGATGGCGGAGACCGCAAGGAACTGCTACGGCAATCCTTCATCTCTTCACGGACTGGGGCTTGAAGCCGAGAAGACCATGAAAGAGGGAAGGAAGAGGATCGCTTCCGCATTCAACTCAACTCCTGATGAGGTGACCATAACATCCTGCGGAACGGAGTCGGACAATACCGTACTCATGGGCCTTTCCAGGGCTCCCAGACCCAGGGCAAAGAAGATCATAACCACAGCGGTGGAACATCCGGCTGTGCTGGAACCCTGTGCTGAACTCGAGAGAAGAGGCTTCGAGGTGGTAAGGCTCGGAGTAGATAACAAGTGCAGGATCGATTTGGATCAGCTCAGGTCTGAACTCACGGAGGACACTCTTCTTATCTCTGTCATGGCTGTAAACAATGAAGTAGGGACCATCATGCCCATAAAAGAGATCGGGGAGCTTAAGAGAGAGTTCAATAAGGCCCACGGGACCAAGATCCTTCTTCACACCGATGCAGTGCAAGCTCTCGGAAAGTTAAGCCTGGATACGAAGAAAGAAATGAAGGACGTCGACCTCATATCCGTTTCGGCACATAAGATCCACGGTCCCAAGGGAATAGGAGCTCTTTATGTGAGAAAGGGCGTGAACCTTCTTCCTTTTGTGCTCGGCGGGGGACAGGAAAGAGGCTTCCGTTCAGGCACTGAAAATGTACCTTCGGTAAGCGGCTTCGGACTCGCCTGCGAGATGGCGGTAAAGGATCTGGATGAGAGAGTTAAGAAGATGAACATTGTGAGAAACTATCTCAAAGACGGCATCGTTTCGGAGATTGGTGATATCGTTATCAATTCTCCTGATGACGGCGTCTGCTCCGTGCTCAACGTGAGCTTCCCGGGGACAAGGGGAGAGGTCATACTCCACAGGCTTGAACAGGAAGGGATCTACGTTTCAACGGGTTCAGCCTGCTCATCAAACCATAAGACTTCCAAGGGCTCGCATGTGCTGAATGCCATGGGCCTTAAACATAAGGAGATAGAGGGAGCGCTGAGGTTCAGCTTCAGTGAGTTCAACACCATTGAAGAGATGGACTACGTGCTGGATAAACTGAAAAGTGCAGTGGAAGGCTTCAGGAAACTTGGAAGCTTCAGATAGGAGAAAGACATGGATCTCATAAACAAGATAGCGGATAAATTTCAGGACTATTCCGGAAGCATCATTTTGGCTCTGATAGTACTGATAGCCGGACTCATAATAGTTAAGATCTGCATGAAAATAGCAGAGAAGGCAATGGGAAAGACAAGACTTGATCCAAGCATGCACAAGTTCATCCTTTCCGTTCTCAAGTATGCGCTCTATGTAGTGCTTCTGGTAATCGTTCTTTCATGCCTGAAGATCCCTACAGCTCCGCTTGTAACAGTCCTCGGTGCCATAGGAGCAGCAGCTGCCCTGGCTCTTCAGGGAAGCCTTTCCAACGTGGCGGCAGGTTTCCTAATCCTGGTGAACCAGCCTTTTAAGAGAGGGGACTATGTGGATACAAACGGTTACAGCGGTATAGTGGACGCCATAGATATCACCTGTACGACGCTGCAGACCGTGGATAACCGTACAGTCATCCTTCCGAACTCATCCGTACTCAACTCGGCTATAGTAAACAACACTTCCGAGAGGATCAGGAGAATAGACGTGTCATTCGGCATCGCATACAGTGCAGATATCGCTAAGGCAAAGGAAGTCATAACGGATGTGTGCCATAAGAATAAGTACGTGCTCGATAAGCCGGAAGTGTTCGTAGGAGTAGGGGATCACGGCGACAGCGCAGTGACTCTTGATCTCTGGGCCTGGGTTGATACCCCCAACTACCTGACCGCCAAGTATGAACTTAAGGAACAGGTGAAGCTCGCCTTCGACGAGAATGGAATAGAGATACCTTTCCCTCAGGTAGACGTACATATGAAATAGAATCGTTTTGCGGATCGGCGCCCGATAAGGGCGCTTTTTAGTACCATAGAAGTGTAGTTGACAGATATGTATATCTGTAGCTGCACTTGTTTTTGTATAATGAGGGAAACAGTTGGTCTGGCGTGCGCTTTTATGGTTCTTGCATCCGTCATTAAAA
>Ga0256405_10012323_pt1 | contig 10626 bp, 7 predicted proteins | sample RumenRJG_02DNA_FD_189096 | JGI IMG/M metagenome (GOLD analysis project Ga0256405, IMG submission 189096) | Bovine rumen microbial communities from Lethbridge, Alberta, Canada - RJG_02 | ecosystem: Host-associated > Mammals > Digestive system > Stomach > Rumen | place: Canada: Alberta | collected... | reverse complement strand
TCAGTCAAATCAGGCGGAATGTCACGGTTCCCGCTCTCTATGGCAGAAAGATAAGAAGAATTAAGCCCAAGTTTTCCTGCCATATTTTTCAACATCTCATGCTTGTCGATTCTAAGATGCTTCAAAAGTTCGCCATACTCGCTAATTTGCCTTTCTTCTACCATAAGAACTCCTTCCCCCTCCGCTCTTATCTGACCGAGATAATCTTAACAGACTTGTATAAAATTATCTACTTGTTAATTTTATAACATAACTAGATTTTCTTGTCAAGAGATTTCTAGATTTTATTTTCCAGCGAGTAAGTTCTATTCCTGTTAGCGACATTGGAACAATAGGATTTTCAGTCTGCAACAGTTAGTCGGAATTTCCGACATACTGATTCTCAAGATTACTAGGCAATTTACTAGGCAATTTGCCTAGTAAAGTTTCGTTGTTTTTGAACTTCCGGTTCCTTGGATATCTTATTTCTCCTGCTTGGTCATATCTCACTTCCTCAATTCATATTCGATTAATCGGAATTCGAGCATCAGCTTTCCACGGTTTCTGTAATTTTCCAATACCCCGACTTATTCGAACCTACCCGCTCAATAGAACCGCATTTTTTTAGGATTGAAATATGATTTTTTACAGTTCGCAAAGCTATTCCCAAGATTTCTGCCAGTTCAGCAGATGTTGCACGAGGATTCTCTTTGAGTGCAGAATATGTTTTGAGTGCAATTTCTGGCACATTTACAGGGCATTTACAGGGCAATTCATCACTTTCGAGTGCACTTTCCCGGCTCTCTTCAACTGTGTTTGTCTCTGCCTTATATGTAGGCCGAAAAAGATTAACCCGCAGTAAATCGCCTATTTCCAGAAATTCCGGTTCGCGAATATTCATTTCGTGGCACACATCAATGATGCGTTTTAATCCAGTTCCCCAGCCTTCAACGATTCCAAGCTTTTCACAAACTCCGGCAATAACTTTGTTACGAATTGAAGACCGGCCACTTAGAGCTTCTTGTAAAGTAAGTGTACCAAACAGCGAGCCTGGACTAGAAATTTCCACTCTGTCATCATAAACTGCAACTTGAACGCAAGACGACATCATATAATTGCGATGAATAACCGCATTCAAAATCAGTTCTCGGATTATTGCTTCTGGAAGTTCATATTATTCTTTGCGATACAAGCCTTTTATCTCAACCCCAAGATTTATATGCTCTAGGATAAAATTATATGCTCCTTCAACTTACGAAAGCAATGTACCGTCAAAATCTTTTTTGTCGATAAAATGAACTCGTTCTACCCCCTTGAAACATGCACATTGAATTTTTGAAAAATTATCATGCTTTCCCAAAAAGATTGCATAGGCTTTTGTAGCAACAAGAATATTTTCCCTCTTTTGGAGCACATGCATATTCACAAGAGTTTCTGTCGTAATCTCATGTTTCGCACGTTTTGAAAATTCATTACAGAGTGTTGCAATATCATTTTCAGTAACATCCAGTTCTGTAAAAGGAAGTTCATCGTAATATCGTCTTTTACCACGAAGTTCCAACTCATCAATAGTCGTAATGTCTGCATTTCGTGTAGTTGCATCCAAACGGATGAATGTTCCGTTTTCCTTTCCAAATGATTTTATAAAATATGGCGTATCGTTTCCAGGAAACACTTCAACCACGATAAGAACTTTATTTTCAATGCTCTCCTGATAAATATCATACATAACCTGCGGAGTGCACATCTGCGAAATCGTATCGGAGATTTTATCTTTAAGTTCAAAAATATCTGTTTCTCTTGAAATACCGATTATCTCACGCTGATTGCTTACACCAATGACAAGGCGCCCGCCAGCACCATTCGCAAAAGCGGCGATTGTTTTTATCCATTTTTATCTGCCGAGCAAGTTTCTCCGGCTTTGGCAATGCAAGTTCATACTTAGAAGCAAAAATCTGTCTGTCCAGCTTGTATGCTGTAAAAAAGCCGATTTTTACGAATGAACCTGTTATCCATTTTTCAGGATTTCGATGGAAGAGCAAAACCACTGCCCGTTTGAGCATAGTTCCGTCAAGCAGGTTCAGTTTTTCAAGCAAATCCTGATTCGAAAGCTTCAAATCATCCTTACTCATTCTTCCGCTGCGGATTGCTTCACGGTGGAAAATATCAAAGCTTTCTTTATCAAGGTCATCAACACTCACATTTTCAAGCGGAACAGAATCCCAGTTTTTACCAGTCTTACGCAAAAGAAAATTTGTCAGCGCCGAACATTGCAAAAGCTGTTTTGTGCTTCCAGTTCTATAATGATACTCCCCCTTGTAATTCACAGGATAAGGATTTTCTTCAACAGTGATTTTTATAACATCAAGTCCGTTTTCAGTAATCAAATCTACATCAACGATCAATCCAAGTGCATCACGAACTTTGTTGGGAATATCTTCCATGAGTTTCTTTGAATCTGCAACGCCACAAACAGAGCCGTCATCTCTCTTGCCGATGTAAAGCACACCGCCCTGAGCATTTGCAAATCGTCGCAATCCGCTTCTCATCTTGCTTAACGAGTTTTGACAAGCAAAACTCGCGCAAATCCATTTGAGATATTCATCACGCAAAGACTCTTTGTATTCGATTAACTGGGATTCGGACATTAATTTCTCCTTTTTTGGGGCGTTCCCTGCCTTTCGGCAGGTCGGGCTTTCCGCACTTCCGCTATCGCTCCATTCCTTCATTCAGTCGCTATGCTCCTTCATCGCGGAACGCCTACGGCGGTGCTTCAATCCCTAACGCAGAAAATAGATTCGGGCTATTTTCAGTTTCTCTCCTCTATTGCTTGATTTTTTATCTCTATTCTATTATCGCATTCCAAATCATAAATGCTTGCAATAAGAACTTGGTTATCATCTAATTCTGTTTTTACAAGATCCATAATCAATTCAATATTTTCATTATCAAGTTCTTTTCCTCTTGGAGAATCAAGTACCATAAACAGTTTTGTTCCCATATCTTTTTCAATGACCTTAAGAAAGGCAAGCTTAAAAGCAAATACAAGCTTTTGTAGAATTGCTCCAGAATACAATTTCAGGTCAGAAGTAAAAATGAAATCTTCCCTGTAAATAATACTTTTATCGATATTCAACGCCTCTGCATATCTAATGACATGTTCATAAATTTCTTGTATAAAATTATTATTAGTCTTTACTTGTTTTTTTAAATTGTTTCTTTCAGTCTTTAATTCATCATTAGTCCTTTTTACAAGATTTTCCAAAATTTCTTGATCGATATTAAAATTCGTTTGTGCAATTTTTATCTCTATTTCTTTTTCAACATCATCTGCTTCAAATAACTGAAAATTGTTTTTCATTTTATATTCAGCTAATTTTCTTTCAAGTGTGCGTACATTTTTCCGCTGTTGTTCAATATCTCCAACTAAAATACTTTTTCTAGCCTTTAGGCTTTCTTGTATAGAAAAAGAATTATCAAGAGTTTCTCTGTTTACAGGAATCCTTTCACCCCCTTTTTTAACGTATAAGCGCATAGAATCAATATAGTCAAAAAAATTTTTTTCGGATTTTATTAAAGAGTTAATTTCTTGCAATGATTTTTCCAAATTGACTAATTTAAGTTTTTCAAAAGATATTTCGTTCAAATATTTCTGTTCTTCATTTGAGATAAAAATCTCATTATTTCTTTTATAAACTTGTTCTTGTAGTTGTTGCATATTTTGAACAGATTCGTATCTTGATTTATTAATACTTAACTGCTTTATTTTTTCAAGGCTATCGGAAATATCCTTATTATTGAGTCCGGCTAACAATTCTTCAATTCCGAATTTTATTTGACCTATTACGGTCCCTCTATTCAAAAGTGTCCAACCTTTTTCTTGGTCAATATAAATGACACCTAAAAGATTTTTCAAAACTTTTACTTTTTCATATTCAAAGATATATGATAAAAAAGCAATATGTTGACTTGGTAAGGTGTAAGTTATCAATGTTCCATCTTCTAATTCAATATCCAGAATTGCCCCATGCCTTCTCACAATAAAAACTTTTTCTTTTTCTTCAAAAACTATAGATGTTGAAATTCCAGAAAAATTCATACCTTTCATATTAGGAATTTGATACCCAAGGGAAAAAAACAATAGTCTTAAAAAAGTAGATTTTCCACAACTATTTCGTTCAGAGTGAATTAGATTTCTTTTTTCAGAAAATGAATCATTACTTTGATAAATAAGACCTTCTTCTATTTCTAATTTTCTTATAATCATTTATCTATCCCCACTTTTGAACATATATTACGTAAGTTTCTAGAATTCATTAGAATTCGATATATAAATGCCTTTGTAACATATTCAAGTTTCTCTTCGTCAAAATTCTCCTGCGCAAATTCTTCTACATATTTTTTCCAATTTTTCCTTATAAATTCTTTTTCAGGCTCTTTCATTTTCGAAACAGAATTTTTCTTAAAATCATAATAGTCTTGAAGAATTTTATTTGAGAACTCGAAACGTTCATGGCACAACATTTTATTATCTTCAAAAATTGCGGCAACTTCTTCTTCCAAAGAACTATCGCAAGTAAAATCTAAACAATTTGTAATATCATGATGGATGTCTTGTAATAAGAAAATTGAAATCGGCCACAAAAATGATTCCTTGCTCAGTTCCTTTTTAATATCTTTCTGTGTACTATTAAATCCACACACAAATGACCAATGTTCAAATAGCTTATTTGATATTTTCTGTACAAGCAGAGGATTATAATCAAGTTTATTCAACAAAAAATCATTTATTTTTTCTTTTATGGAAGCATATCTATTTTCTTCTTCTCCCCAAAATCGTGTAATACAACAAATTGACAAATTGTCTTTATTTAAATTTTCAATAAGTTGCTTTATTTTGATAAGTTGTTTTGTTTCTTTATCATTTGAACTTTTCTCTGCATTTTTTATTTTTGCAGAAATAGAATTAACAGTTGCTTCAATAGTTTCATCTATTTCGTTTTTTATAGATTGTAGACATCCATTATATGATTGAATACAGTTATCAAATGCCTTATCTCCTGAAGAAAATACATCTGACTCATTCGAAATATAAATAAAATGTGCATTTGGCTCTTTTTCTGAAGATTTTGCTATTGATATTAACGCTTTCTTAAATTTTGTTTTTTTCGCTTTATCAATAGATGGATCTTGTGCCGATTTTGCTTGTGCTAGAATTTTATTATTATTACTTAGTATTATTTCAATATCTTGAAGTTTAGATTCTATTTTGAGTTCCTTTGCATCTTTTATATAATGCAGAAAAAGGAAAATACCTGCATTTGCCTGAAAATTCCAACCAAATGATGAAGCTGAGGCATCGTTATCAAAATCGATAATATCTTCATTCATATAATCAGACATTTTCTTTACATCTCCTTCACCTTGCTCTCAATAAACTCAATTTCATCTTTTGAAAGTCCATATTTCCTATACAGTTGCTTATCTATTTCTGAAACAGACTTGCTCCAGTCAATGTCGCTGGCTGGGGTGAAGTCTTGGAGAGGGACAAAGCGGTATGTTTTTGCTGTTGCGTGTTGACTTACTTTTGCGAGGCTGTGCAATGCTCTTAAGAATCTTGTTTTTGTATATTTTGATAGATTTTTAGCAGAAATTTCATCAAGATTCAGATTCACACCCAAAAGCAGATATGTTTCTGTACAAACTGTGTTAGGCGTTCCTATAACTGTGTTCAAATTATCATCATTTAATTCTGTTCCAATATTATTTGCATAAGGCGCAAAAACTTTCCAGTCATCAATCCACTCTTTATGAGAAGGGATTTCGTCACGCTCAACATATCCGACAGCCCAGTTCTTTCCATAACAAGTGACGGGATTTTTGAGTCCTTCGCCTGAATCTTTAAAAGAGGCGCTTTTTGCAAAGGTCGTGTCCAATCCGAACGGCTTACGGGACGAAACATAGTCAGAAAAACTTTTCGCATTCTTTTCCGCGAACACTTTCTGTATTATCCCGATTGCTTCCCCGCTCCGTATGAAGATTTCCGAGCCTTCAATTTTCATCGGGCGTTTCAAATCGCTGATTATTCCTTTGTCAGAATGGGTCACGACTCTCGTAAGGTTTTTCGTGTTGTCATAATTTTTGTTCCGAATGAAGTAGCAGATTCCGCCCCTGTTGTTCGTGTCAGGGAAAAGCAGCTCAGGATGCAAGAAATCGTGCAGTTCCTGCAAATGAGTGTCGTTCAGCATTTTATCCCTGAACTCATCGAGATTCTTTCCGCCAGCATACCATCGTGAGGGCATTATGATTGATACAAGATGCGGGTCAACTTTTTCTGAAAAATCTACAAAATCATTATAAATTGGTCTTGCACTAGCTTGTGCACCACCATCCATCACCTGATATGGTGGATTACCAATTATTGCATCAAAATTCATATCTTTAAGCTCCTTGAGGATTTCTTCATTTTTGGTTGTATCTATCAAATCATACGAAGTAAAATCAGAATAAATATGCTCTACAGGCATTCCTAAAAGTTTGTAAATCTTCCTTGTACATTCATAAGTTACGCCCGATGTCGGAATGCTGTACACATTATTCTTTATCTTGCTGCCATATTTCTGTAAAAGCGCATTCGCAAATTCCCCGGTCTTTGAGGCAATGTCAAGGAATTTGTCGCCTGCGCAAATATCATCCGGCAGATTGTTTACAAGTTCCATTGCGACATTATCCGGCGTTACTACTTCCGAAACAGAAAGGCGTGACATTTTCTTTAATGCTATTCCAATCTTATCCGGGCTTATTTCTTTTCCAAGCTGGTTGATGTTTTGGATCTTATCTTCAAGATAAGAAAGAATCTGCGGATTGATTTTGTCACGGACAAGTTTTAATTCTTTTACGTTAATCTGAAGGTTCTTTCCAATGCGTTTTCCGTCTTTATCATTTTCGATATTGAAAATTATATCCGAAACGCTCTTTTCGTCATTTTCAGAAATAAAGGCAAAAAGCAAGAGCTTAAAATAATAACCTTGCAGTTTGCTTGCCAATGCTTTGGCATCACCTTCCTCAGTCTGCACATTATCTTTTTTCTCTGTATTTTGAGGCTCTGAATCTCCATCCGTTTGTGTTTCTGGCGTATCAATATCATCGCCGTCGTCTTCTGAGCCGTAAGCTGACACATCAAACTTAATGCCTTTTGCCGTAACTTCCGGCTGTTTTTCGATTATTGAGCGGATTGAATCATCTTCAAAAATCCGCTGGTCAATTTCTATATCGAAAGTTTCGTCCATCATGCTCTTGTTGGCATTGTAATTGCGGATTGTATCAACAATATCCTGAGCTTCTACCATGCCAAGCTTTGAATGATTCATAAAAATGATTGGCGCAATTTCAAGTTCTCTTTTTAATTTTGCCTCCAGAACTTCATTTCCTCGTTCAGATTTATTTATGTTTGCTATAAGAGACTTTTTGTGCTGCAATGTGTACATTCTGACAGGATCAAAATCAACAAGAATAGTCTGTGGCTTCATGTCTTGTTTTATGATTTTGCCGTCCTCACTCTTTATAGTCTTAACATACTGACTTTGCAAACGGAAAATTGCCTGGTCATAGTCCTGCGGGCTGGATGTATTCCTCAAGAAAATCATCGTGTCCCATTCTTTGACGGTCGAGCCTGTAAGCATTTTTCCTACCGTTAAAGAAATGGTCTTTTTCCCTTCTGATTCAAACTTTTCGATTTTTTCTTTGACACGAGCGGCATAATCAGGCTTATTCATTATTTTTCCTGAATCAAAACCTGCAATATTTATAATTTCGTAATCATTCAGATTATTAAAACGCTCAGCCTTTAAAAGATTTTCCATTGCATCACAGGATGCGCAATATGGAAGAACCATGACGATATGGCGGCACATTGAGCCTTTTTTGATTTTGTCATAATTCAAGAAACTAAAAATATTTTCATCCTCTTTGCTTCCGTCAATCGCGCGGAGCAAGTCTAAAACTTCATCTTTATATTTGAACTGATTGTGTTTTTCGTCTGCTTTTGATGTTGATTCAGGAGAAAACAGTTCATCCAAATCATAGGCATATCCGTTATTTTTTAAGTCTGCCAGTTTTGCTTTTGCAGATTCGTTCAGATTAAAGGCAAAGCGAATCATCTGTGGAAAGCCATAATAAGGATTTTCCCATTCGTCTTTTTCAATGTTTTCCTTATCCCACTTTTCTTTTTCGTTGATAATGTCGCTGTATTGAACCATTCCGACAATATCATCACTTTCAAATTCGTTATCCAAAAGGATTCTGTAAGGAGTTCCAGAAAGATGAAGCTTTACTTTTGGAGAAAAAACTTTTATCTGATTCTCAAGATCATCAAAAGATTCGTCATAACCATTTGATTTCTCTGCCTTTGAAAGTTTCGTACGATTGTTTTGGTTACTGAGCGTAGTCGAAGTACCAAGAACTTTTCCGAATTCTTCTGCCCTTGCTCCAAAATGAGTTTCATCTATAATCAACAAATCAAGTTTTTTCTGACTGTTTAAGCTGAATAAATCGGCATGGCGAGTTTTTATATCTTCTCCGAGCAAATCCTGCATGGTAAGAAAAACAACAACAGAATGGCCCTCTGCAAGTTTTTCTGAAATGACGGCGGGATTTCTTGACATTGAATCTGAATCAATAAATTCAAAGCCGTCTAGTATTTTTGGACGCTGAACATTTTCTTTCCATTCCAGACGAACTGCTGTCTTTCCGCAAACAACAACACTCAGCTTTGCTTTCATAGCTTTTGCGCAACAAAGAGATGTAAAAGACTTTCCAAAACGCATGACTGCGAACATAAGCAAATTGTTGCGGCCTTTTTTGACTGCATTTGAAAAATTCTCTATGACAGCTTTCTGATTTTCTCGCGGTTTCCAATCCGCATTACGCTTAAAGTCAAAATCTTCTAAAAGCAAATTATCTTCCACATTATAAAAAGCGTATTTGTTGTCTTTCTTCTCAAACGATTTTTGAATGTCTTTTATTGCTTCTTCAACATTTTCTTTTTTTGCATTCATAAAAAACTCGTTTGAAAGATAAATTCCGCTTTTGACATCATCTTTTTCGATTCTGCGGAAGCCATTCTGAATCAAAAAATCATGTACGGAATAATCCCTAAAATATGTATTATCATCAACTTTTGCAATATGCTCGTATTTCTTTTTCAAATCAGAATAGAATTTTCGCCACTCATCAAGACGGACTTCGACAGGACGGTAAGTGTCACCGACTTTGAGGAAATTGGGAACGGTATTTGTTTCAAAAGCGTAGATGTACGGATCAACACGACCTCTAATGAGAGAATCTAGATTTATATTTTCAATCATTTTTTTTCTCCCTCTTTCATAATATCTACGAAACGTAAAGTTTTATTCTCCTTCCAGTCACGGATTTTGCAATAGATTCCGTTATGCTTGAAATAAGAATTTTTTCCGTAACCAAGCTTGCAGCCCTCACATGGTTTTGAAATCACATTACTTTCAAATAAATCTTCCTCTACCATTTCTTTCGTACAACAGGAATTCGGTATAACAAACTTCAAGCCGTCCATCTGCCAGATATTCCATGCAATGACCTTTGCAAAATCAAGTAAATTTTCTATTTTAAGTTTTTCATGGAACTTTGCTTCATAGTACTCTGCGACATCAAAAAGAAGGTTTTCTCGTGCAATAAGAATATTATCTCCCTGCCACTCAAATCCGTAAGAACTTTGCACGGCAACAGTTGCCCATTTTAGCCAATCTTCGCGACTATCAGTATTTTCGCAAACAACACGAAGTTTTCTGTCTAAAAGACCTATTCTATTTGGAACCTCGATATACTCACCAGTAACAGTGTCATAACGACTCGCAAGATAAGGAGCTTCGCCACAAGTAATTTCCAGTCGGTTTGAATTGACATAATCCTGCCAACTTTTGCCTTTTTCGTCTGAAAATTGAATTTTTTCTTTTGTTGCTTCCCATGAGCGTTCTTTTTCTATATTAAAAACACCTTTACGGTCAAACCAGACTTCATCAACCAAATTATTTTGAAGATTACATACCCAGCTTGGTGTAAAGACTTCTGCCTTTTGTCGAACTCGCTGCAGTCGTTCTTCTTTTGATTTTTCAACCCTCGGTTTTATTACTCCGCCGTGCCGGGAAGTTATCAGCTCGATTTTAATTTCCTTTTCCGAAGTGTAAAGCTCTCCATATTTAGAATAATTGTCCGTTGCCCAAATGATATTCTTTCCGCTCGTCTTGTCCTTTAAAAGAATTTCGAGCAAGGAACGGTCAATTTTGAGAAGGTCGTTTTCTTTTATATCAATGTTTTGTTCTGGTAACATTTGCACTTATTTATCCATCAAATTAGTTAATTACAATAATCATTTCAACAATCTCCTGTCATCAACATTTTCAAGAACCTGCATCTGCTGGATGGCAATTCTGTTCAGTTTTTCAAGCCGTTCGCTTTGTGGAAGTCCGTCATTTATGAATACCGCGTTCAAGTTTTCCATATTGCTAAGGCAAATCAACTGATTGATTGTGGCGTAGTCGCGGATATTACCTTTTAAATCAGGATTAGCTTCTCTCCACTGTTTCGCGGTCATTCCGAACATGGCTACGTTAA
>Ga0256405_10012321_pt1 | contig 10628 bp, 5 predicted proteins | sample RumenRJG_02DNA_FD_189096 | JGI IMG/M metagenome (GOLD analysis project Ga0256405, IMG submission 189096) | Bovine rumen microbial communities from Lethbridge, Alberta, Canada - RJG_02 | ecosystem: Host-associated > Mammals > Digestive system > Stomach > Rumen | place: Canada: Alberta | collected... | reverse complement strand
ATCTTAAAAGACTATGTTGTCGATCCAGCAACGGGCAATGAAACCCAAATGGCTGGCGTCGATAGTGTCTTTGCTAGTGCCACCGAATGGAACGTTGGCAACCTCTCCGGCCACTTTGGCATCATGGATTGGGGCGGTGCGACCACCTACGAAATCCTTGAATTCAAAGATTTATAATCCTCCATTAATTATTTACGGCGCTCCCTCGCTTTTGGGGGAGCGCCTACTTCAGGTATTACTATGAAAAAGAGAAACTTTGCTGCAGTTCTAGCATTATCCACCCTTCTTTTTGGATGCGCCTCTGAGTCGACGCCTATTAGCGAGCCTATTTCGTCAATGCCATCGCAATCAATCTCAACTTTAGACCAGGCAAAAGAAGAGGCAACGAAGTTATTGCAATCCATCGATATCGAGGATTATATCGATACAGAGCGCGAGGAAGTCGCTTATTTGATCGCAGGGTTAACCGAACTCATCGATAAAGCCACTGCTCCTGAGCAACTTTATGAAGCAATTAGAAGCATCAATGAATACCTAGATAATGCGAAAACCAAGGCTGATTATGAAGCTGAAGCTGCTGCGAAAGCCGAAGCAGATTTCCTGCAACGAAAGCAGGACCTTCTTAAGAAAGCGAGTTTGGAGAAGCCAAATCGTTTCCGTAAGCAGGAACAAAATACCATCAAAGCGATTGGGAATGGGCTCATCGCTCAAATCGAGCAGGCCACTACTTTAGAAGAACTCGATGCAATCTCCTTTGATGCTTTTGATGAGGCGGTCGCTAATAGCCCTACTAACGCCGAGCTCATGGTCAAGGAATGGTATTATTTCCATGAGGATAGCAAATGGGATCTTGTCAATCAGCACGCTGCCAACTGGCCTTATGAGAAATCAACCTTTAAGACCAATGGCTTAGGCGGCGATGATATCGCTTACCAGATCACTTCCAATAAATATCATGGTGGGCTTGAAGTCTTGTTAAGCTGCAACAACACCGTGGATGCTTCGCAGAATTTCGGCTTCTTAATTGGCAATATGAACCCCACTGGCAATGGATTTGATGGCTATTTGATCAATTATGACTATAACTCTGCCCATCAATACCTCCAGGTATGGCAGTTCATCAACGCGAATGCCCCAGAAGCAGCGACTGTCTATCAATATATTGGTGGTTGGGAATATGAGAAATCCTATTCAACCAAGCTCAATCAAGATGATATCCGTATCATTTATGATGGGGAGCATATCACGTTCTACCGTGATGAAGAATATCAGCAAAAAGGCGAATTAGCCTTAAACTGCATCGTTTCTTTAGAATATAACGGCAGATATTCCTTAGAGCCAGGAGATGATTATTCCGTTGGTTTCTTCAATTGGGACGGGACCAATCTAGCCTCTCCTAGGATTCTAGAGATCAAGGAATTCATCACCGAAGAAACCATTGATAGCAAGGACACGTTGACTTTATTTGCTTCTAGAAGCATCCAAGGCGTCAATATGAGCCTATATGATGCAAAAGAGCAGCAGGCGATCACGAATAAGGGCAACGAACTCTTGCAGTTCATCCAAACAAGCACAAGTTATGATGCTTCATTTAATAAAATCGGAGAATTCGAGACGTTCGTCGCATCCACAAAGACCAGCGAGCAGAAAGAGATGGAATCTCATCCTGATATCTCCACTGCCATCTTAGATAATATCTATTCAGGCGATCCAAACAGATACACCCCATCTAATTGGGACCTCGTCAATGAACACGCTTTAGCGTGGAGCCACGAAGCAGGCAGCCACACCGTCGTTACGGATGGTTTAGCGGGATTCTGCATGGATGCCGCGATCCATACTGATTTCACAGTAAAATTCAAAGTTACAGGCACACAAGCCACCAATCCATATAGTCAAACGATACCGCATTCTGCGATCATCATCGGCGGGAACATCTCGGGCAACTATTTTACCGGATATGAGCTCGTCTTATCCCAAACCTGGGGTTTCCAGATCTATGATTCCATGGCTGGGGCCAATCATGATCCTGCTTGTTATCCAGACCAATTTAGAGGTGGCTATGAAGCCGTCAATTCCGAAGGCATCATCTATCGCATCACCATTAGAAACGGCATCGTGAAGGCTTATATTGTAGATGCCACTACTGGCGGAGAGACGCAACTGAACGGCGTTAATGGATCATTTGCAAGTGTCACCGAATGGAACGTTGGCAATCTTTCCGGCCACTTCGGCATCATGGATTGGGAAGGCGCAAGCACCTACGAAATCCTAGAATTCAGGGATCTATAATCCCTCGATAATCTAATTAGGTTGATATAAAAACGCGCCAATTAATAATGTGGCGCGTTTTCGTTAAGTCAAGATTACACTACTATTCAAAGATTTGGATGTAACTGCTTTGTTGCGCTGGATCGCCAGTCGGGACGCCATCCAATCTCATCTCTTTGTTGTTTAATCCACCATTATAAACATTGCCTAAGAAATCCATTTCAAGGAACACCGCTTTTATTGGGGCGGTTGCAAATACTTCGTTCAAATCACCGTAAGTAAGTTCCAAATGGCAGGTGAAATAATCCTGTTCATAGCTAAATATCGGCAAATTGGTAGATTTATTTCCTCCGGCACTCATGCAATTCAAATCGAAGAACCACGATCTATTCTTTTTGATCAAGCACCGATTCTGGTTGATCAATATTGAAATGTCGTTTTTATTGATGTGCCAATCTGTTTTCGCTTCGTCTTCCGCGTTATGAAGGACGATCTTGATGTTTTCATAGATCTGGAAGTTGCCAAAACCGATGAAATCAAACGACATCGATGTTTCATCGCGGTCGACTTTAACGTATAAATCATCCGATTCAGGGTTCAAGGTATCTTTAGGGCTGCCAAAGGAAATATGATACCCGTCAATAAATGCTTCCTTATCGCTTTCTGAAATCGTCGGAACATCAAACGGAGAGATCACTCTGATATAGGAGGGCATGTTCGCGATATCACCGACCTTGCTCCCTTGGTGTCTAATGTAATTATTGACATCATATGGAGAATAGATCTCATTATCGCCAAATTCCACGACGGCGAACCTAAAGCCTTGCTTGTTGCTACTCACATTGCTAATCAAATCCCAAGGCAATTCCACATCCATGGTGAAATAATTATCAAAATCATGGTATACAACATCGGTTTGCTGAGATGGATTTACATGCGATAATTCAACTGCGAAGAAACTATTGAGATTCTTGTAGATACTCGCCCCGGACTTTCTAAGATCAATCAGGATATCTTCTTCAGAGAGTGCCCAATTATAGTAAGCGTATTCATCAGAATGAATGGATAGTTTGAAATATTCGTTGTCTTCGAAATACCCAAAGCCCAAGAACTGCAATTTAAAGGCATTTTCAAGATATTCGTATCTGAAGTAGACATGATCCGCATTGGAATTGGCGCAATACTCGTTGCCGCTGAAATCATAATCGTAATCTTTGCTTAATTCTCTTTTTGCATCGTCAGACATCCACAAAGGATCGTAATCGTTCGTGCGATTCAAGAATGCCTTGCCTTTTTTATCGATTCGCACAAAGGAAGAAGGATCAGCAACGGTGATGACGCTTTCGTTGAAATAGAAATCCGAGACGATGTTCTCACTCTTTAAGACATCTTGGAAACATAGCCCCACCACTTCGGTATAGTCAATGCCTAGGAATGCATATGGAACTTCTAGGTAAAGCTCGGTTCCAATAGCGGACAAGGAAGCGTGATAATTGAATTGCGTGATGTTCGTTTTGACGTTTTGGTTTCCATAATCATAGACGAATAATTGCTGATCGCCCCGCAATTTGAATTGGTAATCACCACCGCCAAAACTATCCTTTACATCGCCGGTATCCACGAATAAATGAATTTCGGAGGTTGAATTGATGAATCGCTGGTAAGGCGAAACGAATTTCAGCATCAAGGAAGATAGGCCTCTAGTAGCATAGCCGGTCCAATCATTATAGATATCGCTGCTCTTGAATTTCGTTTTGCCAAATGACTGATAAGGATAATCAAGTGATAATTCACCTAAATCAAAATCCTTCAAACCAGCAATGCTAGTTTTATAAGGCTCATAACCAAGAGCGGAGACCTCTAACGACTGATCCAAATCCGCTTCGCTTAATCGATAGGAAAACGCCCCAAATTCATCGGTTTTTGTGATTTCTTTGCCACCGATTTTAACGGATGCCCCAGCAATATAGCCATCATTGACGTTTTTAGCTCTTCCTAGAACCCTTTGTCCGATCCGCGGGTCTTTTGCAGGCTCAACGGTGTTGTTATTGATGTCGCCGCTTGTAACGGGGCCACAAGAAGCAAGCAAGCAAGAGAGCAAGGAAAGCATCAAAATCTTTTTCATATTATCTGCCCTCCACTAACGAGCCGACCGTAGGATTATTCGGGTCTGCAAAATCGATTTCGAATTGGTTTTGGATGTTCAGATATTGGTTCTTCAAAGGTGAGTACCAATAGACATAAATCTTCTTCTTTGCTTCATTGAATTTAAACAAGGCAAAGACATCCGTGAAACCATCGTTAGAAGTCGCCATGCTGCCTTGGGCATCGATCAACATCTCATGGATCACGTTGCCATGCACGCCGATATCTCTTCGATAGACGATATCATCATAAGAAGTATGGCCGCTTAACACCATGAAGATATTAGAATGCAGTTTAACGAATTTCTCATACATCTCATATGGGTCATTGCTGCTATTGCCTTTGCCAATGCCGTATTTGCTTGGCACATAGGTATCACTAGCAAGCGCAACCGTACCATTGGGCTCCATGTAATGATGCGTCGAGACGATAACGCGGTGATTCGGATAGGCTTCTACAACGCGGTTTGCCCAATCCAACGTGCAATCTCTTGGACCGAATTCAAGATTCAAGAATAGATAATCCACATTATCAATCGTCACAATGTTGTAATAATTCAGGATATCGCCCTCATAAAGCGCGCCGCCAAAATAGGGAAGCTGCGAATATTTGCTATACGGCAGGTAATGATTCATCTTCGTAGCCGTTCTAGCCCTGCCGGTTGCATCATCATAATCGTGATTGCCAGGAACAAAGCCGAATTGCACATCATGATCAATCAATTTATCAAAATTGCGCGCGACCGCTCTCCACTGATTATCTTGACCGTTTATAGAATCAACTAAATCGCCAACATGCGTAATATATTGGATATTCTTCTTCTTTTGGTTATTCACCAGCCAATCGTAATCAAAATCAATGATGGGCTCGTGCCAGTGAACGGTGATCTGAATGTCTGGCATACCGACAATGGTATAATCGTAATCCTCGGTTTCCTCGACATCGATGTATTTCTCATAAGTCCTTAACAGCATGTCGTTATCATAATATGAGCTGTCCTGAACAATATTTTCCGTCCAATTGCCAAAATTCCATGATCCGATCAGATCGAATTGCATGGAAGGCAGGATATTATCACTATGCATATCATCCCAGACCCTGGATGGGGTAATCGCGCCATTATAAATGGCAATCTGCTTAATCTCGCCTTTAAAATTCTCTTTGACGAAATTATCGCCATTCGTGTTATAAAGCCAGTTATTCTGATCCACGCCGACAGCGAATCTCATCGCGCTAACCGTCGCGGTGCTAGCAGCATAGACTTTCTCGTTCAATACGCCGTTAACATAATAAGCGAAGGATCCTTCGAAGGAATTTCGGACCAAAGCGACATGTTCCCAATTGCCAGTGCGAAGATCATAGCCTTGGAAAGTATGATCGAATTCTGCGATATAGGACCTGACTCGATTCCAGAAGACCCTGAATTTGCCTTCTTTGCCTACCTCCCAGTTAATAGAGCCAAGATACCCGCTGGAAGAATAATAATTACCCATGATGACGCCACCATAGGTGTCGTTGGATAAATCTTTAGGAAGCTTAATCCAAGCCTCAAATGTATCCGGGGATTTCTCAAACGGCTTGCTGATATGGTAGGTCACCTTATCCTCGGTGATATCCTGCGCTTTGGCAGAGCTAGAAAGAGCTTCACCTTTAATTTGAAGCGAGCCAAAAAGTGCGATGAAGCCAGCGGTGAATAAGGATATTAATAGTTTTTTAGCAATCATTATTGCACCTCCGCTAGACGACTGATCCGTAAATTATCGATAGATGCTGAAATAGATGAGGTCAAAGCCGCGACATAGCCCGTATCATAAGAGCACATCGTTGTGCCTGAATAGGTGTATGCGTTGACATAGACGTCATCGATGAATAAGGAAATGGTCTTCCCTTCAGCGACGATGACGATGGAATAGGTCTGATTGAGTTTAAACATATTCGCATCATTGTTAGCCTGATAGGAGAACAAAGCGCCGCTCCAACTATTCGTCGCGGTATCGCCTTGATGCTTATAGGCTTGCACACGACCGTTTTGCCTAAAGGAGATGCAGCCGTAGTCATTAAGATTGGATGAGCCGGCTCTGAAAACCAAGGAAAAATATTTCGAATCAGGCAGATTCTTTTCATCCGCCCATTGATACCCGCTCATTTCAGTGAACGTTAAGTCAAAGCAAATGACGCCATCAGAGAAATTAGAAACAGGGGTATATAGCAGCTGATGCTGATAGTTCGTGAATGGGTAAGCATCATTGATATTTAGTTTGCCGTCAGCAATGTAATACTCGCCATTGGATGTTCCCTTGCAAGTTGGGTTCTGCTTCCAGCCATCGCCAAATAAAGATTGGGTGCTGTTATTGAAACTATTTTGATAAAGAATCTCGGTCTCATCAACGTTTCTAACGGTAATTGAATCGATTAAAACCGAGCAGCCACCAGCGAATAAGGCAATCTTGGATCCAGTGGCTTGGCTTGTAAGCCAGTCCTTAGAAGACGATTCGTCAGAATAGATGAAAGCAAGCTCGCCATCGAAATAGGCCGTTAATGTAGAATTGGGGCCATCGCCATCAACCACCGCTTTCAAGGTATGGTAATCGCTTGTGGAGTAGTTTGAAGGCAGATTGTAATAGAAGCTATCGTTGATATCAGTCCCGCTTCCTTCACATTCATTATCCCTAGATGCCACTCGAACCGCTTTCGCATTTGGATCTAGCATCGCGGCGATGAACGCTTTGTTTTCCTCATTTTGCCTTACAGTGATGCCAAAGCCAGAATCAAAGCAATTCGATCTGGCGTCACCGCTAGTCAAGACATGGTCAAACTTCACCGAGACTTCGACGCTATATTTATTGGTTGGGTAAGCGATTTCAGGCAAGTAGACGCCATTGCTAACATAATGCAAACCGCTTTGATCGCTTTGGATATATAACGCGCCATCGCTGATTTTGGTATCACGATAATGACTTACATTCGGGTTGATGTATTTCGTAAGATCTTCTTCGTCTTCTTTGATTGGCCAATCCCTGATTTTGCTCCAAGAATTGCTTTCATCGAGATACCCATAATCCGTTGAGAAATCATTGGTATAAAGCGTATAGGCATCGCTCATCTTGGGGGCACCGTAATTCGCGTGGAATGCATAATATTGATCCTTGACGATGAACTCCGTCGGCGCGTTTTCACCAGCATCTCTCCAACCGGCAAATCGATATTCAATTCTGCCATTTTTCTTGAAACGAGGATTTGCAGGGAGTTCCTCGATGTGGAAGGTTTCGCCAACCTCTTTGATGATTGGGTCGAACTCATTCTCATAGAAGGTGTCCAAATAGATTTTGACGCTCTTTTTAACCCATTTTCCAAACAAGGTCACTTCTTCTGAGATTTCTAAAACGCTGTTGCACCTATTTAAGAAGGTCTCATTATCGTAATACCATCCTGCAAAAGAGAAACCTGATTTAGTTGGCGTTGGCAAAGCGATATCATCACCTTTGATATAAAGGATATCTTTAACGAAAGAACCACCGTTAGAATCGAAATGGATGACGAATTGATCGGCGTATTGGATAGATTCAGCACTTATAGACGATGAAATAGAATCTTCTGTAGCTGAAGATGCAACCGGCGTTTCTGCACAGGAAACAAGGCTAAGCAGTGAAATGATAAATAAAGGCAAAACTCTCTTCTTCATAATCTCACCTACTCCGATAAAGCATTTCGAATCGCGTCCGCGATAACTAGATAAGATGCCGCGCTTGGATGCAAGCCATCCACGAAACAAGAAGCATCAGGGACACCGTTATTCAAGAACGCATCATCAACATCCGCATAATGGACATAATTTAAGTCATCGCAAATTTGATGATACAAGATATTGGTAGCAGCGATTTGTTCCTTATAAACTTCATGGGTCACGCATCTATTCACGGATACCAAAGCGATTTTTTCTAGCGTGGGTATACGCGATTTCAAAGCCACCAATAATTGTCTGACGTTAATAGCGATCTGGCTTGGTGTGTATCCCCTAGGATAATCGTTGATGCCAATCATATAAATGAGCGTCTTTGGTGCATACGGGATAACATTCTCCATCATATCAATCCAATCACTGGTCACGGATCCACCGATACCAATGTCATAGACATCATCCAAATCAGCTAAGTCTTCGGCGTAATTCGACCATAATTCCATATAGGAATGGCCGATAATCAAGGTATTATGCGTTTCTATAGATGGGGCATAGGATAATTCAACATCCATAAACGAAGCGTAGGCGGCGCTGGAATAGAATCCAAAGCGACTACCGCTGAGCATATCTTCATCGGTATAAGTCGCATACAAAATGCCATTGAAATAGCAATAGATGCTGTAATTATTGACTACGATTTTCGCATCGTAGACAGTATTGGAGTTATATCCAGCGGTTAGATATTCATCTGGGGTGAGTTCATTGATTTCTCCGTCAACCACTTTATATAGATGCGTACGTGCGTTCTTCACACAGAATAGATAGTACTCAGTGACATCATCGTCGCTCCTAAAGATGACGCCGGCATCGTTGACACTGCCCTGGGTCATCTTGAATGACAATGTGCCATTAGTCATCGATAGTCTCTTATTCAATGCGATGGAATTGGCTACGGTTGAGAACATAGCAACATCATTCGCGGTGCCGAATTTGCCTTTGATGACATCATAGTCTTTTGGCTCTGCTATCACGATTTCACCGGTTTTCTGAACTTCCATATTCTTAAATGATAATCCAATCGAGGATCCACTCCTAAATCCGTATTCCTTGCCAAGCAATGGGGAATAATCGACATAATCCACCACTTTGACATCATCGATATAACAACTGATCAGCTCGTTATCTCTGATGACTTTCAAATTATTCGTGTGGCCTTTTTCAATCGAGAAGTCTGGAACAGGATCATAGTCATAATATAAAGAGGACCATGAGCCATTATTGACTTTACCTAGATATGCGTGCCCTTCCACATTGATGAAGAAGAAATAATAGCTGACATTGTTCTCCCAGAATCTGATATTGCCGTTTCTTTCTAAGCCAAAGACCAGGCCACTATCGGAAGCGGAGCCCGATTGCACCATATCCACGGAAATGGTTCCTAGTTGGAAACTATCCTCTTTATAAGAAATGGAATTATTTGCGGTCGAAGTAACGGCGCCATTTTTAGACAGGAATCCTCCATCAGCGACATAATAATCACCAGCTTGCTGCCTAGATGGTTCTAGGAATTTCAAAGAGGCGTTGATATAGCTAAATGTCGTATCGGCTTTGCCAGCCCTTAGGCCAAATTCATTGCCAAAGTTTGTTTCGTAATCTCGAACAGAATAATAATGCTCATCATTCAGATAACAATGGAATTGGACAAAGCTCTCTTGCACATCGAATGAAATTTTCAGATTGTAATTCTTTTTTAAAGAATAACCTCTGATATTGCTTTCGTTAACGCAGGTCCATTCACTGTTTCTGGTTTTGCCTAAATAAAGCGTCCCAGCCTGGGAAATGAAATAGAAATAATAGGATACGCCAGAGCCTTCCCACATGGATTGGGAGGCGTGCTTTGCTAGCAAAACGATCCCATTATCACTTGGCTCAGTAGCCGTCATATCAACGCTCAGCGTGCCCTTTCTCATCGTTTCATGAGGAACGAGGCAAAGCGAATCCGCTTCGCTTGAAGTAATTGAGTTCGCCCGATACTCAAAAGTCCCATTCAACGTTGCGTATTCGACTTTATAATCTATAGATTCATAAGAATCGGTTTCAGAGGAACTCAAACTGGATGAAATAGGCTCTAAGTTATGGCTAGAGCAGCTAAAAAGCAATGTAGAGGCAAACACTATTGATAACAACCTTTTATGCATCATTTTCCCCCTACATCACATAAATTACCGTGCCCGAAAGTTCGCACTTAAGGCCAAAGTAAGAATCCACGAATGATTCGTCGTTAACATATTTGAATAGGATTGTGCCATCGATGCTGCAGGTTAGCTTCTTGCTAAGCACGCTGACGGCAAGGTTATAACGCTTGGTAACCGAATAGGACGGGATGGTATAGCTATTGATGATGTTATTATTGACGCCATCGAAATAGGTAAGCGTAACAACGCCATTTGGATCGATGTAATAGAAGAAATAATCATCCTCATTATCTTTGTATCCTAGGATAATACCGTACGTTTGAGCAGCGTTTGGAACG
>Ga0256405_10012320_pt1 | contig 10628 bp, 7 predicted proteins | sample RumenRJG_02DNA_FD_189096 | JGI IMG/M metagenome (GOLD analysis project Ga0256405, IMG submission 189096) | Bovine rumen microbial communities from Lethbridge, Alberta, Canada - RJG_02 | ecosystem: Host-associated > Mammals > Digestive system > Stomach > Rumen | place: Canada: Alberta | collected... | reverse complement strand
GGGCTTACATCATGAAAATCCCCGCGGGGACTCTCATTGGCATTCCTAAGCAAACAAATTGAGCAGAATTCTCTCACAGTACAAGCGCGGCATTTGGGAAGGTCATTTAACGTATAATCACGTAGTCTTTGCGTTGATGGGCCTTCCCATATCTGAGATAAAGTTTGCTCATTTATATTGCCAAGTGTATAACTTTGCCAACCTTCACAAGGATAAACCTTCCCATCATGAGCAATGCACAAAGAACTAACGCAGATTGGACAGATATTGTAATTTTGATCTTGCGATTCCTGCTCCGATTGGGCTTCTTCTCGGAGTGCTTCTTCTCTTATGATAGGCATAAGCTCGGACAACTCAAGACGAGAATTCAAGTTTTTGCTAGAACCATCAAAACACCCAAAGAGCATATAATCGCTACTGGCCTCTATATTAAGAGACTTTGCCCATTCCATAACAGACTGAAAAGAATCCTTATTTTGCTTCATTATAGGGCAGTTAATCTGCATCGGAATATTGAGTTGGTGGAGCCTCTCGATGGCGCTCTTGGTTTTCAGAAAACTTCCCCTTACCATAGTGATAGAATCATGGATTTCAGGAATCATAGAATACAATGAGGTCTGAATGCTAAGCAAAGGAATCTGTCTAAACATCTCCAGCATCTCATCAGTTATAAGAGTAAGGTTGGAGAGAAGATTAATTGAGAAATTGTTCTTAGCACATTCTCTAACGAAAAACAACACCTCCGGATTCAGCATTGGTTCCCCGCCACTAATCGTAATGTTCAAAACTTTACTGGCTATGCACTGCTCAAGAATTGTGAGAAACAGTTCCCGCGACATTGCGCCTTTCCTATATGAATCAGGAAAGTAACAATGCACACAACGTTCATTACATGCTCCTGAAACATCTAAATGGACTCTAGACAAATGATAGCAACTCCCCCATTTCTCATAGAAATCATTCGCGACTCCTTTCTTTTCCTCATTAGAAGGAAGACTTACGGCGACGCTGTCCGCGTAGGAGAAATAGCATGAGGAGTCGCTTAATTCTCCTTTGCCGATAAAACCATCCTCTGCTAGTTCGCCATAGAACTCCGCGGCGTCATTTTCCAGTTCAGCGGCCGAAACGCCTTTAAACAAAGGTAGCAGTTTCTTTGAAAGGCTCACGATTGGTAGTGGTTTGTCATCCAGAACAGAATAGAATACACTTCCAACCTTAGATAGGACCCTATCGCCAACTTTCAAGCAACTCTTCGATGCCGTATCATATCCGAAACTTCGATTATCAGTGAGATAACCGAAATCCGGATAGTCACGGTAAAGGATATATGGTAATTTGTAATAGATCATAACGATGTACGGTAGCATTTAGGGCTACCGTACGAAGGTCTAATGTCTACCCGAAGGTTTAGAAGAACAAGAAGGACGGCCGGACGGCTTCGTCCTACAATCAGCCATCTGGAGGTGGCTCTTAACTAAAACTTGTGGTTTTTTGTATTCCATATACGTTGTACGTTTTATGAGTCATGCAAAGATACGAAAAACATTTCTTACGCGAAAATATTTCGTGTTTTTTTCACGGAATATTTAAAATATAAGAAGAAATTAACTCTAGATTCTAGTCTTTTGGTTGGTTTTTCACGCTTCCGTCACCATATAGATCAGATAAGAATTCATTCACTAAGTCCTTATACTCATCAAATAGATTGACATTTTCCATCAAAGCATCTAGCTTTGGGTCCAACATTTTATTATATTGCCGAAGGAAACTCATAGTGTTATGAACATATTCCGCTTTCCTAACATGAGTACATCCATTCTCGTCTTTCTCGAATTTACGAACTGCATCCCTTCTCAGTCCAGGTTGCCCCAATAGTGACAAATCATGGGTTGCCACAGCCACCTGGCAGTCCTCAGCAATCGATAGATACATTTTCAATATAAACGCCAGCGCTTTGGTATGTATTCCATACTCTATCTCATCTATGCAAGAGCTCTTCCTCCCCATAACTATATCATACATCACCACTAATACTCTAATAATATTCAATGTTCCAAGCGATTCAAGCCTTGCATCTAAATAACGATTCCCTTGGCTAGCAGTAGAATGTATAAAATGTAGATTCTTATGGGTTATAACACCTGAAGGATACTGTTCCCGCATAACCTTTACCAGCATCTCCGGAGCACCGCTTTTTACCAACTCATCTATACTCAAGCTCGCCTCATCTACCTCATAGTCAACGATATTCGTGCCTACATCTTTTAGCAATTTTAATAGTAGTTTCTTTACCCGCTTATCTCGCTCCTGATCTCCCGTTTGCAAGCGATCTTCCAAACCTTGATCACTCCGTCTTACTAGACTTATCCGCTGAGCAAAGAAGTCATAGTTCTGTCGCAAGAGACTGCTGCTTATATTCATTCCACCAAAAACGGCCAATACCGTAGAATTTTGAATTACATTCTTCTCCAAAACTCGCCGATCTTCCTTCTTCAAGTCGCAGCCAGGTCCATACTTGATGCCAACCGTATCATTAACCGAGTTATACCACCTATTATAAACTAGAATGTTTCCTGTCACGACTCTAAGTTCCTCTTCTTCTATCCTCTCTGAGCTCACAGACACCTTATAGCAATAAGAAACCTCACCTAAATAATAAGTTAGCGACAACACTGTGGGCTTTATTTTTGACTCATCATCCAGTAGAAATGGTCTGTATTCCGGCTTGTCCGTTGGGCTCTCGGGTTTGCACGTAGCAATCATCTGTAAATAGCTAAGCGCTGAAAACATTTTGCTCTTCCCTGTACCATTCAACCCCACACACAGCAATAGTCTCAAGATGCGTTTCCCATTAATCTCTTTATACCATGCCGGCGGCAAATCGCTCCCTTTTTCTTTATTCGAAGCGATAAATGATAATGTTTCTTCCTTTTTGTATGACCTGTAATTCTCTACGGTGAATAGCTCTATCATATTAAGGTTTTGATTTTGCTGTCTAGACTGCAAAAGTACGAAGATTCCGGTGCTAAAACAAACTTTTCCGTGATTATTTCACGTATTTCGAATATGTTTAAATACAAAGAAAGTTTAAAGAATCATCTGGAGAATCCGTTGTAAACTGACCCCCTCATTCCGGTCCGATTTGACCCCCTAGTACTTTTTCCTTTCATCATACAAGAAAAGCAGGCTGAAGTGATAAAAAACCGCTCCAGCCTGCTTTCTTTTTGTGTTTTCGATATCAGGGCCGGGGGGTCACTTTCAATCGGAACAGGGGGTCACGTTGAAAAGAGAACAAGGGGGTCACTTTGCGTCGGAATTTCCATAACGCGCCAAAGATAAACGGGGATTGTGCCAAATTGTGATACAGAGCTAAGATAAATACACAAAAAACATGATTATTTACAGCGCAGAATGAATCTGGTCAACATGTAAGGTGGTATTTATAACAATCTGAGAAGTTGAGTCATATCCATGTTTGCGAACTTTGTTTACGTATCACAAACCTCATTGAGTATGACATTATCTATCAAACAGGACAACCTCACCGTAGCGGTGGAGTTGGAGGAAGACGGCTACGAAAAGTCCGTCTCCTGCGAAGAGCTTTTGCTCGCTGCCTATGATGCAATCAGCCGCATCTTTACCCAAAAAGCCTTGGTCAAGGCGTATTACAACACAAATCCTGACACAATTAACCTGAGGGATGAAGACGATCCGGTCAGGCAATTGGGCCAGAAGTACAAATGAGAAAAGCCCCGGCAACGGGGCTGTCCTAAATGATCACTGTTCCTATTCTGATCGAGTCTATTCCTCGTCGATCTTCTCCACGGACACGAATTCCAACCCCAGGGCACGGATAAGGGCCTTGACGTCCTTCCTGTTCTTGGGGGAAATGAACGCCAAGGCTCCTTTGTCCTTTTTCCGCTTCTTGCCCACGGTTGTCTTCCCTTATCTCGACCGGCCGTGATGTTGGACTTCCTCCTCGACAGGTTCAGCGTCCTTGGCCGCCTGGACTTGGGATTCCTGCGCTGGCTGCTGGGCACTCACGTTTGCCGGACGAAATCGGCTGTAGTCCGCCTCCTCGCCCTTGTTCATCTCTTGCTGGATGGATTCGAGGCGCTGGGTGATCATACCGGTGCTGCGCCTGACATCTCCGAGGACGCTCTTCAGGTACTCTGGTCCCTGCTGGAGGGAACCGAGCCATGACTTCAGGTACTGGGCGCTGTCGCTCTTGATATGCTTGCTCATCCCGTACTGGCTGGAGATAACGGCAGCGGACAGTTCGGCGATCAGCTCCTCCCGCGCGTATTCCGGAGAGCCGAACGGATGGCCGCCCAGATGCCGGCTCAGCCGGGAGTCGGCTCCGGTCGCATGGGCGCATTCGTGGAGCGTATTGGTGGCGAAGGCCTCGCCGTCCACAAACTGCTCCCGGGTGGGAACGACGATCTTGTCATCACCGGGGGAGTAGTAGGCCTTGTCGCCCTTGACCTGGTTGATGGGGCAGAGGAAGAGGTTGTCGTCGATCATCTTGTCGATGGCTGGGTGGCTGCTCAGGTCGCCCTGCTCATGCATCATCTGTCCCTGAGCCTGTGCTTTGAGTTTCTCGAACATCTGGGGACGGGTCAACTCCAGGTTGGTCTGCGCTGCGACGTTGAACACGTTGTAGACCTGGAGCTTCGGGTACACCTTGTACTTGGACTGCTCTTCCTTGGAGAGGTTCCGGTAGTCGTCATAGGGGATCTTCTCCTTGGTCTCCGGATTGACGACGGTGAAGGTCGTGAGGAAGACCGGGAACGACTTCTCGCCCTTGTTGACGCTCACCTGCGGAAGCTTGTTGTTGTTCTCGTCTCGGGCCTGGAACACGTTTCCGTGCTTGTCCTTGATGTAGTTGAGATTCGTGATGCGGTCGAAGGTCGCCCAGACGGGGATATCGTATCCCATCTTCTCGGCCTGCATCATCAGCATCAGGGAGTTCCCGCCGTTGTAATGGCGGCCGGAGAGGTTCTGGGGAGGCTGTGTCGTGCCCGGGGTGAACCAGGGCTTCTTCCAGTCTCCCTGCAGGGTCTGGATCTTGTCGATCATCAGCTCCGTGAACCGAAGGAGCGCCTTGTCGGCAGCGGACAGATAATCTCCGTCATGTTTCTTGTCCTGTGCCATGGCCGTCAGCTCTTGGATTCATCCTTGACCCACTTCGAGAGGTTCTCGACGCGGCAGTTGATGCTCACCTTGTCCTTGAACACCTGCAGCTCCAGAGGGCCCTCAGCGTTGATCTTGCCCTTCGCACCGAGCCAGGAGTGGCTGTCATCCCCGAAGTCCACGAAATGCACCCAGATGTAGGAGAACTGGTCCTCGCCGACCTTCTCTGCACTGTAGGCATCGAAGGTGCGGAACGCCCCTTTCTTGCCCTGGTGCTGGGTGACACCCTTGGATCCCAGCGTGCCCCGGAACTGGAGCGTGCCGCTGACGGAGTCCTCCGCAGCCTCGCCGACTTTCTTCACTTTCTTTGCCGAGAGGTTGAAGTAGGTCGTATCGTCCATCTTCTTGAAGGTCATCACACCCTCCACCTTGACGCGGTCGCCCTTGTTGCTGAAGAGGACATCCTCGTCCTCGCCGTCGTAGGCCACGCTGAGGTCCAGGTCCGCGGACTGCTCACCGTCCTGCAGATGGACCTTCATGCCGAAAGTGATGAACGCATTGCCGTCGCGGCCTTCCTTGATGTCAGCGGAACGGGTCACAGTCCCGATGACGGTTACATTGCTCTTAATCATGATCTTGTTCTTTTTATGGTTGTGTTGTTCATGGAATTCATTCCGTTCTCGAAGTTCTGCGAGGCCAGCGTATTCGCCTCGGAAGTCTGCTGCGCAGGCGCTTCCAGCTGGACCTGCTGGGCATTCCCCATGTTGTCGATCTGGATGGCCATGGCCATAAGACCGGCGAAGAGGGTGCTGGCCAGCTCGACGATCGGATCGGCGGAAGGGTAGTCTCCGGCGGCTCCGAGTAGGCCGAAGAAGTTCTTCCAGGAATCCTGTTCCTGCTCTCCGGAGGCGATGGTGTTGAAGAAGTCCTTGTCCTTCGGCGCTTCCTTCCTCTCGGGTTCTTGCGTCTCTTCGGCTTTCTCCTCCTTCTGGGCCTCCGCTGGCTGTTCGCCGAGGACAGCCTTCGAGTGTGCTGCCAGATCCGCCGTGCTGCCGGTGGTCTGCGTCAGGGTGCTCTGCCAGCCCTTCTCCTGCATGACCTGTCGGTCGTAGCGGTCAAGGCCGTGCTGCCTGATGAGGGACTGCAGGCTCGTCGCGTACTGCTTGCTGGAGGCATAGCCGTCCTCCTGCAGGCCGCGGGTCCAGCCGACGTAATCGTCCGGGGAGAGCTCGAAGAGGTTCGAGTAGCGCTTGTTGCCGCGAAGGAAGAGCGAATGGTGCTCGTAGCTGTCGGCCACTGTGGCGTACTGGCAGAACTTCTCGTTGGGCTTGTCGTCCGTATACACGAGGTAACGGCCGCCGCCGTCGAGCCACGTCCTTGTCGCCTTGATCCCGAAATGGTTGTTACCCTTCCTGGACAGTTCGCTCTGTCCGCTGGCGCTCTCCAGTATACCCTGCGCGAGGGTGACGGAAGCGGGGATGCCGTACTTGCGCATCTGTTCCATCGCCGCCTCGGCGTATTTGTCCACGTAGTCACTTGCCTTGCTCATAGTCCTTTGTATCGATATCCTGTTCTGTCTGGGGGCCGGGGTGTTGTTCCCGGCCTGCAGGGGAGAGGCGGCAATCATCACAGCCGCCAGACCCTGAAGGAGTAGTCTAGCGATGGAAGCCACGGCTGCGCTCCTCCTGTGCTATGTCACTGGCCATGCCCGCCGCGACGACGCCCGCGATGAGGCCTGTCGCCTCACGGGTGACGGCTTCCTTCTGCTTCTCCTCTCGTTCCTCCCGGGCCTTCTGTTCCGGAGAGTTCTCCCGCTTCTGCTCCTCCTGCTGCTTCTCGGATTCCGTCTGCTTCTTCTGCTTCAGGAGGTCGGCGAAGAGGGTGGCGGCGAGATTGCGCTTGTAGGTCTCCTTGTCCTCAGCCAGCCAGAGACGCTGGTACTGGGAAGGGGAGACCTCGCGTCCCTGCACCTTATCCATCCCCTCGATGACGGGAAAGCAGAGGATCTTGCGGGGTTCGTTCTCCTTGGGATCGCCCTTGGTCTGGATGATGCTCACCCGCCTGAGGGAAGAAAGGTCGACGTCCGGGCGCTGGCTTGCGAAGAGATCCGTCTTCCGCTCCGGATGGGCGGTGGCGAGGGCGTAGTATTTCTGCGCCAGTTCCTGACGGAAGGCTGCGTTCTTCTCTCCTCCTTCCTTGGCCAGGGCGAAGAAGCGGCCGACATCGGCTTTCTCCGGATAGATGGCAAATCCCTTCTCGCCCTCGGGCTTGATATAGAGGGCCCATTTCCCGGCATCGTCCTGGACCATGTTGAGCTTCGCGCTGACCTTCTCGGCCTGCTGCGCCTCCTGCTTCTCCATGGGCCTCAGTTCGACCTTCTGGCCGCGTTCCGCCTTGGAGATGATGCTCAGGGCCTTGGTCACGTTCGCCTCGAGGTGGGAAATGAAAACCGGATTCTCGCGGAGGGATTTCTTCCAGCCGTCCACCAGCGGAAGGCTCTCCGGGGAGAGTTTCGCCGGCAGACCCAGCTGGTTCATCTTCACGGCGGAGGCCAGCTCCACGACGAGCCGTTCGCGGCTCCTGAGTGCCTCGGAGGGTTCACGCAGCCCCTCGATCTCCGTTCCCGGGCGGTCCATCCTGCCGGGATGACCCGTGGCCGTGACGATCTGCCTCAGCGCGTCCTGCACGTAATCGGCGTATCCCGGGTAGTGCTTCTGGGCGGGGAGATGGACCACATCCTTCGCGGAGTCGTAGTGCGCCAGGCCGGTCCCGTCCTTGCGGATCGGGACTAGGTTCTCCGAGAGCTTGTCAAAGAGAAGGTTGACACTGATCCTCGTCTTCTTGTCATCCTCGGCGAGCCCTCTGTCTTGCTGGTTTCCGTTTTCCTTCACGGCCTTGTCGAAGGCCCCGGGGTCGGTGAGCGGGAGAGAGGTCTGCTCGATATTGAAGAGCGTCCGGATCTGCCGGTCGCGGACAGGGGAGTAACCCTCCTTCAGATTTGCCGGCAACTTGTCGTATTCATCCTTGGAGATGGTCTTGCTCTCGTCGGCCTTGCTCCGGTACTCATTCCAGCGGTACCAGATGAACGGCACTCCCTTTTCGCCGGTCTGGACGGCGTCCCCGCGTTTCTTCGCCTCGGGGTAGGGCGTGTACATGTTGGTCCTGTATCCTCCCTGGTCGCTGTGTAGCGCGAGGATGAGGGCATTGAAGGCCGATACCCCGTTGCCTTTGGGATAGAGCTTCGGGGCAGCCTTTCCTGCCTGGTTGAGAAGGTACCCGCCTTCCGCGCGGGCCCTTTCGAGGGCTGCGGCCACCAGTTCCGCCTGGCGCTGAGCCGCATGCTGTGCTGATTGATTCGTGTCTGCCATATCGTTGTGGTCTTGTTGTAAATGTCTTTCATCGCTGGGTGATTCCTCTTGTCTCGCTCCGGGATTCCTGCTCGAAGCGCTCCCGGGCATCGGTGATCTGCTGCAGGTGGTCGCAGCGCTCCAGGACCGCATTGGCGAGTTTGCCCAGGGGGAGCGCGCCCTGCCTGTAGGCGTCCACGACCTTGTCCGGAAGGGCGATGGTGACGGGGATGCCGTCCATCGTCGCGATGAGCGTGCTGCCCCGGACCTCGGCGTCACGGATGCGCGGGTTCATCTGCTCGTCCTCGTACTGGCGGTAACGCATCTGCGGCTGGAGCCCTTCCTGCCTGGCGAGTTGTTCGTGCCCGGCCTTGTTGAGAAGGTTCGCACCGCCGAGGCCGATGAGGGTCATCTTCAGGAGCGGGTTCCTGACGAACAGTCCCGCCATGATGCTGGCGATCGGGACAAGATTGTCCCTGAGTCCGAGGCTCTGCGTCTTGCCGGTGAACATGCCAACGAGCATATCCGGGAGCATGGCGAGGATGTAACCCGCATTGCGGCCGATATCACCAAGGCCGTTCAGTCCGAGGCCCGTGAGGATGCCCTGCCAGCCGCCGGTATTCGTCTTTTCGGGAGTGGTTTCCCGTGGCTGTTCCTGCCGGGGCATCTGGGGCTCGGCAGTCGGTTCCGGCGTGGATTGCTGCTGTTTGCGTTCGTCCTCCTTCTGGATCTCCTCTTTCCCATCATTTTCTTCAGGCACGGGTTCCGGAACGGTTTCGGGAATCTCCACCTCCTTGGGTGGATCCTTTTCCTGGTCCTGTCTGTTCGCTTCGATCCATTCCTGCTCGTGACCGGGAAGAATGACCTTCGGGACATCCTTTTCCTTGCCCTGCCGCTTGTCCACGGTGTCAATGACCGTGTTGACAGCCAGGTCGGCGCCGACGAACTTGAGCCCGCTGGCCACTCCGCCCGAGAATCCTCCCAGCGTCGCGAAATCCGCCGCGGCTCCGATGCCCCAGCCGATGCCTTTCTCCGCTGCCGAAGGGCCGTACATCTTCTCGCCGCGTTCTTCGATCTCCCGCTGGAGGGGAGTCTTCCGCACCTCTTCCGGGAGGCCGAAGATCGTGTTGCCGGCGGCCTTGCGGAGGATATAGTCGATGGATGACCGGGGCATCTGGTCCCTGGCCATCTTGTCGATCATCATCTGCTCCATCTCCGCCGTGACGGTGAGGCCTTCCTTCCGGAGCTCGGCCTTCACCATCTCCACGTAGTCCTCGACGGTCTTGGAGGTCCACTCGCCGGTGACCCTGAGCGTGTCCAGCGCCACTGCCTGGGAGCCCATGCCCCCGTCCGGACCAGAGCCGCCCGCGAGGATATAGGCAGGGGAGCGCACGAATCGGCGCGCCTCCTCCGCCTGCCTGCGGCGGAGCTCCTCCTGCACCCGGTCCATGATGGGTACGACCCTGGTTTCGAACTGTTGCCTGTCTGTCATCGTTTAACCTATTTTCGGGTAATCAAAAACGCTAAGTTCAATGGATGTCCTTCTCCTTGAGTATGGCCGTCCTCGATATCTTGTCGATGATCCTTTCCAGGTAGTCCGTCCTGTTGGGCTCTATGGTCTCAGGAGGAACGCCGGCTATCAAGGGAATAGTTTCGTAGACGATAGGCATGAGTCCCCAGTTGTTGATCAGGTCCAGGTCGTACTTTAGCATATTCTCGAGTATCACCTCCTTGATCTTATCCACAGGCAGTCCGAGGGAGAAGATGCTGGCGTGCTTGGTGCTCTTGTTCCTTGTCACAAGCGTATCCGGGAAGGCGTTGTTGGAGTACATGAGGTATACATCACCCTTGTAATGGGCGATCGGGTCGTCATCTGTTTTGACGGTTTTTTCCCGGGGACAACTGACCAGGGCCTCCCTGTTCTTTTTCGGGACACGAACGATGACCCTGATGGGGCTTCCCAGGAAGCGCAACGAATCCGTAAACAGAATCTTGGCCGTTTTTTCATAGGCGCAGTACGCAATCCTGTCCTCTCTCTTCCGGATGTCCAGGACGAGGATGTCGAACGGGGAGCCGGACGGGTTGTAGTCCGCCTTCTTCATGAGTCTCTTGACGGTGTCCTTGAACCGTTTGATGGTTTCTTCGTTA
>Ga0256405_10012318_pt1 | contig 10631 bp, 8 predicted proteins | sample RumenRJG_02DNA_FD_189096 | JGI IMG/M metagenome (GOLD analysis project Ga0256405, IMG submission 189096) | Bovine rumen microbial communities from Lethbridge, Alberta, Canada - RJG_02 | ecosystem: Host-associated > Mammals > Digestive system > Stomach > Rumen | place: Canada: Alberta | collected... | reverse complement strand
CGATGAAATACTGGAAGTACGGATTCTCGGTGATCTGCTCTACCAGTTCGCGGTCAGAGCATCTGAGATGCTTCTGAAGGAGCAATGATCCGAATGCCATTCGCAGCGGCTTTGCCGGAACTCCCCGGTTGCTTGGGAAGAGCTGTGCGTAGCGCTCTTCGATGGCATCCCACGGAATGGTCTCTGCTTTTTTGACCCAGCGATTCTCAGGGTTGAGCTTAAGTCCGAGCGGATGATCAAAATGCTCGAATGCGAGTTGTTTGTTGCGATTTTTCTTATACATTGATGGCTCCGGGGTATTCCAGGTGCACGGTTTTTAGCCGTTTTCACTACATTTCCTTGCACCTCTATTATACCACAGACGAGCCTCAACTTCAGTAATTGCAATGGTTAGAGCTATAGTTCAAAGTGCGTGAGCACACACTACTTACCGTGAGAGAAAAAACTACTTACCGCGTTTTCGGATTTTGTGACCATTGATTAGTTTTGTCGTTAATGGTGGTCTCATTGGCCGTGAGCAACGGTCAGATCACGCGGAATATACAAGGCTTTCCACACTCTCTCAGTCCTTCTCCTGTCTGTAGAAAAGGATGCCGTTTAAAATATACTTTTTATGGTATTAATATTTCTTAATACATACAGCATGTACAAAACTAAGTATAGAAGTAATCCCTTTACTCCGCCTACCATCCAACTTGAAGCAATAAAACATATAACCATCAGCAACTCTTCAATTATAGATTTCTTCGCTGAAATAGATAATGAAAATGATAGTATTATTTCTGATATAACATTTCTAAACGCTACCAAAATGACTATGGCAAGAACAGCCAGATCAAGACTGTCAAGTCTGAATACAGATATATATGTCAAGAGCAGACTAAGCGTGACTGTAATGGCGTTTATATATAGCAACATTTTTTCTTTTCTCATTGTTTTGAAAAAAGTAACATTGAGCATACTGTTTTTGCTCTCGAATACGCATACTGGAAAAAGAATAGCCATATATAACAAGCTGTCACTATATGCTGGGAGCCATGCTGATAGTATTACCTTTAGCGGATAATAAAAAACCAGAATCCCCAACGCAGGAGTCATCAGCATCGTTCTCATTCTGACATATATTTCTGCGTATCTGTCTTCTGCTGTCCTTCTTAATGCAGGGTACATGACCAATGCAACTGCATTTATCATCACTAATAGCAGATTTGATATCGAAAGAGTCAGAGATATCTTGCCGAAAGTTTCAACATCCCAATGCACCTCGATTGCGTATCTTACTATACCGATTATCAGCATGCTGGCAATGTTGGACAGCATCAGTTTTATACCGACTGTTATATTGATCTTTGCCTCATTCAGGATGTTCACGAGAGACTCCGGTCTACAGAACACCGCATCTATACAGTACATGCACGTAACAGCCAGTGCTACAATCTTTCCAATCACATCTGCCAGGATGTAATAGCTGAACGACTGCGCAGATATGACTATGCATCCCATAACAAGAAGAAAGTACACAAGTCGTTCTGTCACTACAGTTACGGAATATTCTTTTATCCGGTTTGTGCACTGAAGTACATATTGCAGCAACGTCCTGGGGAGCACGATCACTATCGTCAGCGCCGTCAGGGCAACGACTTTGCCTTTCTCGTGATCCGGTACAGCAGTCAATCCTATTATCAAAGTTATTATAGTGAAAAACAGCTCTACGGCAGTCATCGCCCAGAACTGGCCGCTTATTCGTGACTTGTCCAGCTTATCGTAATATTCTCCTCCATACCTTAAGTACAGGCCATCCGCCCATCCGAAGTGCAAAAAGCCTATATAACTGCTATAGAAGACATACAGCTGAAACAGGCCGTAACTTCTGACACCTATGAACCTCGGCACTATAAAAGTTACAAGCGCCGCGACAGCTACACTTAGTGCGTTTGCTACGAATGTATATGAAATATTCTTTGCGATGCTTTTATTCATTTACAGAATGACGAACTGTATTATATGCGTCAAATCTCCCCTCGAAATCTGTTGTAGAAACTTCTTTCAGCGGTAGCTTGACTGCTCTACCCTCTGCCGCAGATTTATATATGGCAAGTATAAGTTCCAGAGCTTTACGTGAATCTGCCGCTGGGCAAAGTTCGTCCGGATTTCCATTTATTACACCAATCGCATACTTGTATAGCGGAGCATGCCCTTCTCCCATGTTTTTGATATTGAATGCCTCGACCGCCTCGTCTCTGCTTTGAGGGCCTTCTGAAAAATTCCATGCCTCAACATCATCAAGTGTTTTCCCTCTGAGCGAGACGGTGCCTTTCTCTCCAAATACAGCCATGGAATCCGACAGATTCTTAGGATACGTGTTTACGCTGCCTTCTATCGTTGCATATGCACCATTTTTAAACTTCAGGACTGCAAGTCCGAGATCTTCCGCCTCTATATATGGGTGAATCATTCTGTCCGTATACGCGAACACTTCATCTACATCGCTGCCCATCACCCACTGCAGCAGATCAGTATAATGTATACACTGGTTCATAAGTGTTCCGCCATCGTTGGCCCAGGTCCCGCGCCACTTTCCGGCATCGAAATATGCCTTATTGCGATTACGTCTGACCTGCACGGTACCATATAAAAGCTTCCCGAAATTGTTTTCCTGTGATTCAGCCTTAAGTGCACGGACCGTCTGCCCGAATCTCAACTGATGATTGACAATCAACTTAACACCGTATCTCCCGGCTGTTTTGATCATATAGTCCGCGTCCTCCAGGGAAAGGGCTATAGGCTTTTCTACGATAACATTAGCTCCTGCCATCATACAGTCAACGGACAGCTTCCTTTTGAGTCCACTGCCGAGCGCAATCGCGACAAGTTCCGGATGCTCATTTTCGAGCATTTCCTGATGGCTTTCATACAAGGTCACTGAGCTTCTTTTCTCTACAGGTATAAGCTCAAGTGCCTTATATCTATTCTCTTCTACAAGATCGCAAAGAGCTACTATCTCCAGATCGTTGGCAAGTGCAGCCCTGACATGATTGGGGGAAATCATCCCACATCCGATAAGTGCGTACCTCACTTCAGTGCCTCCCTAAGAGCATTTACAACTACTTCGATGTCTGTATCTGTCATATACGGATGCATCGGAAGAGAAAGCACTGTCTCACACAGCTCTGCTGTATTGCTGCAATCAAATTCATATTTGCCCTCGAGTCCGAACGCCTGCTGCTCATGCATTGGTTTCGGATAATAGATCATAGAAGGTATTCCCTTTTCCTTTAACGCCGCTTGTACAGCATCCCTTGTCTCTTTATCCCTGAGCTGGATCGTATACTGTGCCCATGACGAGAGGTATCCCTCAGGGATCACCGGCAGCACTACATTATTGCTGAGAGCCTTGCTCAGTAGTGTTGTATACTTGTCTGCCACTTTGTTTACATCAGCAAGTTCATAGTTCTTAAATGCTTTCAGCTTGACCTGAAGTATGGCCGCCTGGATACTGTCAAGCCTGGAATTTAGGCCTATCCTGACATTATCATACTTCATGGTTCCTTTTCCATGGACTCTGATCGATTGTGCCAGAGCAGCGATCTCATCATCATCTGTAAAAACAGCCCCGCCATCTCCATAGCAACCAAGAGGCTTTGCCGGAAAGAATGATGTCGTTGAGATATCCCCAAAACTACATGCCTTCTTTCCATCGATTTCTCCTCCGAAGCCTTGCGCTCCGTCTTCGAGAATCTTGATTCCATATTTGTCAGTAACATGCCTGAGTGCTCTGAAATCTGACGGCAGACCAAATAAATCTACAGCCACAACAGCTTTCGGTACCAGATTTCCTTCCTCTTTTACCTTAAGGATGGCTTCCTCCAACGATTCTGCACTGATGTTATATGTATCTTTATTGACATCAACAAAGACAGGTGTTCCACCGGCAAGGGAAACGACCTCCCCTGACGAGAAAAATGTAAAGTCCGGTACGAATACTGCATCTCCTTCGCCTATACCCCATGCCATCATAGCAATGGACAGGGCGTCTGTTCCGTTCGCGCATGTGATGCAATGTTTTACGCCAACATATTCCGCAAGTTCGGCTTCCAGGTTTTTAACCCAAGGCCCGTTTATGTACTGGCTGGATCCGGCAACTTCAACCATCGCCTTATCCATTTCCTCTTTTAGTATACTGTACTGTTTCTTAAGATCCCTGAATTGCATCGCTTACTCTCCTTTAATTCCATTTTATCTTTCTACTACAGTTATTTATATTTTTTCATATCTTCAATGAAAACATCGTGCTTTCTAGCAAAATTCCCGCTGACGACCTCCCCTGCAGGCACACTCAACGTAACTATCGACCCCATATTAACGCGTGCATTATTGCCAATTGATATACCGTTTCTTATAATACTGCCTGGGCCGATCCATACATTTTCACCAATATCGACTCGACCCTGTATACTCGCGCCAGCGACAATCTCAGTAAATCGGCCTATCTTGTCTCCATGGGCAATCTGTACCATACTATTCACTCTGACATGATCATCAATAATTGTATCATCCCATGGATATATGGCTTTATCTACATTAGAATTCTGTTGGATCTCAACGTTGTTACCAATCTTAACTCCGCCAATATGTGTAACTGTTATAGTCTTTTCACCATCATTTTTGATTTCAAAACCAGGTCCTCCGATCTTAGTTCCGGCCCTGATTACGCAGTCATTTCCAATCACGGTATTTTCTTTGATGGATACAAATTCCTCCACTACAGAATTCTCTCCAATGATAACATTATTTGGAGCTATATATGCGAGAGGACTAATCTTTGCACTTTTTGCGATCACGCTTTTAAACTGTTCTCTGGTATAGTTAGAAGTCTTGCAAAGTGCATTATGCAATAGGAAGTATGTTAGCCGTGGATTATCCACTATGCAAATTCCATAACTCCCGTCTATGGAATTTGCATCTGTCAACTCATCGTATACTTTCTGCGATGTCAAAATCATACTTATGCCTTCAGACATGCCCGCTACATACTTGCTCGCTGCCAAAAATGTACATACATTCTTTCCATCGTTATAGCCCGCAAGACCGAGTGAATTAAACTCCTTTTCACTGAAGCACTCATATTTTATTCCAAGTTTGTTTAGTTCTTTTGATAACAGCATGTCTACTATCTCCTATAGTCTCCAGAATCTCATACCTGAAGCTTGTAACTCATCCATTCGATACAGGCTTTTTACATCAATAAGCACTTTTTCTTCGTCTTTCAAGGTATCCTTGAATAATCCTTTCATCTGCATTGTTGACATCGATCTGTATTCATTATGTCCAACAGCAACGATTACGCAATCTGCTTTAGGAATCTCTTTAAACGGCACAAGCTTGACTCCATATTCGCGCTTTGCAATTTCAGGATCAGCCCAATCGTCAGTAACTATAGGGTCAATATCGAACTCCTTGAGCCTATTTATAATATCAACAACCTTACTGTTACGGGTGTCAGGACAATTCTCCTTAAATGTGAGCCCTAAAACAACGACTGTAGCCTTCTTCGGCGCCATTCCCGCCTCTATCATCTGTTTTATAGCGGCATCGGCTACATATGCTCCCATGCTGTCGTTGACCTGCCGTCCGTTGAGTATGATCTGACTGTGGTAGCCGAGCTTCTCGGCAGCATTTGTCAAATAGTAAGGGTCGACCCCGATGCAATGACCGCCAACTAGTCCCGGCTTGAACCCAAGCGCATTCCATTTTGTGTTCATACCTGCAAGCACTTCATCGGTGTCAATCCCCATCTTGTCACAAATGATAGCTATTTCATTCATAAAAGCGATATTGATATCCCTCTGACTATTTTCTACCACCTTAACAGCTTCTGCCGTTTTTATTGAAGATACGGGAAATGTTCCTGCTTTAATTACAATGTCGTATACTTTCTTTATCTCTTGAGTAGCCTCTTCATCCATGCCGGATACTACTTTAACTATTGTCGGCAGCCTATGAATATAATCTCCGGGGTTGATTCGTTCGGGACTATATCCGATTTTCCAGTCTACTCCACATTTGAGTCCTGATTCTTTCTCAATAATGGGAGCACAAATCTCTTCTGTTACTCCTGGATAAACGGTCGATTCAAACACTACAATTGAACCAGCAGTTAAATTTTGACCAATCGTTTTTGATGCCCCCATTACCGGCCCAAGATCAGGACTATTATCATCTTTTACTGGTGTAGGAACGGCAACTATTATAAACTTTGCTTCTTTTAGCTGTTTTGGGTCTGATGTAAAAGCTACAGTTGTATTCTTAATAGCTTCACCTACTTCATTTGTTGAATCGATCCCATTCCGATATTCTTCAACTCTTTTCCTGTTGATGTCGAATCCAATTACATTGACATGTTTTGCAAATTCAACAGCTATTGGCATCCCTACATATCCCAGCCCCACAAGCGCAAGCTTTTCTTCGCCCTGTATAAGTCCCCTATAAATAGAATTTTTACTCATTCCAACTATTTCCCTCCTTGTTTTCATATATAACTATATCCTCCCAACAATGAACATATAGCTGGTTGTTGCGGTTTCGCTAATATTTATCATTATTTCTTTGAATTTTTATCTTCAATGTTGTTATTGTGTACTTCTCCATATCGGTCTTATCATAAGAACAGCATCTACAATTATTGCAAGAATAAAAGGAATAACTACTCCTGAAACAGATATAAAGTTGCAGAAGAACATGAAGGCTGTTATCGCGCATAGATAACAGAAACTAACATAAAAGCAATTATATGTTCTGTAAAGTAGCATCAAAATATTCAAGACTATAAATACACAAATGGTATATACCAAAGCACCACTAATGCCAAGATTATATACAGTCTCTCCAAACATACCTGAAACATTGACAAAATGATTTTCCCCTGTAGAAAACACGAACGGTAATATTGGATTTATATAATCACCATCTCCGAATAATGCCTTTGCAATATTAATGAATACAGCAAACGGAACCTCTTTGCATCCAGTTCCAGCAAGAACAATCGCGTCGTTGTTTGCTATCACGGGGCCAAGCAAATAGTATAACGTGTGTTCTATGACAAACTCCCCAGACGATACATATCTTCCGGTCAACATTGGGATAACATAGTATAATACAGCAAAGACACTAATTGCGAAACCTGCCATAAGCATTCCTGCTATCAGTAATCTTTTTATTGCTTTTTTGCTGTCGCGTTTCAGCAGAAAAAACATTGCGCAATATGTCAAATTAATAAAAATCACATACTTACCACCGAAAAGAATTGCAATTCCGAAAATGATTACATACGCAATAAGCATTACGATTTTTCCAGCCGTACTCTCTTTCTTTAGGGCACCCTCCAGCGCGATTGGACCAAAAATAAACGCAAGTGAAGACAAATGTCCTAAAATACCATTGTTCATGCCCTTAATATTCCATCCTATTGTTATATGCAACCTTACAAACTGCATTGCGTAAGCTATGGCACCAACAAAAAATATAATCCTTGCAACCCTGTAATCAGATGGTCGAAAGGATATCCCCATCTCTTTTTTTTTGCTCACTCGATAGATCAGATCAAAGAAAACATCTACCAAAAATATTGAAAAAAAGAATAGTACTAGCATTCCAAGACTATTCTCATTTAAATTCCAAAAGTGAAATTTTTGTGCTGCCCACAAATTGTTGATATCTATCAGGAGCAAATATATTGTCCCGATTATCGACAGTGGTGTGACTTGATACTTGCAAAGTATAACGTCCAATGCCACCATTATGATGATTATTATGTTGAAATTGAGCAGTGTCATATTCTGGCTTTGCTACCAATGTAGTCTCATGATTTCATCAAATACCGGTTTTTTTACGTTGTCATATTTTGATGACAATTCCATAATTCTATTGCATAACAACGCGGCATCCCTCAGCGGCATCCCTCTTGTAATTCTTCTTATATACAGCAGTGAGATATATAAAGCTCGCCACACAATCCATCTTTGATGTGAGTAGAATTCCTTGAAGTCTATTACCCTATTTACATAGTTAACAAGCATTCCGTTGTAGTTTCTTTTTGAACGAGACATTCTTGATATGGTTCGTCCCACCTTATGATAGATAACCGTTTCAAGATCCACTCCAACTTTTTTATTATCTAATTTTAATTTGTAGCATAGATTAAAATCTTCTTCTCCATGAAAGAATTTATCTGTAAATAGTCCTTTCTCGCGTATCTGTCTACAATCTATCAGCATCGCACAACCTGTAATGAATTCTGCATCTATATAGTTAACACCTATTCGTTTTAGTCTGTTTATATGGTTCTTTGAAAAGTATTTTCTCTCCCCTATGATAGTGAAATATCCTCCAGCATTCCAGAGCTCCCGTCTATCATAATAATTCCTGATATCACATGTGAGAACTGTACATCCATGCACTTTAATACTATTTATCATATTTTCAATTGTACCTTCCGGTACATAAGTATCGTTGTTCAAGAGTAATATGTATTCATATTGTTTACAAATTGAATTTGCAATCAGATTGTTTCCTCCCGCAAAGCCATAGTTATATTCTGAGTAAATAAACTTGATTGGCTTGCTCCCAACATCTGAAAGTGGCAATGTACACTCTTCGCTAATATTTTTATTCTCTTCTCTACTAAGCATCTCTCTTAGTTTTTCTGTATTACTCTCCCTCGATCCATTATCAAGTAGATAAATATCATATAAATCAAAATTGCGAAGAGTATACAGGCATTCCTCTGTATCATCTGCTCCATTCCAGTCGAGTATTATTATAGCAAGTTCTTTTATTATTCTATCGGTATCATTTTTCATTATTTATATCAAAACTCCAAATTATTCATGATGCAAAATACGTATTATGTGTTATTTCCTCAAATAATACCTGGATTTTCTGAAAGCACTTATTGATTTCATAGTTTTCCAATACGTATTTGCGCCCTTCCTTTCCCATTTTTTCTCTATAGTCTTTGTTAATGTACAACCTCTTTACTGCATCTGCTATCTCATAACTACTATTTCTTTTTACAACAATACTTGTTTCTTCAGGTTTTGTTGCTTCCTTGAGACCTGGAATGTCAGAAATGATTACCGGCGTCCCACAGGACTGTGCTTCTACCGCAGATACTCCAAACGATTCTTCTATGGAGGGGATTATCGCTACATCCATATTTGCCCATTCTATCGCTGCACTCTTCTGACTGATAAACCCAAGCCATTTCGTAATGTCCGAGATTCCCAGTTCATTTGCTAAATTGCGATATTCATCTTCCTGCGGGCCTTTGCCCGCTATTCGCAGCTCAATCGGAACACCTTGCTTTTTTATTATTGATGCTGCTTCGAGTATATCTCTTATTCCGTATTTATCTGACAGTCCTTTTACCGTTCCAATTATAAAGGGCAGATCTGTATGGCGAGTTCTTTTGCATGGACTAAATAATTCCACATCTACACCAAACGGCGTAATGTCAAAGCTGCGGTTAGTGTATTTTGCTGCCTCGTCTGCCATAGCTTTACTGGTTGAAAAAAGTCGTACTGCTTTTTTGAGGCTATATTTTAATAACACTCTATGAGCAAAACTTTTCCTGGGAAATTCGTATATATCCGAACCCCAGACAGAAAGTATATATCCCTTTATCCCGCTCAAAGCAGTCGCAACACCATAGCTTGTAGCATAATGCACATTTACAATATCTGGTTTAATGTCTTCAATTATTGTTTTGATTTTCTTCCCCGTGAACAGATACTTAAGTTTTTCTATATCACTTCCGTTTGCATCCACGTCAACAGCTATGTGATGGATTGTTACTTTTTCTATTTCCCCCGGGGCGAACGAAATCACGTGTATTTCATGCCCGTTAGCAGCAAACCAGTTGCACCACTTTTTGATATGCGCACTGCTTGCCGGCCCTACAAAACATATTTTCATTGTATTCCAGTCCTAATCTTTTCTATAGCATCTACAATTTTATAAGCTGAATGCCCATCTCCAAACGGAAGGTAGTTTTCATCAATTGTCTGTTCTATGCTAAGCTTTGACACTATTTCCTCCGCTATTGGTTTGCTTAAGTGATTTCTCCCGTCTACCATAGTTTCCGGCCAGCACACAAAATCCAGGATCGTAACACATTTCTTCCCTGCAAAAAAAGCTTCTCTCTGCAGACCTCCTGAGTCAGTTATTATTTTTTTTGCATTCTTTACCAGACATGCGCTCTCAAGATATCCCACCGGTTCTGCGAGTATCAGTTTTGTAAAGCTATTTGTTTCTGACAACCTAATTGCCCTATCCCGATTTCTTGGGTGAACAGGGTAAATAGTTGGTGAATCAAGAAACTCCATAGCCTTGAAAATCTCCAATAGATCCTGATCTCTGCCAGTATTTTCCTCCCGATGGCAAGTCAGATAATAGAAATGCTCAGGAACTTTTGCGGTTCCTCCTTTCAAAAGTTTCAGTTCTATATTTGCGGGCTCCAGTTTGTTGCTATACTCAATAAATGCATCATACATCGGGTCACCAACCAGCACGCCCCTATGCTGCAGTCCTTCTTTAGCCATTTCGTCATAGCCGCTTTTAGTCGATGCCAGAAG
>Ga0256405_10012317_pt1 | contig 10634 bp, 9 predicted proteins | sample RumenRJG_02DNA_FD_189096 | JGI IMG/M metagenome (GOLD analysis project Ga0256405, IMG submission 189096) | Bovine rumen microbial communities from Lethbridge, Alberta, Canada - RJG_02 | ecosystem: Host-associated > Mammals > Digestive system > Stomach > Rumen | place: Canada: Alberta | collected... | reverse complement strand
GGTCTTTGTTTTTTGCTACTGGCCCCTTTTAAATGAGTGATCTTATCTTTTCCATAATAAATTATTTTCCACCCTGCCTCTTTAATCCTATAACAGAAGTCTATATCTTCACCATACATAAAAAATGTCTCATCCAAAAGGCCTATATCGTTCAATACTTTTTTACGAGTAAATATGAATGCTCCAGTCAAGCAATCAATTTCATAAACACCATCATCATCCAAATCATCCAAATTATAATCATCATCAGCACTATTGGTTGGAATATGAAACAATCTGAAAAATGAATTTTTTACATTTGGAAAGCTTCTTTTACATGCCTTATCTAAAGTATTATCCTCCAAAAGAACCTGACATCCACAGGCACCAACATCAGAGTTATTTTCCATGAAAGAATAAATATTTTCTAATGTATTTTCCCACACAATTGTATCTGAATTTAAAAGCAGTACATATTTGGAATCAACAATCCTTAAAGCTTGGTTATTGCCTGCTGCAAAACCATTGTTGGATTTGGATGCGATGAATCTGACCCTATCACCAAAATAATCTCTCAGATTATCTAAACTATCGTCCTTGGATGCATTATCTACAATAATTATTTCCACATCAAATGGATATGAATAATCCAAAATTGAATTAACAGTATTTTTAGTTAATTCAAAGGTTCCATAATTTACAATAACAACAGACAGATCCATATTAATTCACTTTTTTAAAAATTTTAATGTGTTTATGATTAGTTTGTATTCCAATTTGAAATAATTTTTTAAATTTGATTTTTTAAAATTAACTTTATTTACTTTAGATCGGGTATTTAACCCTTCTTTAAGGCCTTTTAAGTAAGTTGGACCAAATCCTTTTCTTAAAAAGAATATATATTTTATTAAAAAACCTAAAAATAGGAATATGAAATTTATTATCTTTAATGGAATTGGAAGATTTTTATAAACTGTCCACACATTATTTCTAGCGGCGATTTTTACCTTAAACTCATTATATCGGCTTCCGCTTGTGGCACTTCCAATATGATAAACAACTGCATTTGGATCAAACAAATTCTTATATCCGTAAATTTGTGATCTAATAGCTAAATCAACATCTTCCATATATGCAAAAAAGTTATCGTCAAATAATCCAATTTCATCGAAAATGCTTTTTTTATATAATGCGGCTCCGGCACAGCTAGAAAATATTTCATTTACCTGCGAATAATTATCTGAATCTTGATTTTCACCAATCTTTTTAGTCCATCCAAGCAAATTATATTCATCACCTGCATCATCAATAAGCTTTTTATTATCCGCCTGAAGCATTTTTGCCTGTACTGAAAAAACATTTTCATTTTGAATAAGCTCCAGCATCGATTTAATAGAATTATTTTGAATTTCTGTATCATTATTTAAAGAAAAAATATAGTCATATTTCGCTTTTGAAATTCCCTGATTTACTGCAGGAGCAAAACCTAAATTTTCATCATTTTTTATTACAACAACAGGGAAATTAAAAGAGTTATTTTGAATATAATCCAAACTGGAATCACTGGATCCATTATCAACAATGATTACTTCTCCAATGAATTCACTGTCCTGATTGAGTGACTTGAAATAACTTTCTAAAAATTTTACACCATTATAGTTAGGCGTTACAACTGAAACTTTCATATTAATCTAAATTGAATTTTTAAATTTTTTCCACAATATATAATATAATTTAGGATTTAATAAAAATAACTTAATTTTAAGGCCAAATTTTTTATCGCCTTTAAACTTGGAGAGCTTTTCAAACAAATCCAACTCCTTCATTTTTTTGATTACTTCCCCATAATCATAATCGTTGTAAAAAAAGTAGTTCATATTGCCAAAAATAGCTTTTGGAATTCTTGAAGTATGAATCAATTCAGTTAAATCGTTTCGATTTTGATTTTTGAAAAATAAAGCCAAATCTTCCAAAACAGGAATATAATCAAAGCGTTTTAGCTTAGAAGTACTTATTAATGAATCCTGATGCTGAATATAGTAATATGTTATTTCATTAGAAATCTTTATTGAACTGCCATAGCTTAAAGCCCTTATGGCAAAATCAGTGTCTTCACCATAAGTGACATCTTCACGGAATTTCAGGTTATGTTTTTTAATTATATCTGTTTTATAAGACAGCTGTACAAAATTGAAAGGAATCTTCATCTCAAGCTCAAGTTTAATAAAGTCTTCTGCATCGATTTCTTCAAATTCATAATAATGGATGTTGGATAGATTATCCTTTTCTTTTTTTACCATCTGAGTTAAGGTAAAGTCGTATCCTTCGTTATACAATTGGGATAAGTGATTTGTTAAAATATAGTCATCACCGTCAACAAAGACAATATATTCGCCGCGGGCAAGTGAAATTCCCTTATTTCTGGCTGAGCTTACACCTGAATTTTCCTGATGAATAATCTGATGCGGTATGGATAAACCTTCAAATGTCTTTTCAACAATATTTAAAGTGTCATCTGTTGAACCATCATCAATTACAATTACCTCATAATCACTGAAATTTTGATTGATAATCGAATCCAAGGTAGCTTTGATATATTTTGCTTCATTGAAAACCGGCAAAATTACACTAACTTTAATATTATCCATTCTTTTTCCCCTCATTTAAAGCAAAATCCACAACACGCTTGGATGACTTGCCATCCATTTCATCGAATTGTGTTTTTAAAAATGAATCCAACTTAGAAGTATCGACACCATTTTCAATGCTTTCAATTAGCTCTTCTGTTGTATAAACAATTGGGCCTGGAAGGTCATTTTTATAATCCAGATAAAAACCGCGTTCGTTAGATAGATAATTATCCAAATCATAAGCAAAAAATACAATTGGTTTGTTTAATAGGCCAAACTCTATCATTATTGATGAATAATCCGTAATTAGAATATCAGCCAATAACATCAATTCCTGCTCATTTTTATAATCGCTACAGTCAATATAATCTGCTTCAACCCCAATATCTGAAGAATAAAACTTATTTATCTTAGGATGAAGTCTTAAAAGCAATACATATTCATCAGATAATCTCTCATTGAATTTAGCTAAATCCAAATAATTAAAAACATTATTAAATTCTTCATTTTCTCTAAAAGTAGGAGTATATAAAATAATTTTTTTATTTAAATCCAAATTATACTTTTTATAAAACTTTGACCTTAATTCATCAATATTATGATTTTTAAAATAATAGTCTGCTCTTGGAAGACCCAAAGGTCTTATTTTAGATTTTTCTATCTGAAAAGCTTCACTATAGTAATCTTCAATATGTTTAGAAGTAACAATTAAATAATCAGTATTATTAGAAATCATTTTAAGCATTGAAGCATTTTCCACACTTCCGCCAAATTTCTTAAATGCACCTGGAGCATGCCATAATTGAATAACAAGAGTTTTCTTATTAAAATTCATGAAAGCAAATGGGAAAAAATTATCATTCAAAAAAACATATTTTGATGTTGCTAATTTTTTTAATGAATTTAAGGATAATTTATCCTTATAATAAAAATTAAATTTAAAATTACCTCTTTTTTCAAATTCATTTTTAATATATTCCAGATTGCCGCTGAAAGATTCATTGGAATCTATGATAAACGAAATTAAGTTATCATCTATTGAAAACCTAGTGAAAACATTAAATAACTTTCCAAAAATTTTATGCTTCAAAAACATTTGTTTATCTCCTAGTTTTTAATAAATTACCTGATATATACCTTAAAATTCCACGATATCTTTTAATTGAATTAAGAGCTTTTACAATACTTTTATAATCATCTTCCAAAATAGGTTTGGTTAAACTATTATAAATTCTTTCATTAAATCCTGGAATAACTTTTACATCTTTCTTAAGAAGGTCATTAGCTGATGAAACCAACTCTAATTTTTCATCATCGGAAATATCACTGATAACTAAACTTGTAATCCAATAGACAAAATGCATATTGAAAATATCAACATAATATTCACATAAATTAGAATCAATTAAAAATTTCTCAATCTCATAATATCCTTCTACCATCTTGCCCAAATATTTCTTATTTCTAATATGAATTGTTGATTTATCGCCTTCAACATTACGAATGAAATAATTGTAGCTATAGAAATCATCCAAATAAACAGTGCATGAAGATTTGAATAATGAAACGATGAAGAAATAAAAATCTTCTGCAAGCATTGATTCTAAAAATCGAATATCCTTTTCCATCAGGAAATCTTTCTTAAATAACTTACACCAAATAGCAGGATCTATACTAAATAGACGTGTATCTTCGGTAATATCATTTATTACTATATTTTCACCGCCAAAAACTGTTTCCACTTTCAGCTTTTCATCGGGAAATATCCTATAATAATTTGTAATTACCATGTCAGCATCATTTTCTACCGCAGTATTATATAGAACTTCAAAGGCCTGCGGAACATATGTATCATCATGATCTGAAAAGATTACATACTCAGAATCCGCAAAGTTTAATCCAATATTACGACCTTTTCCTGGGAATCCATCGTTTTCCTCTAAAAATACGGATTTGACATTTGAAAAATTTTCATCAAATAATTTAAGTAAATATAAAGTATATTCATCATTCGAACAATCATCGACAAAAATAACTTCAATATTTTCAAAACCGATGCTTTGATACATTATTGAATCAAAAAAAGCATTTAGAAATAATCCTGAGTTATATGTTGGAACAATTACACTTACTTTATATTTAGCCATATTACCCTACCAATTTATTTTTAATTCTTGAAAATAAACTTCTATTATTCATATTTTCCTGTATCTTATTTAATCTATTTGCTTCCAAAACCGCTTCATCAAATTGTTTATTTAATATTAAACTCACCAATTTATCATATCTTTTTTTAAAGTAAGGATCTTGTGAATAATAATCATTAAATATGCCATATGCATTAACAAATAATTCTTTTTTATCCCTATCATCAATTCCCGATAAAACAATCGTATATAGCCATGATGTAAGATGGCTTTTAAAGATTATTTTGCCGTAGGATGTTTTATTTAAATCAACCAACATCTCATCGATTTTATAATAACCATTTAAAATAGCTTCGATATATTTTCGATTCCTTACATGAATAGTGGATTTATCCTTTTCACTATCCCTTATTTTGTAGTTATAAGAATAAAAATCATTAAGATAAATTATACCATTTGCCTTGATACATGAATAAGATGCCACATAAACGTCTTCAGCAAGCATTCCCTCTAAAAAATAAATATCGTTTTCTATTAAAAAATCTTTTCTAAATAATCTTGTCCAAATTGCAGCAGGAACCCTAAAGAGGTTTTTATCCTCATCAATGTTTGAAACTTGAATTTCACCAGAATCCTTATAAATAGATTTAAAAGGAACAGATTTATCTGGATAAACCTGATTAAAATTAGAAATCAACATATCATTTTCACCAATTTTATCACACATTACCTCAAAAGCAGTTTTGGTGTATGTATCATCATGGTCTGAAAAAATAACATAATCAGCACTAGCCAATTTCAAACCAACATTTCTGCCTGTTCCTGGAAATCCGGAATTTGTATTTAGAAACTCAATTTTAACATTGTCATAAGACTTTTCAAATTCTTTTAATAATTTTAAGGTATACTCATCATTTGAATTATCATCAACAAAAATAACTTCTATATTATTAAATCCAATACTTTGAGATTTAATGGAATCCAAAAACTCATTTAAGAAATCACCAGTATTATAAGTTGAAATAACAACCGAAATTTTATAATTTGACATGTTAATCCGTTAATTCATTAAATAATTTAATATATTCATCACACATTTCATTTAAATCTTTGAATTTGATTTTTGAAAGATTAAAAAGCTTATTGTTATAATCATCCTGACTAATATTAATAATTAAGTTGTATATAGCATTTATATTTGTATAATCTACCAACCATCCTGCATCAGTTGAATTGATTCTTTCTTTTAATGCCCCTAAATCACTTGCTATAACAGGCAATCCTGCCATCCAGGATTCTGTTAGAGTATAAGAATAAGTTTCAGGACAAGTGGATAATATTAATGAAAATGAAGGTTTTATTTCACTTACAATCTTATTAAAATCATTTCTCTCATATCTTCCATGGTTAATTCCATAGCTGTTTAAATTAGGAATGGTAGTTCCCATGAAATGAAATTCTATTTTGTTATTTTTGTCCTGATTTTTAAGCTGTTTAATTATAAGTGAACCCTTATGGGGCGAAATATGTCCAGGAACTAGAATTTTTATTGGATTTGAAGTTAATTTAGCCACATAAGAGGACTTATCTATTTTCAACCCATGCTCAATTAATTCAAAATTATCCAAATTCGGATAAGTTTCCTTATAAAAATCAACGACACTTTGAGTTGGAGCAATGTTAACATGTGAATTTTTTAAAAGATTCATACACTCTTCACGCCATCTTTTAAGTATTAATTCACTGGATATATCTGAATTGTGAGATATTCCACTGCAATTTTGGCAATTGAAGTTACAAAATTGACAGTTACCATCAACTAAATGAATCGATGGACAGATATAATAGAAGTCATGTAGATTAACGACAAATGGAATTGATTTTTTCACAATAATATCAATTAAATCAAAACTATGGTTAATTAAATGATTAATATGGACCAAATCTATTCTTAATTTTGAAAGGATTTCTTCATAAATAATAGCCAAATCTTCATTGGAAAATAGCTTTTCAAAATTGCTTTGCGAAATGAAGTTATCCTCATTGTCTATGATTGAAAAATTAGTGTTGAAAGAAATATTATAATTAGCAATCTTTTCTAAATTATCATTAAACCACCATAATTCAAAATCTTCACCGTCAGATGTTAAGATAAAAGAATTATATTCATTAGGAAGATTGTTAATAATATCCATATTTAAAAAGCCGGTGCCTCCAACAGTGCCCACTTTCTCATGCAAAACAAAAAGAATACTTTTTTTATCAGGTATATAAAATTCTGACAAATCTTTATTTTCGACTTCAATCTGCCTATTTTCATTAATTCCATATAAAGCATAGTGAATTAATGGATTGATATCAACATCAGAATAGTGATTCTGATAAAAAACACCATCAAAAACATCATTCGGTTTTTTCCCCTCATTATAACCGAAGAAAATGTAGTGCAATAAAGGATTCATTCCGGATGAAGCAACTTTTGGATACTTTTCCAAATAGAATTCATCATCAAATAAGTTATTTTTACGAATGGCTTTATATCCTTTAATAATTTCAGAAGCCTTAGATTTATCCTTGACCTTATATGAAATATATTTGCTCGGAAACTTAGCAAAAAGTTTATTTTTAAAACTCATAATCATCCATTATTATAATTTCAAGCTTTTCTAAAAATTCAGATACAAAATCATCAACAATTCCAATATTGTATTTTTCACTTGTGTTTAAATCATTGAAAGAAACAACAATATCATAACCGTCAGTACTTAAATCAGCATTATTTACAATGACTTTTACAATGTCTCCACGGGCAATAATATTATCCAGATTATAATTATCTGTAAATGAAAGCAAAATATCAGCTGAATTTCCAATATAATTGTTTTCCATATCAGAAATTATTTCAACAGTATAATCCAAATCATTGAAATCTTTGGAAATTTCAGAAATTAACTCCAAATTACTATCATCTTCATTAATTATGGTAATTTTAAGATTCTTTTCTGTGAAAAACTTTTCAGCATGAATTTTGTCAATGAGAAGGGATTTTGATAAATACTGACCCCATTTATTCCAGAATACAGAATAGTTATGCTTATCATTTTTAAAATAACTTTTGCTTTTTACTCGAGTACTTGATTCATGGTGGAATAATAAGGCATTTCCTGCAAATAAAGTTTTATAACCATTCTTATGTAACTTTAAACAAAAATCCACATCTTCAAGGCCATAAATATATTCCTCATCAAGCCCTGAAAGCTCATCATAAACTTTTTTATCGATTAAGTTAACAGCACCGGTTACTGCTATACATGGATTGTTTCTAGTGAGTGATGAATCAAAAATATCCAATTTGGAATCTGACTTATTGACTGCATATAAACAGCACGGATACATTCTTTCAGCAAAAATGTCACCGCTATGCTGTATTCTGTAGGATGATTCCCTATTTGCATTATAATAAAATGGGAAAATAAGTTTAGCCCCTACAGAAGCCACATCATTATAAACAATTGTACCCACCAATTCGTTTAGCCATCCATAAGTAGGCTCAATATCATTATTTAATAAAAGCAAATAATCACCATTGGCAATATGGGCTGCATCATTATTGCCTTTAGAAAAACTGACATTAACATCATTTTCAATAATTCTTATAGGCAAATCAAGACTTTTCAAATATTTAACTGAATCATCTTTTGATGCATTATCAACGACGATGATTTCATAATTAGAATAATTAGTTTTAGAATCAAAATCTTTGAATAAACGTTTTAAATGATTTAAACCATCCCTATTTAAAATTATAATGGACACTAACGGTTCTTCGTCAAATTCATAATTAGATAAAAAAGCCAAATTAGTTTCACAAATTTCTTCTTTTCTTCTTATTGCATAAGCTTGCTGAGATAATTTACCTTCTGATTTACCATAAGCAATATAATGGAATAAAGGATTTAAATCTGCTTGTTTTACATCAGGATAGGTATTTAAATAAAAATCTGGATCAAAATCAAGGGATGGCAATTTGCCTTCCTTATAACCTTTAGTCAAATAATGGGTTAAAGGGTCACCAGAAAAATCATTATATGTTTTACTGTAAAATTCTTCATCAAATAATTCTGAATCAATAATTTCGGAATAGTATTTACGATTTTTTAAAGATGATTTTAAACTAAAATTTGATGAAACAAACATGTTAACAATATTTTTGCCCATTTAATCACCTTTATTTCTAAAACTTCTAAGTTTACTAGTTAATTTCCATGAAGTAGAATCTCGAATACCATTAATTTCCCTGTCCCAATGATTTCTCACTTGATTTAATGCTTCAGCCTCATCCCTTAAAGCATCAATATCATTAAAAAGCAAATTAATTTCTTCCTTTGTTAAAGTATTTTTTTCATTAATGTTTCCTTCAAGAGATTTAATTAAATTTCTACTGGTAATATAATCATCCAATTCAACCTTATGATGATAGTCATCGACTTTAGTCCAATAATCATTTATCCAGATGTATTCTGATGCAACTGATGGATGAAAATTATTTTTCCACATCAGATATGTGAAACTTAGCTGATCTTGATTTGTATAATTGATAATTTCTTTCCACCACTGTTCCATTAATGAAACTATTTCAGGGTCATTATGTTTTCTAAAAATCGCTCCAAGTGAAGGCAAACCATAGTGAAGAGGCATCCCTTCATTTCTGTATTTTTCAACCTGTTTTGAAATAGTATAATTTGAATAACGAGGAAATTGAATTGAGCTTAAAGCCTCATCAAAGATGCAATCACGTTCCGGATGAACAACAGTCAACATGGAAGAGTTAATGTATTTATAAACATATTCTCGAATGCTTCCAACAAGTTTAAAAGAACCATCAATCCAAAAACTGTATTCATTGTCTGGAAAATACTTATTTGGAAAAATTTTGTATTGTTTTGCAATTCTATTATCATCTAAAGTAGACGGTTCCATTTGAATAATTTCCCATGTTTTAGAAGTTAAGTCAGGGTTTTGTGTGAAACATACATATCTGGTATTTTCATCAACAAATTCCGGTTCCTTAAGTGAATCGTATCCTCCTGTAAATGCAGTATAAACAACAAGTTCATTATCCTTTATATCATCAATTAAATCATCATTTACTTCAAGAGTGGGTTGAAATAAATCACTTAAAATAAAACTACTAACATTTGACTCATATCTAGTTTTAACTACTTCATAAGGATTCAAATTATCATTCATAAAAATCAGCGATTAATAAATTTAATAATTAATATCTTTTTGATATTAATTAAATTTATCTAAAAAAATTATAATTTAATGGAAAAACTTTAAAATTCCAGGTAATGACTCAAGCATAGCCTGAATACCTAAAATGAAAATAGCAAATCCACCAATGAAGTTTATATGACGTGCATACTTAATAGCGGCTTTAGTACCAAAAGTACCTATTAAAAGCCAACAAGTTACTGCAATTAAACTTAAAATAGCTAATCCTACAGGGTTTACACCAGCACCGACACCCTGGGCCGCTAAAATAAGGTTTTCAATATTTCCAAAAATAAGTAAACCTATAAAAGGTTTTAATTCACTCATCAAATTATTCACCCCTTATAGATTCAATCATAGCCTGTGCACCCAAAACGAAAATAATAAAACCACCGAAGAAGTCTATAAAATCAACATAAGGTAGTGCAATTTGAGTTCCAAAAGTTCCGATAGCTAACCAGCAAATTACAACAATAATACTTAAAATCCCTAATTTAAGAGGATTAACACCAGCTACAACTCCCTGTGAAGAAAGCACCAAGTTTTCAATATTTCCAAATATTATCAATCCCACAAATGGTAAATATTGATCCAAAAACAT
>Ga0256405_10012316_pt1 | contig 10634 bp, 11 predicted proteins | sample RumenRJG_02DNA_FD_189096 | JGI IMG/M metagenome (GOLD analysis project Ga0256405, IMG submission 189096) | Bovine rumen microbial communities from Lethbridge, Alberta, Canada - RJG_02 | ecosystem: Host-associated > Mammals > Digestive system > Stomach > Rumen | place: Canada: Alberta... | reverse complement strand
AGATTCCGTTGGCTTTCGGCTCGATATTGAGCTTCGATTCCCTATTCCCCTCATGAGCCGCCATATATTCGGGCAGGAACCTGAGCAGATCAGGCATCTCCTTCCAAACCTGCATGGCATCGTATAGATAGATATTCGTACCGATCCTGCAAGCGGCTAATATTCCCGATGGATCATTCTCATGACCCTTATTCTTCTTCTTGTTATAGGCGGTATCAAGGTAGAAGTGCATCGGCTCATTGAACCTGAGAGCCTTGAACTCCGCAAAGGAGATCCTTCTGAACCAATCCCGCTTCACGATATTACCTCCCTCGATGACGGGTCTCTGCTGATAGAGGGCATTGAACTCTCTCGGAGCACGGGCTTTCTGTTTTTCGAGCTTCGTGATGGAGTGCTTTTCCTCCCAAAGAGCCTCTCCGACCTTTCGATGGCTCAATCCCCCATCATTCTCCCTCTCGCAGATGGCAGGGATGGCGAGGACTTTCCAATCCTCAGGCTCGGACTTCAGCAGCCTCCCCGCAAGATCATCCTCATGCCATCGTGTCATGATGAATAATTGTCGGCTCTCATTATGGAGTCGGGTGGTGAGGACGGTATTATACCAATCCCATACCCTTTGCCGATAGGTGAGGGAGTAAGCCTCCTGCGCATCCTTGACGGGATCATCGATGATGGCGATATCTACGGGAGTACCCGTCAGCGATCCGCCGACACCAACCGCCTTATAGAATCCCCTATGACCGACCGTCTCGAATACATCGACATTCCTGAGATATCCCTTGATATCGTTCTTTACGAGAGGCGATCCGCTCAGATAGGTTTCAGGGAATATCTCCCTATATTCACGGCTATCAATCGTCCTTTGGATGGAACGGGAGAATTGCTGTGCCAGGTCTGAGCTATATGAGCATCCTGCGATCTTCAGGTCAGGGTCTCTACCCAATGCCCATGCGGGGAAGTTACGAGATATAATCTCGGATTTTCCATGCTGAGGGGGCATAAAGACCATGAGATTCTTGATCTTGCCCTCCAAAAGCATCTGACAATGCTCTGCAATGATCCGATGGAACCATTCGAGCTGATATTTCGGGTTCGAGTAGCCAAGGAAATGCGGGAATGAGGCGGGAGCCTGAATCTTTAGCTTCTCCTGCTCCAACCGCAATATTCTCTGCTTGATTTCCAATTCTGACAAACTCATTCCTCATTACCTTGAATTTTTTTAAGACGATCAATCTCTTCGTTGATCTCATCGATGGTCATCTTCTTATCATCCTTATCCCTGATGATGAAGTCACCCTTTTGGCGGTTCTGCCAATTCTCAGGATCGAGATTGGTGAGTAGGAAAATAGCCGCACCGACATTCGGCTGATAGTTCACCTTCTTCTTCTTCAGCTTGGTCTGAATGGGCTTATTCGGATCCGCAGGATTGGGCTTGAATTCCCTCTCCACTTCCTCGACCTCATATCCTTTCGCCACCTTTGCGAGTGATGCCACAAGATCGGTTTTCAGGCGGCTCTTGAACTCCGTCTTTCCATTCTCAACGGCATCCTTGAATTCAGGCTTATCCTTCATCCATCGATAGAAACATCTCTTATCTATACCGATGAACTTCAGGAAATCACAGAGCTTTGCGCCTCCGTTTTCGATAAGCCCATTCTCCGTGATCCATTCCTCTGTATTCCTGACTACCCCTGCATTGAATTTCATTCCTTCTGAGCATCTATCAGTTTATAGAATTCCTCCTTCAATGATGGATTCATGGTGAATAGCCCCGTGAAATGGGCTACCGTCATATTCCCGTCATTGCGCACACCCCTCATGGTCTTACAGAGATGCTTTCCCCTCATCACAATAGCGAATCCGAGTGCATCCCCATCGAGGGCATCCGAGAGCATCTTCACGACATCCCTTGCGAGCCTTTCCTGAAGCTGCAATCGGGCTGCACAATAGCCCACGACCCTCGCCACCTTGGAGATGCCGAGGATCCTCCCTTTCGGGTTAGGGATATAAGCGAAGTAATACTTACCGAAGAAAGGCAGGATATGATGCTCGCACATGGAATAGTAATCCCCTGAATCGAACACCAAATCACTCATACCATCCTCATTCGGGAATGTGGTGATCTTCGGCTTCTGAGATGGATCATATCCCCTGAAGATCTCCTTCCACATTCTCATGATACGATCAGGAGTCCCTTTGAGTCCGTCACGATCGGGATCATCCCCGATGGCGAGGATCAGGGCTCTTATCGCACCCCTAATATCTTCTGCGTTTGTAGTGATAGCTTCCATTTTGGATTATTCTTGATAAAAGTGACACAAAAATCGATGATCTCCTTATTCCGCTTCTTGTCACCCGTATCGCAGGGCTGGACGAAATAATGAGCTGCCGTGATCCCGAATGTCGGATCAGATAAGAGATGATATCCATCGAATACCACCTTCACTTCCTGAGCGGTTTTCAGGATCGGAGTACCAACAGATCCCACGAATGGGGATTTCGGTGAGACAGTCACCCAATCGACATTCTTAGGAACCTCACGGGTTCCATTGGTCTCGATGGCTACCGATTTACCGATCTCGTGGATCTTCCCGATGAGGGCTTCAAGCGGCTGCAATGTCGGCTCCCCTCCCGTGATGACTACCCAATTAGCGGGATATTCCTCGATCTGAGAGATGATTTCATCCTCGGTGAGGATATTGCAGGGCTCATGGATGGTATCGCAGAACGGGCATCTCAGATTGCATCCTGAGAGGCGGATGAATATAGCCGCCTCGCCTGAATGTGCGCCCTCTCCCTGCAAGGAATAAAATATCTCATTTACCCTCATAGCACATCGTTATCTTTAGCCTTATCATCGACATAGACCGCCATATTACCCTCGGATTCCCTCACCGAAGCCTTATAGCAGTCGGGAACATTATCGACAACCCACTTGGCGATATTCTCTGCGGTGGGGTTGAATGGCAGGATCTCATTGAAGTTCTGATGATCGAGCTTTCCATGAATCAGATCCTTGATCTTCTTGAAATCGCAGACCATCCCATCCTTATTGAGCTTCTTTCCTTTGCAGAACACGGTGATGATCCAATTATGCCCGTGAAGGTTCTCGCATTTTGACGGATAGGAGAGCTTCAGATGATGGCTCCCAGCTATCTCCATTCTCTTTGATACGTAATACATGATGATATATGATTTAGTGAATACTCAACTCGGTTTATTCCTCATATTCGGTCGGATCATCAAGCCCTGCAAGGGCGAAAGCCTCCTTCCGTTCTACGCAGGTTCCACACTTCCCGCAATGTTTCTCACCTCCCTTATAGCAGGAATAGGTCTTTGAATAGTCGATCCCTATCTGACCTCCGATGTGGGCGATCTGATCTTTGGTGAGGGTGGTATATGGAGCCTCTATCCTGATATTGTCGTAGGTTCCGTATGCCATAGCCTCAGACATGGAGCTGATGAATGTAGCCCTACAATCGGGATAGATCGCATGATCCCCCGCATGATTGGCTATCATGACCCTCTGAAGCTCACGGCTCTCAGCGAGACCGCAAGCAATAGAGAGCATGATTCCATTGCGGAATGGAACCACCGTTGATTTCATATTCTCATCGGCATAGTGACCCTCAGGGATATCCTGAGCACCACTCAGAAGCGATGACTTGAAATATCGGTGCATGAAATCGAGAGGGATGATGATATGCTCGATGCCCAAAACCTTGCAATGATAGGCAGCGCACTCGATCTCCCTCTTATTGTGATTGCTCCCGTAGTCGAACGTGACCGCAAGGGCAATATACTCATGACGATCATAGAGCAGGGTGATGGAGTCCATTCCCCCACTGACGATGATAACTGAATCCTTCTTCTTCATGACTTCCATATTTTGATGTTCGTTGCTTTTTATTTAGAGAGGGGCAAAAGGGGCATTTTACCAATTCGCCTCCGCATACTTGCAGAGCTTCACCCATTCCCTGAAGTTATTCACAGCCCCCTCCCTTGATTTGAGCCTTGCATTGTCGGCATGGAGCTGATCCATAGTCCCCTTTGATGGGTTGAACTTATAGAGATAACCGCCTCGGTTCCCATAGAGCCAAGCGGTAGAATCAACAGAATCGAAGTGATATTTCGGCAGATTCAGGATGGTGGTATATCCAAGCCCATGAATCTTGCAGTGATGGAGATGTGCGGTCTTGATGAACCAAGGGAATCCCTTCTCATACTTCTGACGTGGGATCTCTTTGGTGACTATTCCTCCGAGGGCTACATAGGGATAGTTCTCGCACATCTTGATGAAATACTCCTTTCCTCGGTTCTTATGCCATACGGGGATCGGTTTCTTTCCCGTCAGGGCTTCGAGTTTCTCCCTGAGCCTTTCCACCTCCTGCAGTCCTACGACAGAATCGATATCAAGCTCAAAGAATAGCTTTATATCATGCTTATTGATGAATCGTGCATAATCCTCCACGTACTCATCCCAGTTTATCGCTCCCTTATGCGCTCCCGTCATGAACGTGAAAGCCCCTGAATCGAGCAGGAACGATCCGAAATGATTTGCGAGAGCCATGAATTCCTCGTTCTTTCTCAGGTAATAGAACGATTCGAGGATGCTCATTTCAGAGAGCTTCACATCACGCACGAAATCCTCTGAGACGGATGATGATGATCCATCACTCTCATTCAGGAACTTCGACATGGACTCCCTGATATGGTCTTTAAGATGACCGCTCGATACCAATGATGCCTGATATACTTTCATTTCATCTACCACTTCCGACCTCGAATGAGGTGCAGCCAAATATATATTCATAACCTTTTGCCAAAAATCTCGGAGGTTTCCACTTACCCCCCCCGCCAAGAATATTCTCATATATCGGGGATAATATTATATATATAATAACTATACTACCTGATAGCGATATCACTTGACCTTGATGCCTGAGTAATCCGATAGGGCATCCTCGATGATGGATTTGATATCATCTTTCCGATCCTTCATTTCGAGAGGGATGGTGACGGTGATCTTCTCACCCTTATCCTTGGATCCGTCATCATCGAGATCATCGAAGAAATCATCCGTATTGATCTCTGACTCCATGATCGGCAGATCGACACCCCATTCGGTCAGTTCCTCGGCATTCCATTCGTTTGCGAGCATATCCCACTGCCATCTTCCGAATCCTGAGTTATCGAGGATCGCCATAGCCTTGATCTGCTCGATGGTGGTTTCCTTCGATATGATGCCGCAAGGTACATTCTTCTCCTTCGACTTCACCCATTCACCCCAAGTATTACGCAGATGCTCCCTCTGTTCCGATGAGAGCTGCGCATATCCTGAGCATTTGCCGAGCATGATGTTTATCTGAGCAGGGGACATCTTCGATATCTCCGTGAGGGCACGATGGCGCATATTTCCACCGATGGCGATAAATCTCTTATTCTCCAAAGGATAGACCATCATTCCCCTGAGTTCAATCATTTCGGGGAACATGAGGACATCCTTTATCAGCAGATCGAACTTTCGATCCACGATATCACGGGGATTGGCGGGCAATCCTTCAAGCTGACCCTCATTCGGCTCGATCATTTCCAATGGGATGAGCACGAACTTTGATCTGATTTCTTCTTCTTTCATTGCAAGGAATATTTGTAAAAAATTGATATATCAGGGGCAAAGATACAAAAAAGAGTGCTTATCAGGCACTCTTTTGCAAAGATTTGACTTATTTTAACGCAAATATGAGTTAATTTCGGTCATAAAGTCATCGAATGAGCGGCAAATGACGTATTTATACCCAGCATTTTCCACCTCCAACTGCCATCTTTTCTGTGATGGCTGCTGCTTTCCCTTCTCGGTCTTCATCTCGATACATAGTCCGTGATATCCCTTCGAAGGGTATAGGAATAGGAGATCCGACACCCCTGCAGTCGCTCCCTCGGCTTTCAGGATCGCCCCCTCGACCCTCCGCCTTGCACCTCCATTCGGGACTGAAAAGAGCAAAAGAGCCAATTTCGGGAACTGAAGCCTGAACCATCTCACGCATACGATCTGAACCCTTGATTCCTGATGTATCATGCAGCCTATCAGAATGGGAGGTCATCGGATCCGTTTTCCTGCGTCTGAGGCGGCGGGAATGGAGCGGGTGAGGAATTATAAGGGTTGGATGCCGTTTGCGGATTCTGAGCCGTATTCTGAGCCTGAGACGGATTGCCTCCGTCTTGTCGCCTATCAAGCATCTGCATCACCTCGCATTCTATCTCGGTGATATACTTCTTCTGCCCGTCCTGACCCTCAAAGGATCTGTTGCGGATCTTCCCCTGAATATAGAGGGAGCTTCCCTTGTGGACGTATTTCTCCACGACCTCTGCGGTCTTACCCCATACCACGATGTTATGCCACTCGGTTTTCTCAGGGATCTGCTGCCCTGATTGGGTGGTATATCCTGCCTCGGTGGTAGCCAAGGCGAAAGAGGCGCATTTCCTGCCTGATTGAAGGGTGGTGATTCGGGGATCATTCCCAACGAATCCCACCACTATTGCCATATTTACTGATGCCATGTAATATAATATATAAATATTCTACGGATAACGATTTATATAAGCCCTCTATTTCGCACAGAAACGGGGCTTCCTGCGATTTTCTCCCCTCTACCTTAGTGGTAGTTGCGCCTGAACGGATTCGAGCGAATACGGAGCCAATAATCAGATACATGGAAATCCTCTCTCGGATGATGATTCTCATAATAGGGTGGTGGAGGTTGGCTCCGATGGCGAAGCCTCTCCAACCATCCCATTGTTGCGTATTCATTGTAAGCCCTGATAGCCCTTTCCAACATCTTCGTGACTCTCATAGGCTCACCCTCCGAATAGTTCCGTCTGAACGGGTTCTTTCCTCCCTGATAGGATTCTCCTTACCCTCAGGATTTCCTCATCAATCTCCTTTTCGAGCTTCTTGCTCTTATCGAGGGATGCGCTGCTACGGGTGCTGAAATACTCCTTCTGCGCATCCCTCATCTCGGAGACCTTCTCAAAGAACTCCCTCTTATCCATGCTGCTCGGTTTCGGGCTTCGATTCAGGCTTCTTGTACTCGAACACATCCCAAAGGGTAGTCTCAGCGATGGAGAGGATGACATAATCAATCATGGTTCCTCCCATGACCTCATCGATGGCTCTCATGGCGGATCCGAATGATCCTGCCTGAACGAGATAGTTCACGTTGGAACGTTTCTCCTTCTCGGTCTTTTCATCGATGGTGATGAATGCGAGCTTCGCCTTATACCACTTATCAGCCATCTCATCATCACTGAAGAATATCTCCTTGTAGGATGCCTGCTTGATATCTGCAACCTTGAACTCCCCGCTGATATAGGATGCCATTTCCTCGATGATCCTTTCCTCAGCCTCGGTGAAGCTCAGGGCATCCACCACGTAACCTTCGGTGACTTTCTTCTGCAATCCATCCTCCTGAACCTTCTCATAGCGGATCTTGCACTCAAACCAATTTGCAGTTCTACTTCTCATAATTCTTTCGTTTTAGATATTAATAACTCGGTTTATTTCTTCTCTGCGGCTTTCTTAGCCGTTCTCTTTCTCTTAGGGATTCCTCCTTCATCCTGAGGTTTCTCAGGCTCAGGATCCTCGGATTTGTTGATCTTCTCATATTCCTTGACTGCGGCATTATGGAGAGCCATCATCATGATCTTGGAGATCACGTCACGCTCACCGCTTGAAAGATTGGATGCCTTAGCCTGAATCTTATCGAACTCACTGATGATGAAATCGGGATTCATCAATCCCTTTTCCTTCAGGGTCTGATAGGGATTCCGCTTCAATCCATGCTTGGATCCTGCTTCAGCCACCTCACGGGATTTCTCAACACTCTCGATCACTTCCTTGATCTCGGCAAAGACCTCATCCCTGCCCAGCTCTCTCTGCTCATTCTTCTTTTCTTCCATAATGATGAAATTTAGATTGTTAATATTATATTATTTAATCGAATAGATCCAATTGTCGGGGATCGAACCGATCTATCAGGGCATCGATCTGAACCATTGCCTTCTCGATGTAGGGGATGATGGCGGTATTTTCCTCCCAATTACCGAACTCATCATAGTCATCACCGATCTCCTTTCTCCATCTCAGATCATCGCCGAATATCTTTCTGATCTTCTTCAGGCATCCCGATATGGCGAATTTCTCTGATCGGTAGCCATTGGCTATCTCATCCTCAGGGATGAATAGGGGAGCACCGAAGGAACTGTTCTCTACGATCTTCCAAAAGAATCCGTAATCCCATGCCCCGCAAGGTGATTGCGAGGTGGTGATGGTGATGGCGCAATATCTGTTATGCCATTCTACGGGTTTTCTCGGAGTCAGGCAGACATCGTTGATATCATACCCGAACTCCTTATATTCCGTCACCGCCTTGGATGGATCATGGCTCTTTAGCCATTTCTTCCATCCTGCCTCGGTGAATGTCTCACCCGTACTTTTGCATCTATGATGAACCTGAGCACCCATAATCAATCGAATAATGATCTCTGACCCTTCTCTGCCTCGATAGCCTTGCAATTCCTGATTGCCTCCTTGAAGTAGGATTCCTTCAGCTCGAAGCCGATCCCGAATCTTTCGAGCTTGATGGCTCCATAGACCTCCGATCCGATGCCGAGGAACGGGGTTAGCACCTTATCGCCCTTATTACTCCAAAGGGTGATTGCCCTCTCGATGGTATCGAGCTGAAGCGGGCAGATATGCTTCTCATCGGCTTCATCACGACCCTTGGCGGCATTCAGGGTCTTGGAATAGTCGATATCCATCCAAACGGGGGATGCGTATTTCTGCCATGTATCAACCGAGATGTCGCAATGAACTGGATGCTCATGCTCTCCCTCCTTGCGGAATACCATGAGATAGTCGGGGATTCCCACTCGGCTCATGGCGGCATCCTTCTTCACCTGCTTATGGAGCAGTCCGAGAGCCTTGGTACGCTGCATCTCCGTGACGGGATTCTTCCATATCGTCACCCTTGAATGGTAGATGAATCCTACCTCCGTGAAAGCCTGAAGTATCATACCTGAGAAATCACGCAGCCCGATATAACCCTCCTTGCCTTTCTGAATCGGCAGATCCATGCAGTGAACGGCAATATTTCGCCCCCCCCACATCACTCTATACAACTCCTTCACAAGATACTTGAAAGCCTCAAAGAATTCCTTATAATCCTTGGAATTACCCATATCCTCCAACTTATCCGAATAGGTGTAAAGCTCTGCGAATGGGGGAGAGAATATCGAGAACCCGATGCTATTATCAGGAACATCCTGAATAAGCTGCACACAATCACCCAAGCGGATATCACAAAACTCTGATTTATACTGATTAGATACTTCCATCTTCTTCAAATTTATTTTGTTATTGATATTTCTGTTCATTGCCTCTGTCATGGCTCTCTGCATCTCCTTGAAAGCCTTCTGCTTCTCATCAAAAGATTTCTTCACGTTCTGCATGGTGTCGGTGGTGATGAGATAGATATTCACCGCCTCCGACTGACCGAAGCGATAGGATCTGCGGATGCCCTGATAGGTAGCCTCAAAGGAAAAATCGAGAGAGGCATATATCTGATTGTGGCAGTTCTGATAGTTCAATCCGAACTGAGCGATCTTCAGCTTCGTGATGAGGATCCTGAAATCCCCGTTACCGAAGCCCGGCAGCTTCTCCATCTTATACTCCCTCGAATCGGAACCCTTCACCTCGATAGCCTCAGGCAGCAGGGAACGGAGATATTTCCCCTCATCATCGTGACCTATCCAAATGATGAAATTATCATTCGGCATGGACTGAACCATCTCTGCAACTCGGTTTAGCCTGATCTCTGCCGTAGCCCTCAGCTCCTTATGGTAGTCCGTTGCGCTCACTGCGATATCATTGAAAAGCATCCCGTTATCCCTTTTCGGGGTTATACAGATTTCCTCCATCACGTTCAGAGGTGGCAGGAGATATCCTTCATCCGAGAATCCGATATCCGATGGTTTATTCAGCATCACCGCCCAAGTCGAGACGAAATCCCAAAAGCTCTGCTTTGCGTGACCCTTCAATCTCCAATCCGAGGTTGATCCTCCATCATGGACGAAATACATCGCAAGCATCTCGGTACGGCTCATCACATCGAGGAATTCCGCATGGTTGCAGATCTCGGTGGTATCATTCGGGGATGGGGTAGCCGTGCAAGCCAATTTATAAGGGGTTCGGGCAAAGCTCTCGATGATGAATGTGCGGGTCTTTCCCTGAAAGTTCTTCAGGATGGAACTCTCATCGAGCACGATACCAACGAATGATGATACCTCCACATTCGGCAGATTGTCATAGTTGGTGATATAGATGCCGCATTCATCGAGATCTGCCGTGAACTCATCATAATCCCTCACCACATATCCGAACTTCACACCCTCTGCGATGGTCTGAGAGATGACCGCCAAAGGAGCGAGGATGAGGATCGGCTGAGAGGTATGCTCGAATACCTTCTGAGCCCATTCGAGCTGCTGGATGGTCTTTCCGAGTCCGCAATCCTCAAAGAGGGCGAATTTTCCTGCGGACAATGCCCGCTTCACACAATACTTCTGAAAGGGGAATA
>Ga0256405_10012315_pt1 | contig 10635 bp, 6 predicted proteins | sample RumenRJG_02DNA_FD_189096 | JGI IMG/M metagenome (GOLD analysis project Ga0256405, IMG submission 189096) | Bovine rumen microbial communities from Lethbridge, Alberta, Canada - RJG_02 | ecosystem: Host-associated > Mammals > Digestive system > Stomach > Rumen | place: Canada: Alberta | collected... | reverse complement strand
TTATATGGACACCAACACAGTAGTTGAAATAGGCAGAAAAAACCGACAGCAAATTGCAGCAGGTTGCTACAAATTGGTTTATGCAGAAACAGCATAATCTATCAGTCAACAAAAAAAGAAGCTCCTGCCACCACCGACCAGATCCGTGATACGGAAACTTCGATAAGAACCGCTCCTTCAAAGAATAGGCATTCACGCCAGGACTTCAAGTGCGGTTCTCGTAATTAAATTTTCTCTATTATTTTGAAAAAAGTCAATTACGGAGATATCCGTCGTTAATTTGTAGCAAGTTGCTACAATTTCTTCATAAACTCATTGAATGGGAGCGCTGTTGCAGATACTGATCGATCTCGTTTTCAATTTCCCTCTGTCTCTGGGCAAGCAATCCGTTGATCAGTCTGGTCGTTGGAACAGTACTGCTTCTTTCCGCCAGTTTCGATCTGACGATGTCATTATTCTTATACACCCTGCCCTTGTCTCCTTCGATATCTCTGTGATTTCTGTTTTCAAGGATCTTTTCATAACTGTTGTCTTCCTCGAACCCTTTTCTGCCGGAAAGGACAAGATTGGCGATCTGTTCTCTGATCTTGCTGATCTCCGTATCCATTCTTGATGAGATGTTTTCGCCGGATTTTGAATCGATCTGACTGTCATACCGCTCAAGTGCATCAAGATATATTTGCCATTGATTCGCACAGTCCTTAGACTGCAGAAGACCATCAACGACTCTGTATACAGTTTCACGGTATGGAGCCATGTTTGCCGAATTGATCTGAAGTCTTCCGGTTTTCGGAAGTATGGCATAAAGATCCTTTACAGTTCTGACCTTGTCCAGATTGATGTGTTTCATCTGATCGAGGATCTTCTTTCTTGAAACGTTGATGTCGTTGAACATATCCCTGTATTTTGAAAGGTCTTCTCTTTTCAGAAGCTGATTGGCAAACATCCTCTTGAAGCTTTCCAGATCCTTTCTTGGGAGTTTCCCATAGGACCTGTCAAATGTGCCGGTCGGTTCGTTTTCAAAGAACAGGATATGCACATGCGGATGGGGAACGATGCTGGTGCGGTTCTCTGGATGAAAATCCTCCCACCAGGAAACGTTGTCCGGATCCAGGCCGATCGATTTCAGATAGGAAGGCATGATCGTCTTTATGACCGAAGAAAACTGTTCCTGATTTGCGATGTTGTAGTTTGATGCTGCATCGTAGTCTTTCATGCTCAGAACGAATTCATAACATATGGCTCCTTCCTTGCTCAGGGCTGCTATTCCCTTTTCCTTGAACGTCTCTATCTTCTCTTTGGTATCAAGATTTCCATCAGAAGATACGGTCGCTCCGTATCTTCCCGTGTAGTTCATAAGGGATTCGCTCTGCTTGCCGACATAGCGCTCCGTGTAATCGAAATAGCTTCCCGCTCCGCCGAATATCGACTGGGGAGTCACTGTTCCCTTGAAACAGCTGTTCTTCGGAGCAGGCTGTCCTATCCTGAAATATCTGGCCTTGTTGATAAACTGAATCATTCCTTATCGCCTCCCTTGTGTACATGCTCTTTCTCGCTCATCCATTTCTTTTTCATATACTCTTCCAGTGCGTCATCCCATCGGGAAGGCTCGTTGACTATGATCGATATCGCTTCGGCCCTGTCTTTCGGCGATGGAAGGACACTGGGGCTCCGGTAGAAGATCTTGTTGCCATAGTCGTTCTTGATCGAAAGAAAAAGGATCTCATCTGTTTTTCTGTGAAGGTTTCCAAGCGAAGATTCGACCTCGTCATGAACCATTGCCTGAACCCTTTCCACAACATCGGGATCCCTAGTCCTGTTGATCATCCTGAAATACATCTCCTTGATCGCCTCCTCGACGATCTCCTTTTTTCCGATCTTCTTCATCCCTATCCTTTCAAGTTCTCTGTTTCTGACATCCACCAGATTCTCAAGTTTCAGCAGAATGCTCTCGCTTAATCTGACTGTCAGAACATTTTCGTTGTTTGCCATTTCTCTCCTTTCTTCCTTTTGTAGTAAGTTGCTACAATTTACTGGGTGGTATCCATTCCAAAAAAAACGTATACACTCTGCGTATACACCTGTGACGGACATGATATATGTAAAAAAGCCTTTGAATAAAGGCCAAAACTCAGCAGAGCTGAGTTGTTCACGCGGGTTTGTATACACCTGCTGTATACAAACCCTTTATCTTGCTTACGAATCTGGTGGATATCGCGGATTCGTAAGATATGAAATAACGCTACTGCGGCGGATTGCAGTAGACATAGCCCACTCCTTTCTTGTAGTAGTCGATCAGCACGATCCTCATCGCCCAGTCGGGCAGTGATATGAACTCCTCGAAGGTATCGTTCTTGTGGTTGAAGTTCGCCTCAACAATGACCATGGTATTCTCGTCGATCACGCCGGCAACGATCCCGGTGTGGTTGAAGTTGGTTGTAGAGAAGATCGACCCTGGTGTCGGAGATTTCGTGAATGTCCATCCCTGACCCTTCAGATGAAGATATGCATCATATGCGGCATTCCGCCCGTTCCCTCTGAATCCAGGATCAAAGCCGTAATGTTGGTAGAAGAGTCCCCAGCAGAACCATGTGCACTGTCCCATGTGTTCATCGCCATAGGGATTGATCCCTCCCTTGGAATATCCGTACCAGATCTTCTTGTTTGAAAAATCCGGAGCAAAGTCTTCCATTCCGATGATGATCGTCCCGTTGCCAAGCCCTGGATAATAATTAGATCCGAAGGTGAACAGCGCAGGATTGATGTATTCGTTTGAAGAATTGAAGACTGAAAGTTTTGTTTCCCCTTCTGAGTAACCGATCACTTCCGTAGCTTCTACTGTCTCTCCCGCTTTGAATAATGATTCCAGCCATCCGTCCTTGGATTCGTATCTTGCAAATAGATCGATACCATTGGCATCGATCTGCAGCAGGATCTCCTTAGAATTCGCTCTTACGATCGTACCCTTTGAGAAGGCATACAGCATGTCTCCCTGCCATACCTGGTTGGCATTGAAGGATATCTCGTAGGATTCAGGATCAGCATTCAGACCATAGTTCCTGATCATATTGAATGTAATCTCCTGATATGGATATACCCATTCATCCTCCAGAATGATATTGCAGGCAGTGGTATCGTCTTCAACACATTTTCCTCTTAGGATCTCCGGATAGTAGACCCAGTCGTAGTCTTCAACGATGATGGTTTCGTATTCCGGTCCTGTATAGGGACCTGAACCGGTATGATCCACAAGTCGAGCTTCTTCGTGTTCTCCGACTTTCTCGTATTTGAAGACGGTGTATTTACCCAGGACATGGATCTTTTCGAAATAGGAATCATCGTAGGATCCGATATAGAGTTTGTGCTTAAGATCCAGCAGCTTCTGATCGTGGTAATCCGGGTTCATCATTCCTGTATTGAGATTTACATTGTTCAGGCATTCCGATGGAGTCTCTACCGCTTCATACAGGACGCATCCCGTCATGGCGTTGTAGTCTACAGATACCCTGTTCTCATGAATGAAGGCATCAAGCTCATCGGAAAAATCCGAATCATATGTTTCACCGAAATTCTCCCTTAGCGTACCGAATGAATTTCCAAACAATGAACTCAGCCATGCGATCGGCGCAAAGATGCAGCATACCGGGATCACTATCAGCAGTACAACAATAAAAAAGATGCCCATGATCTTTGCAGGCATCCAGAGATATCTGTTATTCATTTATGATCGTATGTATCTCCTTCCCTTCCTCTTTCTTCTCAACAGTCATTTCCACTTTGGCCTCCGGTTCCTTCTGCACTGGAGTCTGTTCTCCGGATTTATCCGTCATCCTCATCTTTTTCCATTTCTCACGAATATCAAACACAGGCGTTTCCGGCAGCTCCCTTTCTTCAGGTTCGGGAGTATCAGGCAGCTTAAATCCATACCGGTTGAACGGTCTGAGCCTTGCCTTGTAGGGATTCTTTCTTTGCCTGATAATGACTGCTTCACCGAAGTTGAGCTTCTGAAGGGCATCTGTCGACATCACCGGAACGATCTCCTTCTCCTGCCGGTTGTGATTCCAGACGATCTTGGATCCGCAGAGCTTGGAAATCTCTTCCAGGGTAGTGTTTTCGCCAGCCAGCAGATAGTAGAGATTCTGACAGTTGGATCTGATGGTGGAGGCTTTCTCCTTGCCGTATCTTGTGATCAGCTGCGCAAAGTCCTGGACAACGAGATAGAACCTGACGCCTCTTGAAAGACCGGCAGTTAGAGCATTTACGATATTGTCCCACTTGGCTCCGTTGGCAAATTCATCCCAGACGACATGGACCGGCAGTGACAATCTTAAGCTCTTTTCCTTTCTCGCCGACTTGATCAGCTCCTCATAGATCTGGGATATCAGGATGGAAGGAAGTTCGTGATAGGTTCCCTTTTCATCATGAATCGCAATAAAGATAGCAGTCTTTTTCTCTCCCAGCCGTTTGAGATCGAATTCTGATACCGAAGTCATCCTCAGTATGTCTTCATTTGTCAGAAAATACTTGATCTTGTCTGCGAATACGGCAGATATCGATCCCTTGGTATTGTCCGGCGCATTGATGAATTCATTGAGCTTCATATAGGACATGTCTGTGTTCTTCCGACTATGCTTCAGACAGTATTCAAGAATGGTGCTGCAACCGTCATTTTCCTTTTCAGCAATTCTTGTTCTGCCTAGTTCATGCAGCATCTTCACCGATCGCATATTAATCATTTCATCGGGAAGAAACTGCAGCATTCCGTTTTCATCTTCCGTTTTCTCTTCCAAAAGATAGTTGATATATCCTTCCAGGATCGTTGTCGCTGATGAAGACCAGAAAGGATCCCTGGCATCTTCTTCATGACACAGTCTCATGGCAATATCCGAGATCAGCTCCTGAGCTTCAGAGTAATTGGGTTTTGGCAACATATCTTTCAGGATCCTGCTTTCTTCTTCCAGAATTTCAATCTGCTTCTCTATATCCCCACCGGATCCCTTCTGCTTCAGAGAGATTATAAGTGCTTTGTTTGTAGAGATCTCCTGCAGTATCTTTCTGTTATCAGGAAGTTTCAGCTGCTCCAGATGCTTGTCATACGCTTCCCGGTATTTCCTGATGATGATACCAAACGGGTTCCACCTCAGGGATTTCTTCGGTTCAATGAAATCTACTTTCAGGACGTCATATCCATCGTCCATGAAAGATTTTGCATGAGTCTTATAATGTTCACCTTTGACATCCATGATGATCACCGATTCTTTGCACATTCTGATGATCTGCAGAAGAATCGAAATAATGAAGAATCCCTTGCCCGATCTTGTCGTGCCGGAAATCATGGTATGCGTATCCTCCGCATCTACCCAGACTGCATTTCTTCTTGTAACAATTGGAGGGCCTGCCCTTCTGCGAACTTTTTCTTCTCCTATAGTCCAAATCTTCAGCGTATTGAGTTTTCTTACATCCGGAAGATGAAGAAGCTCTATGATCCGGTTATAGATCTTTTTCGGTCCATCAAAAAAGAGATCGATACGACCTCTTAGTGTACTGTTACCTTTATTGTGACCTTTATGATCGAATTCAATTCTGGTCGTTCCCTTCTTGGCTTCATGGGTCCAGGCAAGATGAGAGACTCTTTTTCTTTCCTCCGGAGTCAATAACCTAAGTTTATATTTCTGCCTGGCATTATATGAAAACAGCGTGTTCCATAAAAACGAAATCACTGTTAACACCGTCAGAAACAGGACCAGATACAGGAACTCCGGATATTCAAGATATCTTGATAGATCCGTTATGATCCTGAAGTTGTCAGCAAAACCGGATCTCACATAGTCTCCCAAAGATATCATCTGCAGTCCCAGAAACAGGCACAGCAAAGGTATGATCATGATCGAGATCACAACAAAAACAATCAGCATATTATCCTTCCTTTCTCCTATAAAGAAAAATTGTAGCAAGTTGCTACAATTTTTTCGCTATTTTATATATGTATATGATTATTTCGATACTGAAGCTTTTTATTTCAAGTCTTTTTTAATGGGAAGCTTTGACATATATTCCAGAATTTTCTGTGATTTCAACACTAAATCCTGGCAGACTTTTGCATCATTCATGTACATAATTCCTCCAGCGTGAGCAGCGCTATTTCTATATTCATGAAGATTTTTAATCTGAGAAAATATACTTATGAAAAAACCATTATTAACGTTTTCATACTTTTTTTTATACACATTATTAAATAGATCCTTTATAGCTTTCAAGAGAACTTCGGATGATCCTAATGTATCCAAACGATTGGCATCAATATGGTATCTGTACCACAAGTCATCACACACTGCATCATCAGAAAGAATGGGGTCAATCATTTTAATCCTATATTCGTTCTCAACAGCTTTGCTCCATCCAATTATCGGCAACGAAAAATCTAGGTGTTCTTTGTTCTCGAATTGCTTAAATATGTCGTAAACATAATTACCATTAGCTACGTATTTCTTAGTATTATCATCCAGGTTATCAAAGTTTATGTATGGATATTTATACTCAAGAGTGTCATAAATATCAGCTTTAGCAGTATTATTTGTGATTCTATCTGCTTCTTCAAACCCTTGGTCAATTTTCTCTTCTGTTTCAAAGCCCATAGAGCTGATTTTTACAAGTTTTTCAAAAACCGTTTTTTGAATGACATTCTCTATAAGCGCTTTTGAATCAACCGTAATCGGAAGAATTCTTATAAGATAATAAATGTAATCTTTATACTCACCGTCTTCTAATGTTTCATAATACGAGCACAACACTTTTACTGTTGGTTCTACACGCAGTTTAAACTGCTCATCCGGTATTTTTGGAAAAACGGTTTCAAAAGGTTCACCGCTTTCAGCCTCCCCATCAGTTAACATGTCTAAATCAGAACTGATCCAAAACATTAGTTCGCTATCGATTTCAACCTTTTTGCCGCCCGGATAATGCTTTTTAATAAATTGTATGGTTTTTATGTTGGCTTCCGCCAGATCACGGGCTTTGCCGAAATCCTTGCTCTCCACCAGATGAATGAATTCAAGATATGAAATAAAATCCTTCATTCCAACAAGAATCTTGTTATAAGTGAGATTGTATGAATTGAAAATCTGATACGGATATCCTGCATCGTTACCATAAAGTACTTCGCGGACACTTAACTGTCTCCTTCCGAATGTATCCAATTCAACAACAGTTTCATTTTTCAACTCAAACGGGGGATTGCAACTGGTGATTTTACTATAAAGATAATCAACATCGTTATACAAATCAGTTTTATTTCTGTAATTCTTAAAAGAATCAATATTCCTGTGAAAGAAATAATCATTCAGAATTAGACAGATTAAATAATGACACTTAAATCCCTCAACGGAGGACAGTTCCTTCCCTTCTTTTCTGATTTTGTCCAATTCAAAGTAACATTCATTCAAAACTGCTGCGTTGAGGTCTTTATTTGCAACGTACTTGTTTATTTCTCTTTCGTAATCCATAAAACTATCCATCCAACTATATAATTGTATTCAATTGCGCTTTATATGAAGCTACATCGGTTTGGAAAGATTCAGTTAATCTTTCATCAGCTTTTCCTTAAACCACGGTACAAATCTTTTTCTGTCACCTTTATACCATTGACTGCATAAATAGTATGTAACGTTATTATAGTTAAATGCTTTATTATAGTATCTACTTCTGCCCAGTCCATCAAATGTATCTTCTTTTTTATCAACGATAGTTGGATAAGCACACCCAAGATGTTCCCTAGAGTACTCAATCTGCATAAGATTCCGAAGATCTTCATCGTTAATCAATTTATGACTGAACAGATAAGTAAACGCTTCTTGAACCAGTTTGCCTATTTTTGTGTTTTCTAAGTACGTGTCTGTGAACTCCTCTTTTCTCAAGTCTTCTATATCATCTTCCTTAACGATAGTCGGCGTTAATTGCTCAATGCTTTCTGCAGAAACAATTTTATAGTATTCATTTAGGGCACTGAATAATTTTTGAGCTCTGTTGTCGATATCTCTTTCATCAAATCGCTGCTTTGAGTCATATAATGTAACCACATCATTTGCAACGCTCATGGAATTAACAAACTTTCTCATACCATTTTGGTTTCCAGCTTTTCCATTAATCTTGATCTCAAATGTATTGTTGCTTATTGATGTATTTAACTTGCCACCAAGAATGGTCATATTGCCTATGTTGTATACTTTTCTATTCCGTATTTCTCTTATTTCGGCAATATCGGTCACTTCATCATATTGCTGATCAGATTTGTTATAAACAAAACAAGGAACAGTCATCCAGTTGGTTTCCCATTTCTGCGGAATAATATGCTCTAGCGAAAGCTGATCACTGTACACCAGCGGATTGCTGTATTTGTCTTCTTCGCCGTTCCTGAGGATCATCTCGATCAGAAACAGGATCAATGTTGCATATTTGTTGTTCCTTGGGCCAATATAATCCAAACCCTCAGGAAATCTACTGTAATCAATCTTGGGATCAGTTTTATTCAGATTATCCAGATACGCAACCGGATCGCTGTGTTTCAGCAGCACTTCTGTAAATTTGTTATAGTTTTTTGTTGATGCGCCATAGATACTTCTGATTATTACAAATCTCTGTAAAGCATACAGCTTTTCATCTCTGTCTTCATCGTTATCCTTTACAAGTTTCAACAAATATGGATTAAAAGTCGTATGTTCCAGTTTTCTCAAAATCAATAAGGTGGTATTTAATCTGTCCGACAATCTGAAATCATTTACCTCATCATATTCGTGATTTATAAAATAGTATGTTTCCGCATAGTTGCTGATGTCCTTGGCTAAATCCTGGAGCTGCTGATAGTTCATTTTTCTAATCTCTTCTTTATATGCGCTTGTCAGACCGCTACTTCCCGGATTTGTTCTTATGGAGTAAAAACCTTTTATGGAACTGTAGTCCTTAAGAAATTCTTCTATATGGGTTGAAGTAAATCTACCCAAGTTGATAGTTGCATACCAAAAATCTTTTCTATCATTGAGATAAAAGGATTTATTCCACGTTTGGTTATACAACTCAACAATCTGTTCAGAATACAGATCGGGTTTAACATATTTTTTCATTGACTGAAATAAATAGTTTTTGACGATATCTGCGCTGGTCAGTCTCATTCCTAAACTGTTTACTGTGTCAAAGATCTCCTGCTCATCATCATATTCTGAATCCAACGTTATCTGAATAAAAAACTTTTCTTTCGTAATCAGTTTTTCCCCGATTCTGATCAGTTCCTGCTCATCCATTTCTTTCAATCTGTTATAAAAGTACAGGTAACATTTTGCAATAGAATGACTGCAAGCATCAATCTGCTCCTTCTTAGCATTCTGCAGCATCACCGTATTAAAACCATCCTTGTCAGAATTGGAAGGAATCAGTCTCGGTACCATAACGCTTTTCAGACCATCCATTTTCATATCATATATGATTGAATTAAAAACTGCTTTGATATTGTCGTCCAATTTTGACCCATATATATCAACAAATGCTTTTATCAATACCGAAAGTGTAGTAAGTCTCTGCTGACCATCTATAACAAGAAGCTTCTTATCATTTTTGACTGGTTTTTGGAAAATAAAACTGCCTATAAAGGGCATTCTTCCTTCAAAAGAATTTTCAATATTATCCAACAAATCTGTCCAATTTTCTTCATTCCATACATACGGTCTTTGAAAAAAAGGAACTTCTAAGATAACATTTTCATCATTGAACCACGTTAGTTTTTGAGCCTCACCATTCATAGTCTTTCATCCTTTCAACCATGGTTAATTCAGGTATGGATCTTCTGCTGCTTCATTATCAAAAAAGAATTATAGTTTCCACGAGCAGTCATTCCTTTATTCTCATTTTATCAATAATAAGCAGAATTGCTAGATCTTATATTTTCACCAAATAAGACAAGCCAAGGGAGGCATTCGGCGTCTGAGATTGGGGCAAGTGATACAATATTCAGATCACTTGCGAATGGCAATTTGTAGCAACTTGCTACAAATTATCAGATTGAAGGATTCTTATGAGAATTACATGGAGGATGCCCCTTTCATGCATCATACATGTAAGGCTCCATGATGACTGCTTGTTTCAGTCTTGACGGGTTCTTATGATGAATCATAAGGTTCTGTCAGGACCAGCCATCATGAACAAGAAGGATCCAAGAACCATATAGAGTAGCCAGGGAAAGGCAACGGCGTCTGAGTGGGTGTAGATCTGGATCGTTTCCAGATCGTGGCAGGGGTTTTAAAAGGAAGAGGTCTCCCTCTTCCCCTTCGGTTTACTGATTCAGTTCCTTGTATTGGGCAAACAGCTTTGCCATTTCCTCATTGCATTCGCTGTTTTTCTTGAGCGTGTCCTCAAGTTTCTGAATCTCCATCTGTTCCTTCATCAGTTTGACCAGTTTGGCTTTCTTGATTTCGGTCGCCCTTTTTTCCATATAGGCTTTCATGGAAACCACCTTGATGGCGGGTTCGAAATGATAGTCGGAAGTGATGGCGGTCAGTTCATCCATGAAATTGATGACCTTTGCAAGGGATGGCCTGTTGTAGCCGTTGTAGACTACAAGGTCATTTTTTTCCACGGTCTCTTCCGTTG
>Ga0256405_10012314_pt1 | contig 10635 bp, 10 predicted proteins | sample RumenRJG_02DNA_FD_189096 | JGI IMG/M metagenome (GOLD analysis project Ga0256405, IMG submission 189096) | Bovine rumen microbial communities from Lethbridge, Alberta, Canada - RJG_02 | ecosystem: Host-associated > Mammals > Digestive system > Stomach > Rumen | place: Canada: Alberta... | reverse complement strand
TTCTGGGATGCTATAATAAATTAAATCAGAATTCATATCATCGGTTTCAAAGCAATCAAGAGTAATAGGTTTGCTTGTGAGTTTATGCATTGTTGATGTACTATTAGCGACCGTTGCAACTTTGTAGGTGTCCATTTCCTTCCACCAAAATAATGGGGCTGTAATATCAACAGAAACAAAAATTTGACGTAAAAATTTACGATGTTCGGGGCCAGCTTTAATTAATGTTTGAGCAAGTTTCATGTCATTTGGTCCAATGAAAGCAACTTCCGCAACTTCATCATTATCATTTAATTTTAATACACCATTTTTAATTAGTTTTTCAGAATACTAATTCTAAAGAGCTTCGCCTTCTTCAGTATATTCATTGGGCCAATTAAGATTTGGATGTAATGAATTAATCCAATTATCTGCGATCTCACTTTCATATGGATAATTATCTATATTTACGATTCCAAAAAAGCTATCGCTTTTATCCCAACTATTTTTAGGATTTCTAAGACCTCTAAAAGCTCCTTCGAAATTACCTACCCATGTTTTTTCAAATTTCATCTTCTATAAATCTCCATTCTAATTTTTCTTTTGTTATAGGATGTTTTCCTGCACTTTTTCCATGTCCATGTAAAACTCCAGACATTCTTGAAATGCTTACTTTTGCAGCTTTTGCTGCCTCTCCGACTGAAGTATAAACAATCCCTGTGGTTATACATAAAACTTTCTTTTTATGGGACTCGGCAACTTTATTAGTCCATTCTTGAGAATGAGGTTTCCCTTTTCGTGCGTCACTTAATTTTTTACGAGTCTATTCAGAAACTTTTTTCCCATAAGCAGGATTATTTTGCCCTAAATTTAATTGTCGTAATTTTTCTTTAGTTTCTGGTGTATGGGTTTTATAAATTATTCCACCACTGTCATTATTATATCCATTATTAATAGAATCATATTTTTTAATTAATTCTTGCTCTTTTATTCCAGCCTACTATGCCGTTAAATGCTAAAATAAAATATTATGTTGAAAATTTTCCCATCCATATTTTTGAATGGCATTATAAAATTTTGGTTGGTGTTTATATCCTTGACCCTAAGTCCCCCATCTACGAGTAGTGGCATTGTGTGTAATACCTATATATCGTTTATTATTAGGAGCTACATGTTCATACACAATATACTACATTTTAGGTGTTTCCTTTCGTAGAGTTATAGCCAAACATATCACTTTGATACATATTTATCCAAAAACGCTCTTTCTCATTTAATAATTCTTTTGGACATTCTTCCAATAATTCAAAAGTAAAATTCCAAATTTTATCTCGCTGCATAGAGTTATATAAAACATTGGTAGCTGAGGCTTCAATACCTAAGCCGCATTTACAATGTTGTTTCCATCTATCACTAATATTAACACTTTGTCCAATATAACATTGTTCAGTTAATAAATTAGTAATTTTATAAATTCCGCAAACTGTTTTTTTACCTAAGACTCTATCACATAATTCTGTCATTTGTTTTTGAAAATATTGAGTCCATATAAGTTTACTTAAAACAACGGGCTTATGAAGAGAACCTTTTAGATTTTCTAACATTTTTACATCAGATAAGTCAGCATCATTAATAGATAGTTTATAAAAGCCTATTTTATCTTTTTTCTATTGTTCGCGGAGACGAGCTTCAACACCAGCACTTAATGAGGCTTTTAATTTATCAATTTCATTTTGGATATTTTGTTTTTCTATTTCAGCATTATTTTGAAAACATTGTACATTATATTTTATATCTTCAATTTGCTATTGAGTAGATTGATTTATTTTATTAACAGTCTATTTTGCAAGCTATTGTTGACTTTCTATATATGCTTCAATTTCTTTTTTACGAAATTCTTGAAACTATAAAAATTCTTTATTTAACTATCTTTTCTTTTCAATTTCTGAATTAATTAAATTATTTCTATCATTTTGTAATGTATTTAACTCATTTTCTAATTGTTTTTTATACTATTCCTGTTGCTTATCTTTTTTGATTTTAATCTAATTAGCTTTATAAAAAAGAGCTATTCCGCATATTAGAAAAATAAAACTTAATATTAAAATTGTCATTATTTTTCTCCTATATGCAAAATAGGAATTAGATATATATCTAATCCCTATTTACATTTATTGCATTAAATTAAATTAATCTTCAACGGTTGGAACAAAATTACGTCCAGCATCGGTAAGCTGAATAAACTTAATTGCCTTATGAAGACCAGTCTCAGGATCCTCAATTTCAGCAGGAACTCTCACCATAAGAGGAATTTCATTTTTATCTTCATCCTTATAACGCTGGAAAGCGGATGTTACAATACCATTGACTGAACGAACGGAAAGTCCCGTTGCATCTGCAATATCTTGTGCAGTAAAATCTTCTCCATCATGTGCCTTTACAAAATCAAAAACTTTCTTACTATTTTCTTTCATAATTATATTTTTCTCCTTATATTTAAATATTGTATTTTTCAGATGAATCATTTTTTATCATCTATAATTATATTATATAAAAAATTTTTTTAATTTTCAACATAATTCTTTATAAAATCTAGTTCTGAGATAATCGGTATATTGCGTTCTTTCGCTGCTTTATTTTTAGATGATGTACTATTTACATCATTATTAATAAGTATATCTGTTTTTGCGGAAATAGAATCAACAACTCTTCCACCATGCTTTTCAATAATTGATTTTAATTCGGCTCTATTTTTAAAATTTGTAAGTTTTCCCGTAATAACTATAGTTTTTCCTGTAAGATTATTATTTATTTGATTTTTGTTTACAACTGTGGCTTCAATAAATAAAAGTTTAGAAATTCTGTCAGCTTCCGCATAATTAAAATTTTTAATATTTTTATCCATTTCTTCACCAAAGTTATCTAAATCATAAAAATGATAATTTTTGTCATTTACAGCATTACGAAAATCATCATAAGTTTCAAAGTAATTAGTTAAATCTTTCGCAACTGCTCGCCCAATAAGAGGAATTCCAATAGCAGAAATAAATGCCTCTAAAGTTGTATGTTTACTTTCTTCTATTGCATTTAAGATTTTTGTAACTGATTTAATTCCAAAGCCAGGCTTAGTAATAAAGTCTTTTCTATATTTCGTCCCGATGTTATATAAATCCTCTATATTCTCTACCCATCCCCACTCAATAAACTTTCCAAGAGTTGCTTTCGACAATCCTTTAATATCAAGCCCCTTTTTTCCGCAAAAATGGTCAAGTCTATTGACTAATCGTGATTCACATTGTTCATTAGTGCAGTATAATACCTCACTATCATTATCTTTTCTAATTTCTGTTGGATGTCCACAATAGGGACAAACTTTTGGGATTGTTAAAAATTTATACATAATAATTATACCTTTTATACCTTAAATTGAGACGTTTCTAATAATAAATCTTCTATAGAAAGAGAAGATAAATGAGTATATGGAATGCGAATTAATGGAATATTATTTTTTTTACACCACTAAGTTTTAAAACTATCATGCTCTTTTGTTTTTTGAAATTGCTTCTATGCTTTATCTTTAGTCATATTATTAAAACATTGAGGATTAAAATGCTGTTCTCCATCATATTCAATTATATACTGATTATTAACATAAAAATCAAAATAAGCATAGTAATTAGTATCTTTAAATTTACAACTATCTATATGATATTGCTAAACAAAAGAAATATTATTATTTTGTAATATTTTTTTAATCTAATATTCACCTAAAGATTTTTTTAAACAACCGCAAGAAGATACATGATTTCTTAACAAGTCTTTAGATTTAACTTCACACATCTAACCACAATCACATTGACATAGCCAAGTTCTTTCTTTTTTATCTAATAATAACTTTATAGGAACTAATTTCCCAAATCTTTTACCCGTTAAATTATAACCTTTATTAATTCCATTTTGTTTTGCTTTTTCTTTTTGTAAACATCCACAAGATTGAGTACCCCTATTTAAAGAATCTTGAGATATTTCACATATATTTCCACAATCACATAAACATTTCCATATAATACTACGATTACTTGTTCTTTTATCAGTTTTTTCTAAAACAGTTAATCGTCCAAATCTTTGATTTGTAATATCTTTAAAATGTTTTTTTACTTGTTCTTTATTGTAGCATCCACAAGATGTTACCCGTTTAGCATTTAAATCTGATGTTGTGGCTTCTTTATAATTTCCACATTTGCATCGGCACATCCAAACAACACTACCATTTTTTCGTTTATCTGTTTTTTCTAAAACTGTTAAATAATTAAATTGCTAACCTATTAAATTTTTACTTCTTGGCATAAAATTACTCCTTTCATCTATCTTTCTATAATATATAAAAATATCATTAATAGAATTATGTAATCTTGCCCAGAATATTTGAAATTTTTTCTGCTTTTTCTATATAAGGTATTATTTGATTTCTTTTACAAACCCAAATCTTTTGTCCAATATACGGTTGACCAAGTTTTTCTTTTAATATTGATAAATTAAATAAAGAGCATCTTTCTACTATTGAGCCATCAATATCAATAGGTTCAAAAATTACCACTGGAGTAAGTTGTCCAGTTCTTCCCATTGTCCATTCAATATCTTTCACTTCTGTTTCATAGGTTTCATCATAAAATTTATATGCTATTGCATTATTAAAATGATGTGCGGTGTATCCTAATTCATTAGATATTTTTTGACTTTCGATTTTAAAAACTACTCCGTCAATTGGATAAGATTTTTTATCTGATAATTCTTTTATTTCTGAAATATCATCTTCTATTGTATGGTTATCTCCAGTCCACGGAACAATAGTAAAGCCAAGTTTTTCTGCTTCAAGTAATCTATTATGAAGATAATCATTTTTAAAACCTTTAATAACATCCCAAACTACAAAAGTTAAATTTCTTGAAAAACATTCTTTTGAATCTAACAATCTAATACTACCAGAAGCAAAATTTCTTGGATTTTTATATTTATCTTTAAACTTTTCAAAATTAGAATAGGTGCAAATAATTTCTCCATCAACAATTAATTCTTTCCAATAACTAATTTTTTTAGGAATTGAAGAAATAACTAAAGCATTGTGAAGAATATCTTCACCAATTTTCCCATCTCCGCGGGTTTCTGCAGATACTAATTCTCCATTTAAATATCTTAAAGAACATGTTAATCCATCCAATTTTGCCATTGCAATAAAATCATAATTTTGTAAAAATTTATCAATATCTTCTATATTTTTTGTTTTATCCAATGACAACATTAAATGATTATGATTAATTTTTTTTAATTCAGAAACTTTTGTAAAATGGATATTTTGAGTTGGTGAATTTGGAAAAATAATGCCAGTTTCTGTTTCTTTCATTTTTAATTCAAAATATAAATCATCCCATTCTTTATCAGACATTATTGGATGACCCATATCATATTGTTCAGTAGCTTCATTTAATTGACGAATTAATGCAATAATTTCAAATTTATCACTCATATTTTTTAGTCCTAATCAATCCAAATATCAATGTATGGAATATATTCTCCACCACCGAAAAAAACTTTAATTTCACAAATTTCTCCATTAATTTCTTCATCAATCTCATTATTATTAAAGATGCGATTTGTAGATAATGGAATATTATTTACTTTACAAAAAAAATAAAGTTTTAAAAATTCAGAAGGTTTTTCTGTATGAAAAGTAGAAATTATAGTATCATCATTATAATTTTTTAATCTAATTAAAGTTTCATTTATCATATTTTTCTCCTTTTATTATATATATATTATAATATATTTTTTTATAAAAAACAAGTGAAAGATATAAATATCTTTCACTTAAAATTTTACAATAGAAGAAATATTAGATTTAACCATAATATTACCGAAACTTGTTCTTGTTAATAATGGTAAATCTGTTGCGGAAATACATATAGAACTAGGTTGACCAGTTAATAAAATTGTATCATTATCTGAAACAACTGTTGCTCCTGCGATATTTCCATATACAACACTAGGACGATAAATTACTAATCCTTTTCCACCTCTACCTTGTACCGTAAATTCTTTAATAGAAGTCTTTTTGCCATACCCTTTTGTTGAGAATATAGCAATATTATCATTATCAGAATGAATTGGAAGTCCCACGACAACTTCATCATTTTCATCTAATTTAATAGTTTTTACACCAGCCGCAATTCTACCAATAGGATTAATATTTTTGCTTTCAAATTGAATTGACATTCCATTTTTAGTAATAACAAGAATGTTTTCTTCATTAATAAATTCAACATTAGCAATAGAATCGCCTTCATTAATTTTAATTGCCGCAATTCCTGTACTACGTTTTACTTTTGTATACTCTTCAAGGAATGTCTTTTTCATTAATCCTTGTTTCGTAAAAAATACTACATATTTTGCAGTATTACTTCTAGCAAGAGAAGTTATTGCAATAACTTCATCATCATGTTCCATATTAATTAAGGTTCCAACATGCACTCCTTTTGATGCATTAGTACCGACTGGTACTTCATCTACAATAATCTTAAACATTTTACCTTTTTTAGTAAATAAAAGTAAATTATCAATAGTATTAGTAGAGATTGTAGACATAATTACATCATCTTTCGTTTTTACACCTTTTCCATTTTTTCGTTGTACTTTAAAGCTATTTTTAGGTACACGTTTAATATCTCCAGTCTGAGAAAGAATTACAACACAATCTTCTGGAATAACTTCTTCAATAATTTTATCTTCTGGTTTTACTTCAATATGAGTTAATTCTGTTCTACGAGCATCGCCATATTTTTTTACTAAATCTGCCAGGCGAGATTTAAGAATGTCTTTTTGACGATTATCATTTGCAAGAATATCCTTTAAATCTTTGATTTTATTTTCAAGTTCTTTAGCTTCCTGTTCAAGTTCAACTTTTTCAAGTTTTGCAAGAGAAGAAAGTCTCATAGCCAAAATTGCTTTAGCTTGATTTTCTGTAAAATTATATCTCTTTATTAATTTTTCTTTTGCTACACTGGCATTATCAGATATTTTTATTAAATGAATAATGTCATCAATAACATTTAATGCCCGCAGTAAACCATTAACAATTTCAAGTCTATCAACAGCCTTATCTAAATCAAATTTAGTTTCTCTTTTTATACAATCAATATTATGGTCAACATAAATTTTTATACAATCTTTAAGATTTAATTCAGTTGGAACTTTATCAACAAGAGCAACCTGATTATAGCTAAATGAACTCTGTAAATTTGTTTTTGCAAAAAGTTTATTTACAATACTTGCGGGATTGATACCTTTATCACATTCAATAACAATTCTAACACCTTTTTTATTAGATTCGTCACGAATATTATCAATACCTTCAATTTCCTTTGTATCTGAAACTTCACCAATTTCAGTCATTAATCCCTCAACAGATGTTCCATAAGGAATTTCTGTAAAAATAATTTTTTGTTTATCAATTTCAAATTTACCACGAACTTTTACACTACCATGCCCAGTCCGCATAATTGCAAGAATTTCTTTTTGATTAATAATAATTCCACCTGTTGGAAAATCTGGGCCAGGTAACATCGGTTCTTCTCCAGATAGATATTGGTTAATTGCCGCAGCAACTTCGCCAAGATTATGCGGTGCCCAAGAACAAGCCATAGCTACACCAATACCACTATTAGGATTACAAAGTAAGTTAGGAAAAACGCTTGGAAGAGATACTGGTTCTTCTGTTGTTTCATCATAATTGGCAATAAAATCAACATTGTTTTTCTTTGTTCCTTGAAGCAGTCCATCTTCTGCTAATTTACTCAATCTACATTCAGTATAACGCATGTGAGCGGGGCCATCACCGATGATATTGCCATTATTACCATGGAAATCAATTAATGGATAACGCATAACCCAATTTTGAGAAAGACGCACAAGAGCACCATAAATTGAACTATCACCATGCGGATGATATGTACCCATAATATCACCAACAAGTTTTGCCGCCTTTACATGCGGTTTGCTTGATACACATTTAGTTTTATCTTCTGCACCCCATAAAATTCGTTTTGCAACTGGTTTTAATCCATCTTTTGCATTGGGAATGGCTCGATCAGTATTAACCGCGACAGCGTATTCTATAAAGTTTGTACCTAATTCTTTTGTTAAATCATTTTGCATTTATTTATAAGCCCCTTTCAGTTCTTCTTTTGAAATGGGATAAATTTCACCTAATTTAATTATTTTATCAGCTATTTCTTCTGCTGTTGTTGGTGATAATGCCCAATTTGAATATTTATGACATTCATTACAAAATTTATTTCTATATGTTTTATCATTATATTTACAACTATTACAATAGTAAGAGTCTGCATCTATTGAAATTTGTATTATTTTTTCTTTATTTTGCATTATAAATTACTCCTGATTATAAGTTGCTTCAGAACTATGTTCTTTAATATAACGCTTACGCGGGACGACTGCATTTCCCATTAAATCATTAAAAAGTTTATTAGCTGCCGCAATATCTTCAACATTAATCTGTTTGATGATTCTATTGTTAGGATTTGTTAAAGTTTCTTCTGTTTCTTCAACATCCATTTCACCAAGACCCTTCATACGACCAACTTGATATTTCTTTCCTTTATTTTCTTTTTGATATTCAGCTAATGCTTCATCATTTTTAAGATATTTATATCCTTTATTTGCGGCGAGAGTAATTTTATAAAGAGGTGGCACGCCAGCATATACATAACCATCTTTAATTAAATCTGGACAAAAGTTCCATATAAATGTATAAAAAAGATTTTTAATATGCGCTCCGTCTACATCAGCATCAGACATGATAATAATTTTTCCATATCTTACCTGATGATATGTTACTTTGAGAGTTTTTGGATCAATAGACCAATCTCCAGGCCCAAAGAACGCATCGCACATTGTCATAATTTCTGCATTTTTTTGGATTTGTGCAAAAGTAGCTTTCTGAGTATTTAAAATTTTACCTCTAACTGGCATAACCGCCTGTGTTTCATTATCACGAGCAAGTTTTAAATTACCAGATGCACTATCTCCCTCAGTAATATAAATTTCACATTTACTTCTATCTTTTGAATTACAATCAGCAAGTTTACTATCAAATTTAAGAGCTTTCTGTTTCTTTTTATTCTGCTCTCTTGCTTTATCTCTTGCCTTCTTTGCGGCGTCTCGTGCTTTACGAGCGGCAGCCGCCTTTTCAAAAATTATTTTAATATCTTTTTCATTTTTATTAAACCAATCATGCAATGCATTTACAATAGAAGTGGTAAAAGGTGACATATCAATTTTTACAATACGTGATTTTGTTTGTGCATCATATGATACCCCAGGGGCAGTTAAATTAAAAGCAATAAACATTCCTTCTTGAATATCATCGCCACTTAGATTTTCACCTTTATCTTTTAACCATTTCTTTTCTTTAAAGAATTTATTAAACTCTCTGGTTAAAATTGTTTTTATCTGAGTGATATGAGGTCCCGCATCAGTACCTCCTGTATTAACGTATGAGATCATATTTAATGAATATTTTGATGTGTAAGTAATAACCATATCAAGTTTATTTTTCCCCGCATCAAAATTCATATTCATACGAGATCCAATAATTTCAGAATCTCCAACCGCATCATCTACTAAATCGTTTAATCCATGTTTAGATGCAAAAATTTCTTCTTTATTATCTATTCTTAATTTAATAGTTAATCCAACACATAAACAAGAAAGAGTATGAAACATTTCTTTGACTTTATTTAGATCAACCTCTGGATGAGTAAAGAATTCTTCTGAAGGTTGCCATTCTACTAGCGTACCAGAAATGCCTCCTGCCCCAACCGATCTATGTGAAAAAATACCTTCTTTAAAAGAAATTTCTTCCCATTGTGAATCCCTCATCGTTTTAACTCTTAACCAATGAGAAAGAAAATTTGTTAATTTACTTCCGATTCCATTTAATCCAAGTGCAGTTCCTTCATAAACACCATCATCTGAAAATTTACCAGATGTATTTAAAGTATCGAAGGATGCTTGAAGAATGGTTTTTCCATCTTCTCTTATGGAATTAACTAAAAACCCCTGAGCATAATCTCTTACTGCATAAGTATTATCTTTTGTATGAATATCTACTTCAATTAAGTTTCCATGTCCTGCTTTAAACTCATCAATAGCATTAGAAACAATTTCTATTAAAAGTTGAGTTGAATATTCTGTTGATCCACAATATACTCCTGGACGTAAACGTGTAAATTCACGAGGATCCAATGATTGAATACTGTCTTCAGTATATAATTTATTATTCATATATCTTACCTCTTTTTTATTATATAAATTATTATATCATAATTTTTTAATTTTTGCAAACTTTTTTACAAGAGTTTAATATTTATATGATTTTGTAATATAATATTAGAAAATTTTGGCACGTCCGCCGTTGCAAGGGCATCTGCAAGCTAATTTCCTATAACTCCCTTGTGACCATCAACTTTAATTATATATATTTGATTTATGAAAAAATTTATATTATAATATTCATATAATGATAATATAATATCTAAATTTTTTATTGTTTCATTTTTGCTATTTTTCCAATTATTTTTA
>Ga0256405_10012313_pt1 | contig 10635 bp, 7 predicted proteins | sample RumenRJG_02DNA_FD_189096 | JGI IMG/M metagenome (GOLD analysis project Ga0256405, IMG submission 189096) | Bovine rumen microbial communities from Lethbridge, Alberta, Canada - RJG_02 | ecosystem: Host-associated > Mammals > Digestive system > Stomach > Rumen | place: Canada: Alberta | collected... | reverse complement strand
CTTGGCAGCCACCTGCGAAACGCTGTCGATGCCACGATAGGCCACGCGGCGCGCCTCGGGGTCGGTCAGCTTGCGATACTGCTCGTAGCGCTGCTCGATGTCGTCGAGAAGGGGTGCCTCCTTGGCGGAGTCGGTAACGCCAAACTGCCCCGTGCCCTTGAACATGATGTGTTCCAGGTAGTGAGCCAGACCTGTCGTCTCGGCCGGGTCGTTCTTCGAACCCGTGCGGACGGCAATGTACGTCTGAATGCGCGGTTGCTCCTTGTTAACACTGAGGTAGACCTTCAGTCCGTTCTTCAGCGTATAGATGCGGGTCTTGGAGAGGTCGTCCTTGACCTCCTCGTACTTGTACTTTTCACACGCAGTCAGTCCCAGTCCTACCAGGGCTGCTGCCACAAACAGCTTCAGTTTCATATTACAAATTAAAATAAACTAATTCTCATAGTCAATCTCGTGGTCGAGCTTGGAGAGGAAGTCGTCGAAGACCTCCTGATCGACGTCGCCCATGGCGAACTCCTTCTCGGCATCCTTACGGATTTCGGCAATCCAGGCGCGGCGGGCACGGACATAGTCCTCGCGGATACGCTCACAGGCTGCCGCGTCGAGCTCGTCAAGATGGTAGTAGTCGAGAATCATCTGATAGGACCACGCCCAGCGGTAGTCGCGGTAGTGGTTGTTGATGTCGACGAAGCGGTCGAGCACCTGCTGGATGTTATCGAGCTTGCCCAACTTGATGTCGTCAATGAGCCGCAGTTCCTCGCTCTCGGGCAACAGCAGTCCGCTGAGGTCGACCCAGCGTCCCTTGCCGACGGTACTCACGGGGCGCCCTATGTAGCCCTCCTTCTGGGCACGTTTCAGGACGGCACCCATATAGATGCGCAGGGCGATGTCGTAATACTTCAGGCCCTTACGCAGCGACGTGGCATTGATGACGTATTCGTGGAAATTGTAGGTTGACACATTGTCGCCCGAAGCCTCGCGCAGTGCCTTCAGGATGTTCATGCCCTGCATAATCTCGCCCACGGTGAAAGGCGACAACCAGTCGAAGTTGATGATTGACTTGCGCGACTGCCGCGACCGTTTGTCGCGCTTAGGCCACTTCTTGATATCGCGATAGAGTCCCACTGTCGTGATATTACGGCCGGGAACGAGATAGCAGTCCTCGCCGTAGGCCAGCAGATAGGAGAACGGCAGATAGCGGGTGTCGGGATGGTGCATCAGCTTGCCGAAGCAGACGGAGAAGGCACCGATGGTGGCAGGCATCAGGATATAGCATCCTGAGGCTGTCTTCGTGCCTCGCTCCAGGGTGCCGTAGTGTAGCGGTCCCATCTTGTAGGCGTGGTTCGAGAAGTTGGTGTTCGACCCGGCATTGTAGAACGAGAACTCGCCGCCGATGAGCAGGCTCGACTTATGGTGAGAGGCTGAGAAGGGTCCGCAGAAGGCCGCACAGGCCTCGCCGTTGGCCATATAGGAATTGGCGAAGAAGAGCGAAGCCTCAGCGGTAAAGCCATTGGTTATCTTGCAGGCCTCGCCGACAAAGCAGTCCTGCATCTTCACCGAGTTGTTGATAGAGCAACCGTCACAGATAATGCTGTTCTCGCAGATGACGCCCGTACCGATGAACACCGGTGCGTCCATCGACGACATCACCGTACACTCCGACAAACGGGCGGCACCGCTGATTTCGCAGTAGCCCTTGATGACGGTGTTGGTGATGTCCTTCGCATTGATGATCTTCACGTTGTTGCCTATGAAGCCGCGCTCAGGCCGGCTCACGCGCAGTTCGTCCTCTATCATCTGGCGGAGCGTCTGCCGCAATTCTTTGTCGCGATTGTGCTTCACCATAATGGCCGCCAACTGCGAGTTCAACTTGCGGAAAATGGTCACATTGCCGTCGCCCATCTCATTCAACACAGAGATGACCGACCCTTCACCATAGGTAGCATCGTCGGTGGTCTCGAGCGTACAGACATTGGATATATAGCAGTCGTTGCCAATGGTGTAATTGTTGATATAGTTACCAACACGCTCTATCAGGCAGTCGTTGCCCACAATGACGTTACGCAGCGTGGCGTCGTTGATGCCAGAATGCTTGAAGAAGCCCTTCGTGACCTCAACGGTCTTGTTGAACTCGCCAAGCCGGATATCGCCATAGAACAACACGCGATGGAAGTTATAGGGTTTGAAATTCTCAGCCACCATCACGCGCTGCCAGTCCTCGGCCCAGCACACATTATGCTCTAAAACGTCAATCTCTGATTGCGTCAGTTGTCGATAGTCATTCATAATCTTGGTATAAAAAGTCGTTATAAGGATATTTCTGTACGTGCAACTCGCGAACCTTTTTATAAAGGATGGTACGCAGCTCCTCGATATTCTCTTTCTGCTTTGCAGATATAAACAACGGGGCGGGAGCAAATTCTTCACTCTTCCCCCCACCCTTTTCACTTACCTTTGCCATCCACGTGCGCTTCAGCTCGTCGAGCGAGATGTTTTCTCGCGTGGGCTCCGTCAGGTCGTCCTCGTCCTGCGGCGTCCATGTGTAGGCGTCAATCTTGTTGAAGACGAGCATCGACGGTTTGTCGGCACAGCCCAACTCGGCAAGCGTGTTCTCGACGACGTTAATCTGCTCCTCGAAGTCGGGATGCGAGATATCCACCACATGCACCAAGAGGTCGGCCTCGCGCACCTCGTCGAGGGTCGACTTGAACGACTCCACCAGGTCGCTGGGCAGCTTGCGGATGAAGCCTACGGTGTCGGCCAGCAGGAAGGGCAGGTTGTCGATGGTCATCTTGCGCACCGTTGTGTCGAGTGTGGCAAAAAGTTTGTTCTCGGCAAAGACCTCGCTCTTCGACAGCAGGTTCATCATCGTCGACTTGCCGACGTTGGTGTAGCCCACCAATGCCACACGGATAAGCCGTCCGCGGTTCTTGCGCTGCGTGGTCTTCTGCTGGTCAATTTCCTTCAGGCGCTGCTTCAACAGGGTGATGCGCTGCAGGATGATGCGGCGGTCCATCTCCAGCTGCGTCTCACCGGGACCGCGCAGACCGACGGAGCCTTTGCCGCCGCCGGAACCGGAGCCACCGCCCTGACGCTCCAAGTGGGTCCAGAGGCGCTGCAGTCGGGGCAGCATATAGCGGTGCTGCGCCAGTTCCACCTGCGCCTTGGCCTCGGCCGTCTGGGCACGCATGGCAAAGATGTCGAGTATCAGACTGGTACGGTCGAGAATCTTCACCTGCAATTCTTTCTCAATGTTACGCAACTGCTTGGCCGTCAGTTCGTCGTCGAAGATAACCATGCCGACGGGTTCGTCGGCATCCTCCTGCGCCTTGATATATTCCTTGATTTCCTGTAGTTTGCCACTACCGACGTATGTCACAGCACTGGGCCCGCCCACCCGCTGGGTGAACCGACGCACGACGACTGCCCCTGCCGTGTCGGCAAGGAACTCCAGCTCATCCAGATATTCCTTGGTCTTTGCCTCGTCCTGTTGGTTTGTTATAAGGCCAACCAGCACTGCCGTCTCTGCTTTTGCCTCCGATATTACGAATTCTTTCATATTGGGTGCAAAGATAATGCAAAATTTCGATTAAGCGAAAGAAAATCAATTAAAATTACTTTCTACCACAACATCGGTATAAGAATTCGGATAGTTGTCACGCAAAACGTCAGGTGTGATACTACTATTGCCAAGGCCGCTGACACCCGAGACAACCAACTGGTAGAAATTGTTTCGGACGATGCCATATTGCATCGGTCCCATCCAGTCGGTCGGATTGTTACGATGACGTATCCAATAGGTATAAAAAGTCTCGTAGACACCCATATTAAACATACACTGCTTGATACCGTATTGTTTCAGTTGGGCATCAGTATACTTTTCCAGTTCGTCGAGCATAAGACCACTCGCCACGTTAACGGCCTGGATGGAGCCATAGAAATGATAATTATACAGATAAATGGTCTTGGGCCAATACTCAGGACGATACTCTTCCCGCAGTACGCGCTGCGAACTGTCGTAAAGATAGACGAAGACGGGATTGACGGCGGCCTTAAAGACAATGCCGGGAGAATAGCCATTCTTCTGGCTGGTCTTGAAGGCCGTATTCTCAAGGACATAGGCATAACCATAGTTATCAGCGGAAGGTATGGAGGCGAACCCCTCAGTGGTAAAAGCGCCGAACCACGATTTGTAATATTTGCGGAACAAGGCTGCATCGCTGGCATTAGCGGTTTTCTGGTAGAAGTAGGGATCAACGACATACTGCTCCCCCTCGTCGTAATAGTCGCCAAAATTACCAAAGATTGTGAACACTGGCTGTGGACCAAGTTCGTTCAGGCTGTCCTTATGCTGGAACAGATAATAGTGCTTATTCATATTTACCAGCTTGTAGTTGGTTATATTGATATCAGCATATTTCCTTTGATTGTACATCAACTGGAAACTATTCTGTTTGACGCCAATCTGGAGTTTTGCCATCACACGCTCCAATTCTATAGTCAACATATAGTCCATGTTAGCCCACGGTATCAGATTGACATTCAGCAGCGAGGTAGCACGACTGGTCATGACCGGGCCACTGTCAGGAATATTTGCCTCTATGCCATCTTTATAGGTAATGCTGTCTACCATATTCAAAAAGGCATCCTCGCTGGCTACAACGTCAGGGAAATTCTGATAATTGGCCACAGCAAAAATATCGTACTTACCCACCTTTAGCCTGACGCGCTCAAAAAGGTAGGTGACATCGTATTGCTCATCGTAGAGCGTCTCCGCCTTTGTCAGGTCGGTGACCATTGCCTTGTCTACAAAGGTCTTGGTGAAAGCATCGAAGAACCACACTTCGAGACGGCTGACGGTATATTCGTTATGGAAATAATACTCATCGACAGTAGAGCCACGCGGTGTTTTCGACACTCGTAATTTCAACGACAGACAGACGGAATCCCGTGCTGCCGCGACAGTGCCCAATGTTTGCTGTAGCAGGGCGTCAAGCGTATCGTAGTCGGCAATCGGCGAATCGTCATAGGCGGCAAGCACCATTCCACTGCCGTCTATTACATAAGTACGGGGGATTGTTTTCTTGGCGAAACGATAATAGAGTTCTTTGTCGGCAGGAAGATAGAAAGGCATCGAGAGACCTGCCTGACGCCAATACGCCAGCAGTTCGTCTTTAGTCTGACTACGTGGTACGTTGAGTATGGGCACACGTTCACCATATTGATCGTAGAGACGCTGCAATACCTGAAGCTCTCTCTGGCAATCGGGACACCCCGTATCGAAAAAGTTCAGGACAAAGATCCTTCCAGAGAGCGACGAGGAGGAAACCGTCCTGCCGTCAGCATCCGAGAGCGAGAAGTCTGGAATGCGGTCACCGACATTCACCAGCGACACTGACACTTCGCCGTCGTCATCGTCGTTGATGCAAGCCGACAACAGCACCACTGCAACAGACAGCAACAGGTGTAAGATATATGTCTTTCTGACTCGTTCCAATGTCCTATAACTTTACGTGGTTATTAGCTCTCAGTCTCCAGCTGTTCACCCGCAGCTCTAAGAGTCTGGTCAGATCTTCTGAGAAGAAGAACACGATTGTATAGAAATCCTGTCTGTCGAGATACTCCTGAACAGAAACCTGGCGGCCTAAATTCGTGTAAAGAGATCCGACGGCACCGACGTATTCTGGAAGGGAGATATTGAACAGCGTCTGATCAGTACTCTTCCTTTTGAGGGCGAGCCTGCAGTTGGTATCGCTCATCAGGCGTAGCGTCGTCAAACTGTATCTGTAGCCATGAAGCTCGCCATATTCAGGATCGTCGAACGTAACAAATTCTCCGTCAAATGGCTCATAGACAATCTCCTCGCCAGACAGCAGCTGGTTGCGGGCATTGAGGGTTCCATTGGCAGAGATGACACTCATGGTGAAGTCGTCAGGGTCGATTGGCGTGTCCTCTGATACAGATACGACAAGACAAGCCAGCTGGTTGGTGTCTTTCATCATATCGACATCATGTACAGCATACGAGTCGTCGTAATGGACGATAGGCAGATAGCCGTAATAGAGAGGAGGCAACTCACCGCTATAGTGGTTGCTGCCAGCGAGAGACAGTTGGAAGTCCTTCAATGTCTGTCTGTCGCCAGAAACGGCATACTCACTGCTGTCCAAGCCACTCCATAAGACGAACTGATAGTCTCCCTCGGCGAGTCCTTCCACCTTGACGAGGTGGTTGTTGTCCTTCAGCATCTTCTGGCTGACATCGATGCGCCTGACATAGCGTCCTTCAGCGTCGTAGACATAGACGGAGACATCCTTAATGTATTTCTGCACCGCCTCAACATCCAGAATGTTATAGGTATAGTGCAGCCTGAGCCAGAAGCCGTAGGGACAGTCTTCCGTGTCGTCCTTCACCCATGTGCAGGACGTCATTGCCATGAAGCATACAACGGAAAGCAGTAGCTTCAAAGCACGATATCGGTAAGGTCTCTTACAATCCATGGTTTAACACTAAGCATAACCTTCAAGAATGTTTCTCCCTCATCAGGAATATCGGGATTAATTACCGGATCCTGATAGCCGAGGCCTGACACATTGGTAACAAGCATACGGTAGAGATTGTTACGTACGATACCAAATTCCATCACGCCCATCTCCGTGTCCTTAAAGTTGTCCAAATGACGGATCCAATAGATGTAATAACAGCGATAGCCATCGTCGCTCTTCTCAAACTTACGTGTCTGGAGAGTCTCGAATTCGGCGCTTGTGACAGACGCTACGCCAGCTGCCGCTGCCAATGCCTCTGGAGAATCATAGAAATTGTAATTATAGTAGTAGAGCACCTCAGGATAGTTGCTCTTGTCGGTAACAAGTACCAGCTCGCCGCCTGAGGCGAGATGGTAAACGTTGTTGTTGGGCTCCAAGGTTGCCCTGAAAAAAACGCCTGTGCTGTAACCGTTCTTTTGGGCAGGAGCCAAAGCGCAGTTCTCCAGGCAATAGACCGTAGTGTACTGAGGCTGGTCGACAACAGGCTTGAACGGTGTCCATGTCACTGCTCTTGGATTAGCATAGTCGCCGAGGAAATTCACATAATACTTGTCAGCATTGCTATAGTCTGCAGCATTGATTTTCTTCTTGAAGAAATAGGGGTCAATGACATAGCCGTTGACGTCACTCACATTGCCGAAATTCTCACTGATTTTCCACTCCGGCTCTGTCAGATTGCTCAACACGGCAGTATGGCGGAAAGAGTAGTAATACTTGGGCAGGTTGACGATATAGTAGCCGTCAAGGGTAACGGATGCGTATTTCCGGCCATTGGTCTCAGTCAACGGGAACGACTCTGCACTCTTGGCAATGTCAAGTCGGGCGAGGACACGTTCCAAGGTAATGCCAATCACGTTGTCGGCATATCCCTGGCGCTTGACGATGACGGTGCCCAGGTTCTCCGTAGCGCGGTTTGTCATCACGATGCCGCCAGAGACGTCGTCGACGATACCTCTGACGTATGTCATACTGTCGACATCTGCCAGGAATTCCATTTCCGTTTCCTTGTTGATCTGACGGTCGGTGTTTGCAGTGACGAAGATATCAAACGTGCCCTGCGGCACTGCCACATGCTCTGACTCGTAGATGACATTGCCGTTGGAGTCGCTGCCAGTACGCGTCAGATTTGTTAACAGGATACTCTTGGCAAAGAGTTTGGTGCTGGTGTCGTAGAAATACACCCTGACCTTGGTCACCCGATACTCGTCTGCCGTGCCTTGCACATAAACGTAACTGTCTTCCGCACTACGCGTTGTCGGCGAGGACGAGGCGCTGGTCGTCAGGCGGAACACGACTTCTGGCGTTTCTTGCTCTGTTGCTTCGCGTGTCTCGCTGGCAGTGACGTCATCACTCTGACTGCAACCGCATAAGACCGCTACGGCCAATAGCCATACACAAATTGTTTTGAATGAATATTCCATAGTTCTTCCTGTGTGAGTTTCTACTTTTCAAGTTTCAGTTTTGCGAATTCCTGAAGCTGACGTCCTGCCTGCTTCAAGCCTCTTTGTTCAGCTTGTTTCACGAGACGGATGGCCGTTGCCGTATCTCCCTTCATATAAGCCACCAGACCTTCGTTCATCGTCTTCTCCGGACAGTCGTTCACCTTGCTCAGATAACCGGCAGCCTCGTCGGCATCGCCTTTCTTGATAGCGAGACAAGCCATAGTGAGATTGATATACGAATCATTGGGATAGAGCATATATGCTTTGCGCATGATGGTGTAATACTTCTCGCGGTCATTCGCATATTTGTCGGCCAGCCTGTAAATCTCGTTGAGGTTGAGGTTGACGGGACGTGTCTCGAACACGCGCTCAGACTCCTCAAGAGTAAATGGCCTCACCGTATACACAACAGTGTAGTTCGTGTTACGCAGCGAGGGGAACACATTTCGGAGCACATACATAAATCCTTCCGATGCTTCCTTACGCATCTTCCGTTCCTTTTCGTCAGCAGAGAGATTGCTTTTAGCAATATTCAGCAGTTGGCTGTACTGCGGTATGTCGGAATGGCTATTGAGATACTTTAAGAAACCATCCCAGTTTTCGCCCTTGCCGCTGGCCTCAATATGGATGCCTTTGGCAATCTGCGTCGCCAGCAGGTAGTTCTTCAGTGCCTCTGTTCGTTTCTCGCTGAGCATGACATTGCGGTCGAAGGGGCCTTCTGGCGATGCGAAGCCCTCGATGGTCATCTTGCGGATTGTGACGTCGGAGTCGTTCTTCACCAAATTGACGGAGTTGTGTATCTTCTGCAGTTCCGCAGGGTTAGTCATGTAGTCGGGCTTAATATCCCATTTGTTAACCTCGAAACACAGGAATGCCGACCCGCTTTCTTCGCGCACCTTGACGGAATGGTCGGCTGGCGGCAATAGCAAAACCGGGAAAAGCTCTATGACGAGGGGAGATTTCCTGGCAAAGGAGGCTACAGTCAGTTCGCCTCTGTCTGTCAAGTCATTACAGGCACAACTTTGCTTTCGTAGCTTCAGCACGGCGTTATCCATCCATGATTCATACTTCACCGTCCGGATATAGTCTATGTCTAAGTTCTTCCCCTTCTTTTTGCGAAAAGCGAGTGCTTCCGGGTACTCATTCTTCAGACTACGTTCAAAGTAAATCTGCTGGTTGCGGCTGTTGATGAAAATCATTGGAAGCTCAACATTCCGGAGCGTCACCGTATCTTCCAGTACAGGCACAAGCACCACCGACTGCATCGCAGGCACATCCTGTATCGCCGTGATATGGAGCGATGCCACCACATTGCTGTCAACCACAGCCAAAGCTGCACGATTGATTTTCATAACATAGTCATAAGCTGCCATTGCAGGCAGATGGACTGCCAACAGCAGAAGTAGTATATATCTGTTCAACTTACGGTTCATACTATTTAAAAGACATATATGAGACTAAGACCCAGTTTGGAGACACCCACATAATGGTATACGCCGTCATCCTTCTGAGCGCCACAAACCTCACAATTAAACTTTTGATAATTAATATAGGTATAGCCAACTCCCACCTCTGCGCCAAGGTTCCAATGCTTGGCTAAAGCATATTCATAGCCGACGCCCATACCGCCGCCCAGCAGCCAACCTTCGTAGCGGTAGGGCTTCAGTCCCTTCAGCAAACCGAAGCAGATGTCTTGATTACCCAGATTAAATTCGCCGCCATGCACATAAGGGCCGTAGAAGAAACCATTCATTACCTGACAAGGCCATATACGGAACTGCCCCTGAACCAGCCAGTGCTTATGCACATGATCATCACTCCTTTTCCATGGGCGGATGCTGCCGTATGCCTCTGCTGACGTCATTTTCGAGAGGGGTACTTCAACGCCGGCGGACAGAGCCCCAGCCATATCAAACAACAGATTATTGTTGATGGCAATATTTTGTGCATGAGTCAAGTGACCCAGCATTAGCATTACCGCTACGACAACCGTTTTAGTCAGACTTCTTGACATCTTTAAAATTGACCTTAAAACTTAAGTATTCTGTTTTATATGACAAAATTACACAAAAAGAACCAAAAACGCAAACTTCTGGCGTTAAAAAGTAATAAAAAATATCTTTTTGCTATCATTAAACTATTTGGGGAAAGACACGTCTAATACAAAACAAACATACAAAACTAATGAAAAAGAAATTGCTATTTTCTATTGGGCTGGTCGTGACAATGACCTTGCAGATAAATGCCCAGACCAATTATGACTACTCTAAACTTAGTCGCGAGCACCTCAACCGTGGCGTCGTGGCTGTCAAGACCACCGACGGCAAGGTGGCTGTCAGCTGGCGTACACTAAAGAGTGACCCCAAGGGACAGGCGTACGACGTCTACAGGAACGGGAAGAAGCTGAATGCCAAGCCACTAAAGACCGGCGGTACGTTCTTCGTCGACAATCAGCCGTTGAAGGAGGACGCCACCTACGAAGTACGCGGCGGCAAGAAGAACGGTTCTTTCACCCTCAAGGCTAAAGCGCCCGTCGGCTATCTGCCCATCGCCATCCAGAAGCCGGAGGGCGGCAAGGTGCCGATGATGCAGCAGCCTCAACGGTCGGGCAACAACACCCGACGCAGTTTCCGCAACTGGCGCGACGAAGG
>Ga0256405_10012312_pt1 | contig 10635 bp, 19 predicted proteins | sample RumenRJG_02DNA_FD_189096 | JGI IMG/M metagenome (GOLD analysis project Ga0256405, IMG submission 189096) | Bovine rumen microbial communities from Lethbridge, Alberta, Canada - RJG_02 | ecosystem: Host-associated > Mammals > Digestive system > Stomach > Rumen | place: Canada: Alberta... | reverse complement strand
CAAATGATTCAACGGCTGGACGGAGAAATTCGTATAGTTATGGAGGCAACCGGCATATATCATTTGCCGATGTTGTCATCACTTCAGGATCAGAACCTTTTTGTAGCTGTAATTAATCCATTTGAAATGAAGGAGTATGTATCAAGAGGGCTTAGAAGAGTAAAGACAGATAAGCAGGATTCAATTACCATTGCAAACTATGGGATTGATAACTGGTATCGTTTGGAAAACCATCAAGGAAGTGATGACGTGTACTCTGAGCTAAAACTTCTGGGAAGACAGTATTGCCATTATATGGAACTTCACGTAAAGGCACTGCTTGAATTAACGCATATGTTGGATTATACAATGCCAGGAGTAAAGAAGATGTTTCATAGTTGAAGTGAAAGCAACGGGTAGGACAAGCTAAGTGATTTTGCAGAAAGATACTGGCATTTTGATAGCATAACTGCGATGACAAAGGATGAGTTTATTGAGGATTATGTTTCTTGAGCGGCGGAAAAGAAATACCACCAGAACCGATCAAAAGCAGCTAAACTATATGACCTTGCATCTGATGGTATCTCGACATTGCCTTCCAATACCCCATCGACCAAAATGCTGGTATTGGAAGCGGTAAGGGTACTTCGAGAAATCAACAGTACCTTACTGAAGATAATAACACGAATGAAAGAACTGGCAAAGACACTTCCTGAATATAAAACTGTACGAGCGATGGGGGCGTTGGCGATGTCTTGGCTCCTAAACTGATTGCGGAGATAGGCGATATAAGAAGATTTCATAGTGGTAAGGCACTGATTGCATTTGCAGGCATAGATGCACCGCCATATGAATCCGGTCAATTTGTGGGTACCAATCGAAAGATGAGTAAACGTAGCTCAAAGGTGCTGCGTAAGATTGGTTATGAGACCATGAGAGTCTTAAAAACACACAAAGCTCCAGAGGATGATGCGGTATACCGGTTTATTCTGAAGAAAGAAGCCGAAGGAAAATCGAAATGTCAGGCTAAGATAGTGGGACTAAATAAGTTTTTGCGAATTTATTATGCTCGTGTAAGCGAAGTTTACAAAGCATAAAAAACTAGAAAATACAGCTTATTATTGGCTGATGAAAGTCAGCCTTTTTAGTGTACACAAAAATAATAAGAACAAGACAAAAAGAAAAAAAGAAAAAAAGAAAAAAACTGCTAGGGAAAGCAATTTACGCTTGACTTTTCTTAGCAGGTTTAGTGTGACAAAAACAGGGTATCCTTCTTCAATTCTGTATGGTCCGCAAAGCCAGGTAATGGTATGTCCTCATGATGGAAGAGAAGAAATTCCTTACTATAGGATTCTATTAAGGGAATTCTTCTACAGGCTCAAATTCATGGTTTGTGTATATATCTTCGATTTCTGTCTCAGTCCGTATGAGTTCTTCATATTTCTTTATGGCCTGCTTTGCCTCGAATAACCTGAGACGGCTGGGCACACCGATTGCCTTTAAAGCCGGAGATACAGCGAGACAGATGGTCTGATTAGTCCTGCTGGCATCTGCAACAAGGAGATTGGCTTTCAGCGGATCATAGCCTCTTGCCACACACTCAACAGATGCATAAAAACTTTTCATATCTATAGCGATATAAACACGTTGCAGCTTCATATCAGTCAGGCACTTACATTTTCCGGTAAGACAGCCCTGTCATCGATGTAGTAATCACAGGTGATCTTACGGGAGTTGTTGCCATACTTCTCTATGATCTCCGGAAGGTTGTCATTTATGGCATCGAATTCCAGATCCTATTCCATGCACCAAGATACAGCTTTATCCAATGCCTCACCGGCACGACAGGTCCATAATATAAGTTTGTTACCTGATTCACGCTGAGATTTCAGGTATTCTATCAGTGGTATATTGGGTTCTCCGAGTTCAGGCCAGTTGCTGTAACATAGTGTCCCGTCGAAGTCCACGGCAATGATCATGTAATCCATAAAATCTCCATTCCGCCGCCTAAAAAGACGGCACAATAGTATGAAAAGTGTTTTTTACGCTATCTATCTAAGTAAAACAAAGCAAATAAGCTTCTAAAATACAATTTCCGGACAGATTTATTGCATAAAATTTTTACACCCGAACAAATGTACGTCAATAGCTAATTTATAGCACGTTTGTTCTTCGAAATCAACAAGAAATATAAATTGTGATGAATAGTACTCAAACCAGTCAAGGGATGCGATAATAGAAGCATGGTACAAGCCGTTCCAGAGGTTTCTGCCTTAAAGATTGGATAAAAAATCAAAATGTATCAACTAAGAGGAGGGTTCTTATGTCATCAAGAGAAGAGCGAATCGAGGTATTTGAGGATACACAGGCATGGATCAATGAAAACGAGGATTTGTCAGATTCAGTAAGTTTAGGAAAGAAACATACAGAAATTTTTTATGAAAATGATTATCCGGATTTTGATATAAACCGTAAATATGATACACTCACCGCGTGATATGAGAAACTATCAGGTGTTTGAGAAGATTCTTGGAAGATGATATTTAATAAGCATGGCAAAGAGGTCAGATATTTAGGGAATTGAGGAGGTGTTAGCTGTGAGACAATATATCGTTGATGCATTTACAAAAGAAATATTTCATGGTAATCCTGCAGCTGTATGTGTCATGGACACATGGATTTCGGATGAACTTATGCAGAAGATAGCTGTTGAAAATAATCTTTCAGAAACAGCTTTTGTTGTAAAAGAAAATAATTATCACATCAGATGGTTTACTCCGGGAAAAGAGGTAGATCTATGCGGTCATGCCACACTTGCGAGTGCATATGTATTGTCGAGATTTTACGATACAGAGGCCGGCTCCTTTGCATTTGATTCATTAAGCGGGGAACTCATAGTAAAAAAGGCCGGAGAGCTTCTAAAGATGGATTTCCCTTCACGTGACCCAAGGGAAACGGAATTTACTACAGAAATGCAAGATGCTGTAAATGGTCTTAATGCTAAGGCTTATATCAGTAGAGACATTATGTTGGTGTTGGACAGGGAAGAAGATGTCATAAACTTCATTCCGGATTACTCTAAGATTATGGAAGTTACAGAAGGCATGGGGCTTTTCATAACTGCTCCGTCTAAAGATTATGATTTTGTGTCGAGAACATTTTTTCCTAAGATTAAGGTTAATGAAGATCCTGTATGTGGATCAGCCCACTGTAATTTGATCCCATACTGGTCTAAAAGACTGGGAAAAGACAAAATGACTGCTTTTCAGGCATCTCCAAGAGGCGGGATCGTATACTGTGAGAACAAAGGTGAACGTGTCATCATAAGTGGCAATGCTGCATTGTATAGTGAATCAGAAATCAATATTAGATGATAATCCAATAAAATTGTGTAACATATTGAAGTTTCTGAAATATAAAAAGGATCAGTAATGATTAAGCATTTTAAAGAAGTGAATGGATTGTATATCGATAAGATATATGGTCAGGAAAGACTTGGTTTTGCACATACGGATTCCAGCGATTTATATGATCTGGTGGAATGGGCGGAACGTGGAGGATATCCGGGGTCAGTGATTAGATTGTTATTACTATTTTTTGCAGGCAGATAACAACACAGGCATTGTGACGATATATAAGTATTTGCCGGGTGAGGAAACAAAGCCTGTGGCAGAGTTTAGTATACAGGAAGTTAATCTATATAATCTTATGATTGTAGGCGAAGACGTTCATTTGATCTCACAGGACAACAATGTTTTCAATTGTTACTATCCGGAAAAGTTTTCATTTAAGTTGCAGCCGAATGAAAGTGTTTCCGTTATCTCTGATGGAAAGGTATACCTTGAAGCGTGGATTGAGGAAGGTTGGGACGATGAGAATGACAGAGCTTCTGAGGATTATAAGTATTATGACAAGGTTATAGTAAAAGATTTTGAAGGTAACACGCTCTCTGAAGAAGTAGGTTCAATCTATCAGGCACCGGATGGAACATATTGGATAGCGTAAAATATAAGCTGTCATTTTTAACGTACACTTTTCTCTGGCGAAAAGAGAGGAAGAAAATTTATATGATTTTATGGACCATTCAGGAAGAAACGGTATATAACATTATCGAAAAACAGGTGTATATTTAACCTTTCCCCTTTAAAGACAGCTGTGATAGTTGGAGAAAATGCAGGTGGTAAATCCAATTTCATCGGCAGTCTGAAATTTGTGAAAAGTCTTTTTGATACAAACTCACAGGTGCAGTCTGTTAGTGCGTATATAAACGCTTCAAGTTTTCTTACTGAGACTAACCCTGTACAGAAGTTTGATATTAGTTTCATTTCTTCACTCGGACATGTATACAGGTATTTCATTATCGCTGGATAAAAAAGGAATCGTAAGTGAAAGTCTTAGCACACAGAAACAACGTAAGTCCAGATATACATGTATATTTTGTGTTAAAAGAAATAACACCGGCAAATATGAAAAAGCTGAAGGAAATGCGGAAGATCTTTTGATCGCATTAAAAAACAGTAATAACAGCTATGGACTGTTTGTCAGTAAACTGGCATTACTTGGAAACAATCATGCCATAGAAACGGTAGACTGGTTCAAAAATATACTGCTTCCCGGATCAGTTCCTGAGGACAGGGTGAATGATCCTGCAGCAAAAGAAGATGATATATCAGTGATGAAAGATCCACGTTTTATGGAGATACTCCGGATGGTAGATTATAGCATCTGCGGTATCGAAGTGGATAAGGATAAACCCTACGGAAAATCACTTATTATTAGAAAAGATTCAGAAGGAAATGAGATCAGGCGTAAACTCCAACAAGATTCTACCGGAGTCAGGGAGTTCTTTGCATGGGCTGTTCAGATATATCGAGTGATTAATCAGAACAGAGTGATTTTTGCCGATGAGATGGACAGGGTTCTTAATCCAATCCTGTCAGACAGAGTGATAGCGTATATTAATGGTGCAGAACATCATGGACAGTTTATCTTTTCAACGCATAATGTTTTACATCTGGATCTTAGGACTTATATGAAAGAGCAGATTTATTTTGTGACAAAGAGTAAGGACAGTCTTACATCAGAATTATATTCATTGTCAGACTTCCCTGAAGTAAGATACGAGACCACTAAGATCTATGAGTTCTATATGAAAGGTATCCTGGGAGGCACAGCATTTGAGTAGAAAAGAAAGAACCCTTAAAAAGAGATACGAAATATTCTGTGAAGGTGATACCGAATACAATTATACCGATAAGATGCGTAAAAATCAGGGGGTAGAACTTGTACTTAAACCAATAAATATGCATGGTGGTGGATACTCAAATTTCCTTAAGCAGATAAAGAAAGAAGCCCAGACAAACTTTCTGGCTAAGTTTATAATTGTCGATGCAGACAGGATCTTAAATGATTCAAAAGAGAAAGAATACTTTCGACAATTATTGGACTACTGCAGGATACAGAATGCTAAAGGCAATACTCCAATTTTTATCATTGCTAATAATCCGGATTTTGAATATGTTGCATGCCTGCATGACGAAGACAAGGAGGGGTAGTATATGTTTATACTGAGAAAGTTATTGAGGATTATTTTATTGCCGGTGTTCTTTTTACTGTTGCTTCTGAAAGCAATAATAGTTGCTTTTGAAAACCTGACTTCTATTGTGATTGGAGCCATGGTACTTTTAATTGGCATCGGAATTGGGTACTGTATTTACAGCCATTGATACCAGGAAATAGTTATCTTCCTTGTTGTAGGAATGATAATGATGGCAGGCATGTTTGCAATAACTTTTGTTGAGGATATTTGTGATACGCTTGCTGAAAAGATAAGTAACTTATGAGACCAAGTTCAATATGTCAGAAAAATTGCCGTTTGACAGGATGATTACTGTTAAATGGCTCTTTTTCTGTTATAGTAAAAATATGTTTTTGTTGGAGGGCAATTATGGAATTTGGGGAAATTTCTATTAAGGATAAACTTGACAGAACTGTAATACTGAGAAATGCAAGGCCTGAAGATTCAGCGGCTCTTATAGAGTATCTGAGAACAACTAGTGCCGAGACTCCTTATCTGATCAGAGAACCTGAAGAAATCACAATTACAGAGGAACAAGAGAATCAATTTATTCAGGCTAAGATAGATGCAGAGCGTGAGCTTATGCTTGTTGCCTTTATTGATGGTAAGCATATCGGTAATTGCTCCCTTATGAGCATTGCACCATATAAGAGGTACAGCCACAGGTGTGATGTTGCAATTGCTCTATACAAAGAATTCTGTGGATGCGGTATAGGGAAAGCTATGCTTCAGACTGTACTTGATGTTGCGAAGAACATAGGCTATGAGCAGGCAGAGCTTGAAGTTATGGCAGAGAATAAGGATGCCATTGCTATGTATGAGAAGTTGGGATTTGAGAAGTTTGGTACATTTCCTGATAACATGAAATATGCTGATAGATCCTATATGGATGCATATTGGATGATGAAGAAACTCTGAGAAATGACAGATTGCGGATAAAACATCTGCAAATCGGCAGTTTGGAGAGGTAAACATGAACCATAAAGGAACAGTAGTGATTGAAACTGAAAAGCTTATTCTTCGTCCGTTTATAGATGAGGATGCTCAGGCTGCATTTAATAACTGGGAAAGTGATGAGAGAGTAACAGAATTTTTGAGATGGCCAACTTATCACGATGTAGAGGATACAAAGAGAATCATACACGAATGGGTACAACAATATGCTGATCCAACATACTATCAGTGGGCTATTGTTTTGAAATCACTTAATGAACCAATCGGGAGTATATCTGTTGTTGATCAGGATGAAAAAACAGATAAAGTGCATATCGGCTATTGTATAGGAAGTAAATGGTGGCATATGGGTATTACAAGTGAAGCTTTTTCTGCCATTATTCCATTTTTCTTCAATGAAGTTAATGTAAATCGTATCGAATCCCAGCACGATCCAAATAATCCAAACTCAGGGGCAGTGATGAAGAAATGTGGACTGAAATATGAAGGTACACTTCGTCAGGCGGATTGGAGTAACAAGGGAATAGTAGATGCGTGTATGTATGGTTTGCTTCGTGAGGACTATATGAGGCTTTAATAAAGAACGGTAGATTATGGAGAGAAACGTATGGGCGCTTTAATTATTTTGCTTGTAATAATGGTTCCAGTCAGTGCATTACTTACAGGACTTGGAATCTTTGCCTGAAAAAGGCAGAAACCCATGTGGTTTTGGTCGGGGCAGACAGTTGAAGAAGATGAGATAGCCGATGTAAAGGCATACAACAGAGCTAACGGCATAATGTGGATTGTGTTTTCTTTACTTATGTGGATTTCTACGTTTTTGGCATTCTCCAGCATGAAGCTGGCTGGGATAGTAATGCTAGTTGGATGTATCCTCTGCGTGCCTGTACGGCCTTTTGTTTATAGCAGAATATATAAGAGGTACAAGAAGAATGTGTGATGAAGAAATAATAGAAACAAATGGCATGATAATCAATGACGCAATAGATTATATTAGTAAATTGTTCGCAGGTAATTCTGATGGGCATGGAGCAGATCATACGATGCGTGTATATCACAATGTGCATATACTCTTGGAATCGTACCCCGAAGCAGATAGTTTTGTTGTATCTTTAGCGGCATTGTTACATGACGCTGATGATCATAAGCTTTTCAATACAGAAAATAATATGAATGCCAGGTCATTTATGGAACGCAAAGGCCTGTCTCTAGAAACGATAGAACAGATTTGCAGAACAATAAATTCTGTGTCATTTAGTCATAACAGAGAGAAAAGCCCTGAAACTCTGGAGGGAAAGATTGTTCAGGATGCAGACAGACTTGATGCAATTGGAGCAATAGGAATAGCCAGAACATTTGCGTTTGGTGGAAAATCAGGAAGATCATTATCAGATTCTATAAAGCATTTTTACGATAAGCTTCTTCTGCTTAAGGATGAACTGAATACTGAAGTTGCCAAGGAAATTGCGCAAAAGAGACATGAGTATATGGCGGATTTTCTTGAGGAATACTATCTAGAAACTGGTTACAGATATGAAGGATGACTTTGTAAACGAGGTTGAGGTGAATCTTATGGCTAATAAAGTGACTGTGATAACAGGCGGAGGACATGGAATCGGTAAGGCAATTGCTGATGCGTTCAGGGATATTGGTGCAGAGGTCCATATCATAGATATAAAGCCTGGTGACTGGTTTGTCGGAGATGTGGCAGACAAGGAGACGTTAGAGGCATTTGCCCAAAGTGTTATTGAAGAATCCGGGCATGTGGATTTTCTTATAAATAATGCACTTCCTGTAATGAAGGGGATTGATGAGTGCAGTTATGAAGAATTTCAATACGCATTGTCTGTTGGAGTTACAGCTCCATTTTATCTTACAAAGCTCTTTATGCCGTACTTTGCAAAAAGGGCCTGTGTAATAAACATTGCATCTTCAAGAGACCGGATGAGCCAGCCTCAGACAGAGAGCTATTCATCCGCGAAAGGTGGTATTGCAGCTCTCACTCATTCAATGGCAATGAGCCTTGCGGGTAAAGCGAGAGTTAACAGTATATCTCCGGGATGGATAAATACTACGGATGATGTGATAGATGGAGCAGATGCAGCTCAGCAGCCTGTGGGAAGAGTTGGAAAACCTGAGGATATCGCAGAGATGGTGATGTTCCTGTGTTCCGATAAGGCAGGCTTTATTACTGGCGAGAACATCTGCATAGATGGTGGAATGACCAAGCTAATGATATATCATGGCGAACATGGATGGATATATGACGACAAGAAAAACAACTGATAAATCTCCGGTAATAGAGAGGATTTATTTGAATATGAAAATGCTGATAAATAAAGAGATAAAAGAAATCGCAATAAGACAATCCGCTGAAGATATAGGATGTAAAGCGGAGGATTTTTTATCTGAGAAAAATATAATATGTAAATTTTGTTTAGGAGAAAAGGCACGCAGTTATTATAAAGAACCAATCACCTGTAACTTTGTTTCTTATGGTAATAATGTTGTAGCTGCCACAATGGGCGAAGTGGAAGATCTGGTTTCTGAATACATAGAAAAATATGAGTTCTACCATCTTTTTGAGACTCCGAATATGCACTGGCTTGAGGAACGTCTAGCAGAGCGTGGGTACAAGATATGTTTTATGGCGGAGTACTATCTTCCTGATGTGGAGAGGATTCCCAATAAACAATGCTTATATGAAACAAGAATACTTGAACAGGATGACTTTAAGGACTTATATCTACCTGAGTGGAGTAATGCGTTATGCAGTGATCGTAAAAATCTGGATGTTCTGGGAGTTGGAGCTTATGACAAGGATAAGCTGATAGGGTTTGCTGCATGTTCAGCTGATTGTGATGACATGTGGCAGATAGGGGTAGATGTTCTTCCTGAGTACAGGCAAAAGGGGATAGCATCCGCTCTTACAAGCAGGTTGGCAAAAGAAATACTTGGAAGAGGGAAAGTGCCATTCTACTGTTCTGCATGGTCTAATATCAGGTCGGCGAGAAATGCAGTGAAGAGTGGATTTGTTCCGGCATGGGTTGAAATGACTATAAAACCAGCAAATATAGTTGATGAGATCAATTCTGAGGCGGGTAAATAAATGAATTTCAGGAATAAGTGAAGTTATGAGCAGAAAAGATTTTGGAGCAAAACCCTTTAGTTATCCTCAGCCGGTATGGATCATAGCGACCTATGATGAGAACGGCGTTCCCAATGCCATGAATGCGGCCTGGGGTGGTATAAGTGAGACAGATGAAGTATCAGTTTGTTTATCTGTAGGGCATAAGACCTGTAAGAATTTTGAAAAGACCGGTGCCTTTACCATCAGTATGGCTACCGCGGATTATGTTGTTGCCTGTGATTATGTAGGAATCTCTTCAGGAAACAAAACCGAAGACAAATTTGCAAGGGCAGGATTTACTGCAACTAAGAGTCCTCATGTTAATGCTCCGATCATCAACGAGCTTTCGGTGTGTCTGGAATGTAAGGTCAAGAGCTTTGATCACGAAAGCTGCATTCTTAAAGGGGAGATTGTTAATGTTAGTGTTGATGAATCAGTTCTTACAGATGGTAAGGTTGATGTCAGCAAGATAAAGCCTATAACCTTTGATCCGTTTAATAATGCTTATCATGTTGTTGGCGAAAAAGTTGGAGAGGCATGGAAAAGCGGAAAGAGCCTGATGTGATAGAAATTTTCGGCATTATCGCTTTGTCCTTTTGGAAAAGAAATAATAAATGATGGAGGAGCAGGTTCGTTTCTTCTCAATGTTCTTTGGGTCTTTTTATCAGGCTTTGAACTTGCTTTGGGGAATTTTCTGATTGGCTGCCTTCTTTGCGTAACTATCATCGGAATTCCATTTGGGCATCAGTTCTTTAAGATAGCAAAGCTGTGCCTTTGTCCGTTTGGGGCAAGCATCGTGTATATAAATTGAATTAGCTTTAGCCGTCAGTGCAGTAATTATATGATATTTTTTCATGAGGATAGGACGTTACTGTTCACAGGTGAACTTGTAGTAAAACAGCCGATCCGTTAAACTGAGTCTCAGTAATAACGGGTCGGCTGTTCTGCCAACTATGAGTCAAATCTTTGTGTCACTTCATCAAACACATTGGCT
>Ga0256405_10012311_pt1 | contig 10636 bp, 5 predicted proteins | sample RumenRJG_02DNA_FD_189096 | JGI IMG/M metagenome (GOLD analysis project Ga0256405, IMG submission 189096) | Bovine rumen microbial communities from Lethbridge, Alberta, Canada - RJG_02 | ecosystem: Host-associated > Mammals > Digestive system > Stomach > Rumen | place: Canada: Alberta | collected... | reverse complement strand
TCTCTTGATTTATCAAGTTTTGATGTATCAAAAGTTAAAAGTATGAAAAGAATGTTTTATGTGTGTGAATCATTGATATTATTGAATTTATCAAATTTCAATACTCCTTCACTTTCTGATACGGAACAAATATTTTATGACTGTATAAATTTGGAATTATTAGATATTTCCAATTTTAATTTTAGTAATGTGACTTCACATAGAAATATGTTCTCAGGAGTTTCTTATATTAAATATATAAGTATAAGTACAACTTTTGATCTTATTGGAGGCACAATGTTCAATTCTAAAGAATATTTAATAGCTTGTCAAAAAAAAAACATCATTCAAAATCCAAGAGCTATTTATGGTTGTTGCGATTTTAGTAAAAGTCCTTTTAAATGCGATTATAATAATTATATAACAGTTAAATATAGAAATAAGGTAAAATATGATTATTCAAGCTTTATAAATCCTCTTATACCTGGTAGACAAAATGTATATTTTATAATAAACCAAGATTATTTGTATCACAACTTCAATGAATTCACAATTGAAGAGGGTCGCACAATCGATATATTAATATTTCCAAATCCTACAACTTTAGAACAATTTTTTGATGCTGATTATGACATAAATGCTAAGAGTATAGATTATGTCGATTTATCTCATTTAAATTCTTCATTAATTACAAGTACTAAAAGATTGTTTAATGGATGTATTCAATTAGCAGAAATTAATTTCACTAATTTTAAAACATCATCCATTGAAAATATGGCAGAAATGTTTTCAGGTTGTACTAATGGATTTCGTATTCTTGATTTGTCAAGTTTTGACACTTCATTAGTTAAAAATATGTATAAAATGTTTTATAATTGTTCTAATTTTGATTATTTAGATATATCTAATTTTAATACTTCAAATTTAGTAAATTATACATCTATGTTTAATCTAACTAATATAAAATATATAAATTTATATAATATTAGTAAAAATAGTCCTTTAATTAAAGCAATTTCTGAAGCTTCAAATTTTTGGGTTAAACAACAATTAACAGTGTGTCAAAAAAACGAGATAATAAATAATAAAGAAGCACTCTATGAATGCTGTGATGTAACAGATTTTGATTTTGATATTTATCAAAAATGTTTCCCTGATAATTATATTACTGTAAAATTTAAAAAAGAAGTAAAGTATCCTTATGGCTTTAGTTACGTTGAATTTGATTATAAAAATAACTATAGATCAGAGGTATATTATATAAAATATAATAATGAGAAATATAAACCTTATGAAAATTTAACTGTATCTAAGGATACGGAAATAAGAATATTATTTAATTCTGTAATTACAAGTACATCAAAATTTTTTTATGATTATTTTGATCCGAATGTAGAACATATAATTTCAATAGATTTTTCCCATTTCAAATCATCCTTAATAGAATCAGCAGAAAGTATGTTTTCTGGTTGCTCTTCATTAGAAACTATTGATTTTTCTAATTTTAACTCAGGTTCATTAAAAAATATGAATAATATATTTTTCCATTGTAATTCCCTAAAAATTATTGATTTATCAAAATTAAATACTTCTTCATTAATTAATATTAATAGAATGTTTTGTGGTTGCACTTCCTTGTTATATCTAAATCTTAGTGGTTTAGATTTTTCAAAAGTAGAAGATGCTTCTTATATGTTCTATAATGTCAAAAGTTTAAAATTGGTTAATATATATGATATAAAATATAATGATAATTTTAAGAATGAAATTAATAATATTTCTAAATTAAATGATAATAATATTGTGGTACGTCAAAAAGAAAATATAATAACAAATATTAATTATAAATATATTGATTATAATTTAGATATTAATGAATATGAATGTAAAAATTTTATTTTAGTATATTATAACCAAACAACTGAATACAAAAGTGGCTTTCTTGTAAGTGGAATTAATAGTAGAAATAATTTATTATTTATTATTAATGAAAATAAATTTTATTATATCAATGAGGAATTAAATATTAATTCTAACATTAAATTGTGTTTTAAAAATTATGTTACAAATTTGGAAAAATTTTTTGATGCAAGTATCGATAAAAATGCAAAAAAAATAATATCTATTGATTTAAGTCATTTTGATTCATCATTAGTTACAAATATAAATAATTTATTTTCAGACTGTCAAGAATTATTAGCTTTAAATTTATCTAATTTTAATTCAAAAAATATTAAAACTTCTAATGCTTTATTTAATAATAGCAAAAAATTAAAATATATCGAATTATATAATATTACAAATTTAAATAATGGTGTTATAAATAAATTAATAAATCAAAGTCTATTAGTATGCCAAAGTAATATTATTTTGCAATCTAAAAATCATAAATATATATGTTGCGATTTTAATCTAGAACTAGAATTATGCCATTCTAATGATTATATAACAGCTAAATATGGTTCAAATATTAATTATAGATATGGCTTTAAACATTTATTCGATCATAACAAAGAACATATTGGAAGAAAAGGAGTAAATTATATAATTAAAGGAAATACTATGTTTTTAGGTAATGAACCAATATTAATTAAAGAAAATGAAACAATTGAAATACATTTATATCCGAATACCTCATCTTTATCTTATTTTTTTTATGATCAATATGTTGAACCATTAATTAGTGTAGATTTATCTCATTTTGATTCATCTTTAGTCACTGATTTAGGGTGGATGTTTTTTAAATCTCCAGTTAAAGAAATTAATTTTACAAATTTTAATACATCCTTAGTTACAAATATGACTTATATGTTTAATGGAAGCAAAAATTTGGAATCACTTGATCTATCAAGTTTTCAAACATCTAAAGTTTCTTCTATGAGATCAATGTTTGGTTATTGCGAAAATTTGAAATATCTTAATATATCAAATTTTGATTTTTATCTAATATATCAAAAATTTTCTACTCCTGATGATGATTTTGAATATGGTGATTATGATATATTCCTTTCACATATCATTAGAAATAATATTAAATATCTAAATTTATATAATGCAACATATTATAATTTTTTTACAAATGGTACTTTTCAAATAACATTTAATGGGGGTAATAATTTTATATTAAATCAAAAAAATAACATCTTTAGCCCTCCAAATGCAGTTCATATTTATTGTGATACAAGTAAAAGCCCTATGAATTGTAATTCTTACAATTATATTATAGTTAAATATAAAAATAACGTTAATTATACTTCAGGTTTCATTAATAATAATTGTACAAGTAGAAAAAGAATAAGATATATAATTTATCTAGATTCATTAATAGAAAATTTAGATGGATTACTCAAAGTTCCATTTATAATTGAAGCTAATACTCCATTAGAAATACATTTTACAGAAAATATTAATAATCTTGAAAGTTTTTTTGATGGTGATTTTGATATTAATTCTAGGAGTATTATTTATGTTGATTTATCTCACTTTAATTCCACACCTTATAATGTTAATAAAATGTTTCATAATTGTCCATCATTGGAATATATAGAAATGCCTAATTTCAATACTTATCAATTATCTGAAAATTATAATATGCTTGATAATCCTAACAATTTAAAATATATAAATTTAAAAGGTGTGTCAAATCAAAATATGATGTTGAAAATATTAAGTTCAAATTTCAAAGATGAAAATAATTTAATAATTTGCCAAAATTATTTAATTACTTATCATCAAATTGATGATTGCCTTTCTTTTAGTGATACTTCAATAAAAAGTGACTCTGATAATTTTATAAAAATCAAATTCAATAAAAAAGTAGAATATAAATCTGGTTTTAAAATTGATAAATGTCCCTCCAGAAAATATATAAGTTATATAATTTATCAAAATTTAATATTTATAAATAATGATTCTTTAATAATTGATGCAAATAAATCATTAGAAATACATTTTACTAAAGATATTACTAGTCTTGAAAGCTTCTTTAATGATGAACTTGATACTAATTCTAAATATATAATTTCTATTGATTTTTCCCATTTCAACTCTTCATTAATAAAAAATATTGATAATATGTTTTATAAATGCACTTCTTTGAATAGCTTGGATATATCTAATTTTGATTTTGGTAAAATTAATAGTACAAATAATACTAAATCTTTGCTTGCAGGTTTAGTCAATATAAAAAATATAAATATATCCAATGTGAAAAATTATAATATTTTGAAAAATATAATTTTAGAAAATTCGAATTTAAAAACAAAAAGTGATTTAACTATATGTCAAAATGAAGATATTATTAAAAATGAAAATGCCACTAATGTTTGCCCTTATCTATATCAAAAATCTTCAAATTATATCATAATATATTATGGAACTAATGTTGTTTATGAAAATGGTTTTATTTTTAATGGTGTAGATGCTAATGAATATAGAAAAAATATCAAATTTATTAATGTTGATAATAAGACTTTTTATCCTTCAAATTATGTAGAAATAAAATCTGGCTCAAAAGTAGAAATAAATTTAATTCCTTCTATAGGAAGTTTAGCTCATTTCTTTGATTCAAATTATGATATAAATATGAAAAAAGTTTCATCAATAGACTTTACTAATTATAATTCATCTTTAATAACAGATATAAATTCTTTATTTAAAGATTGCGATTCATTAGAATCAATTATTTTTTCAACTTTCAATTCTTCTTTAGTAAATAATATGAGTGAAGTATTTTCTGGATGCAGTAATTTAAAAGAAATTGATTTATCTATGCTTGATACAAAATTTGTAATTGATATGCATAATTTATTTTATGGATGTTCTAATTTAATATTAATTGATTTATATAATTTTAAATTTGATAGAATAATAACTTCATATAATATGTTTAAAAATCTTAAAAATATCCAATATATAAATTTACTTTATGTTGAAAATTCATATAATAATATTTCAGAATCTGAATTAAATAGAAAAAAAAATTTATTTGTTTGCCAAAAAGAAAATATAATGAATGAAAACAATATAAAAAATAAATGTTGTTACTATAATATTAAAAATTCTTTTTGTGAATCAGACCATTATATGATCTTAACTTATGGGAAAAAAATTAATTATGATTCTGGATTTGTTATAAAAAATGAAAAAAACACTGAATTCAGAAATGATATTATATTTGTGGTTATTAATAGGAAGAAAATAGAAAAAAATGAAAAATTAATTATATTACCGAATATTAGAATAGAAATTTATTTTCAATATTATAATGCAGCATTAGAAAATTTCTTTAATTTCAATTTTGATAAAAATGTAAAATATTTAGAAAAATTTTCAGCTTTCAATATACAAGCCCATAATATAAGTCACCTATTTAATGGATGTAGCTCATTAAATTCAGTTGATTTTAATATATTTGATTCTTCAGGAGTAATCGATATGAGTTATATGTTTTCAGAATGCAAATCTTTAATTTCTCTTAATTTATCTAATTTTAATACAGAAAATACAATAAATATGAGTCATATGTTTTATGGTTGTGATAATTTAGAGATTCTTGATATATCAAATTTCAAATTCACAAAATGTAATTCATTTAATAATATGTTTTCAAATTATTCTCATCTCAAATATCTTAATATAAAAAATATAAATACTGATACAATTTTTAAAGATTATTTTAATAATACTCAATTATTTTATGTATGTCAATCAATGATTATAATAAGAAATCTAAATGCATTTAATTGTTGTGATTATAATATTGAAATAAATAAATGTGGCACTAGTAACGATTTAACAGAAGAAATAGAAGAAATATATTTACCAGATGATGAAGCCAGTTCTATTATTTTAATTGGATTTAGTGACTTTAGGAATTTTACTTCTTATTTTTCATTTTATGCATATTTTACACCAATACAAAATTATATTTATTCAATAACAATTAACTTTCAAATTGAGCTTACTTATGATACCAATATGAGAATTTTGAAAGAAATAGATGCAACTTGTAATCTGACTGGTATTTTAAATTCATTTAATTACAAATATTTATGTGAGGTTTATGAAGATACTACAAATTTAAAATCTATAAGAATATCAGGAATATCACAAGGTAATATGGATAAAGTTGGAACTACTCCTATTGCAAATAGACTCATGAAAAATCTTTTATTATGTGATGAAAAATATGATAAGTTTAATTCTATTAATAATATATATTTAATGAATAATTCAACATATGATAGATATGATAGATTATTATTTAATATAACTGGATTAATAAATAGTAACAAACCAAGATTAGAAAATAAAAATATAAGTCTTATAAGCAATGTTATATCTGAAGAAAAATCAGAAACTGAAATTGATTGCATTATAAATAATATATCAAATCAAAATTATATATTAAATTGCAAATTAAAAGAACCATTAAAAATTGATTTACAATATTCTCTTTCTTTTATTGATGATAGTAATATTTTAATCATTAATTTTCCTAATGGAACTAATTTTAATGTCGAAACAGAAAATAAAATTTCTTATAACAGAAAATTTATTAAAAAACAAACAGGTCTTAGTAAAGGTGCTATAGCTGCTATTATTATTATTTCTGTTGCCGTTTTTGCACTTATCATATTTCTTATTATATATTTCAGAAAAAGAAATATAGAAAAATTCGAACAGAATTCAAATAGCTCTTCCAATATAAAAATTAAAAATTAGATGAAATCAAAAATGTATATAAATTTTATCTATAAGAGCTATTTTAATTATTATTAAAGTATTATTTGGTTTTTGCTTTTTGTGATATATAAATTCTAATTATTATTTGATATTATTTGTTGAAAATTATATTATTGCTGCTTGTGAAATATAAATTCTAATTATTATGTGATATTATTTTTATTCATTAAGATAAATAGATTATATAAGATATTTAATTATGATATAAAACAAAAACTATTATTATTACCAAAATTATTTCATTTATTAATTTTTCTTTAATTGAAATATTTTTTGTATTCTCTTAATTTTCCTTATTTTTATTCTTAATGCTTTCTTCTCTTTTAATAACTTCTCATTTTAACAATTTAACTTTTATAATTAATGTATTTATTAAATTCTTTTTTATAAACCATAGAACCGGAATAAAAGCAAAGAAAGAAAATGTGAACGCAATTCCAAAAAGAAAACCAGGACATCAAAAATTAAAAATGTCGACTTTGCAACAAGATAAAAACCTAAAAACGAACATAGATTTTGTGAGAATAAAAATAAACAAATTTATGAAAATGATGTAAATGTGTGTATTTGGATACATACTTGCAAGGTCTCATTATCATAATTATTTAGGACCTTCTCCATCATTCCTTCCTCCACTCTCAACAATAATTTAAAATACTATTTTTTGGCTCTCAAAATCTAATTGGAAAAATGGTAAGCCACTCATGGGTATACGACCATATTTTGAACTTTGAGAAAGTAAAGTGAAAAAAAGCCATTCGAATGTTCTCCTATAAAATGTGGACCTTTTGAATTTTGTCAAAATTTATGATTTGGAGGACCTTGTTGATAATCAACTTTAAAGAAAGAGTCAGAAGTAAAGGAAAAACTATAAAGTGAAATATTAATAAAAAGCAATGGTATAAGAGTTTTTATATTATTCATTTTATGCATTAGAATCAACTCTCAAAAAATATGATTGATAATAATTAATAGATTTTTTCGATTATTATAGATAATAGTGTATAGTTTAATATAATATAAAATAAAGATAATAATATTTAATTTATTTACTCAATAAAATTTCTAAAAAATCATGATTGAAAGAAAATCGAATTTAGAAGTTTTATTCACTTTAATAAATATAATTATTCATCGAAAAAAAATCGGATTCCGATAATAATTATAAAAAATAGAGAAATTCTCAACCTATCCACAAGTACAAACCTTAACTTAATTAACAATCTTGGTATGAGATGGTATTGTATAACCATCTGATTAAATCATTTCAAAATGGCAACCTCCATAAACTTTTTTTATCTATTTTATTTAGTGCTCGAAATCATGTTTACGAAATTAACTGAGTAAATGATACCATTTTTCGATAAATCATTTTATTGCTCAAAGAACATTCTAATGAAAAAATTTCAGATTTCTTACTATACCACTAAAGAAAAAAATCCTACTATATGATTTATATATTTGTTGTTTCCTCATATATGGTCAAAAGATTATGCGAAATTTTCATAAATTACTGAGTATTAATGGCTTTATCTTATTTGACCTTGAAATTTGGCTCAATAGATGTCTTTATTCTCATATCTTTTTTGAACCAACTTGAATTTAAATAGGTAAGGAAAGTCGGAAAAACCAGAGACTTATTCCAAATCTCAAAATTCCTGAGCAAATTTTTTTTATGACAAGTATCACTGTTTTTCATAGGCAATTTCTCCAATTCAGATTATCCTTGTCGCAATTGTCTAATATCATTTCCTTCAACATTTGCATCTTTTTAACTAGGATAGAATTATATTATAGTCCTTGCCATATCCCTATTACACATATCGATCATTTAATTCTTTTCTTCTTTCGACAACATTCTCAGATTCACTTAATCAATCAATTGTTTCTCTTACTTTATATAATTTATTATATAATTTGAATATTTTTCATAGATTTCTTTTGCTAAAATTCCAAATTATTTTGGTATTCTATCTCTTAAATTTCTTACGATTAATTTAAAAACCCTTCAATTCTATTTCTAATTTGATTAATGAAAATATTCTTTCATCAATTTGCAATTGAGGTTTATTATCGTTAATATTATTATCACTTTTGTCATCGTTGGCATCCATATATTTTTGTTAGGCTTTTGCTTCTAAATAAATGTCTTGAAATTATTTAACTAATCATAATAATTCTCGAATAAGCAATTAATTTCTATATCAATTATTCTATTAATTAAATAATCGTCTTATCTTTTTTTTCCATTAAATAATTACTGTCTAAATCCATCATGTCATTTTTGGGGAAAGCGAGTAAAAGTTATTGTTGTCTTAATAAATAAATAAAATCGTTCACACAAGGAAAGACATGAATTGAGCCACTTTTATTTTTAGTAAGAGTAAAATTAATATTTTCGTTGGTATATCCGTACTTGTTTTATTTTTATTTTGAAGCCTTCTAAGAAATTAATATGTTTATTATTATCTTTTCCTTGCAATACTTTTCTAAGTATGTCACTATATTCATTTATCTTATTCCATAGGGCTATCATTTTCCCTGCAACAATCTGTAGGTATAGGATATTCAAATCCTTGAAAATCTTCTTCATTTGTTTTAATTTTATCATTAATAGCTTTGATTATTCATGATAAATTTTTTTATTTATTCTCAAAAAGATTATAATTAATTAATTCATAAATACTTCCATCCAATGTGTCTGTTCCTTTATCATTTGTATATTTTTTTAAACACTGTCTTATCCTAATTTAAGAGGAATTTCTTCGCTTATAATGACTTTTTTCGCATCAATATCGGCATCTATAATATTTAATTTAATCAATAATTCAAGCATCTTTGTACAAGCTGCTTAAATAACTTTCTTGAGCTTAAAATATTCTGAAATAGCAATATAACTATTGGCAACACTACCCCCATCCCTTGAAGAGTTGATAAAGTTTGTTTCTTCTTTTTCTTCTTTGATATTGCACCTTTCTCCTCCACCTGCCGATTAAAAAACATCGAATTAAATATTTCAGCAAAGAGATTAGTCATTGATTAAAAAGGTATTTACTTATTGTTTATTTATTTATTTCTTATATATCTGGAGAAATTATTTGCAAATTTATATTTTTCCGCATAATGCTAAATTCCTAATACTCATGAAACTGCATTGATCTTCGAGTAAATCGAGCAATTTCCAAAGCATTGGAAATATACAGATTTAATTTGCTGAATAATAATTATGAAATATTAAATAATCTAAATAGAGTTATTATATATTTAATAAGCTTTGATTCTGCATACTTGGAATTTAGTAGTTCCATTCAAAACAAATGAAACAAAGTCTGTTCTTTTTGCTCTTGTTAAAGAAAATTAATTTGTCTCATCGACCTCAGATAAAATTCAAAAAAGCATTCCATGTAAATTATCTGTTCATATTAATTTATATAACCTCATTTCTAAGTTTAAATTATTATTGAACCATAAAGTTGTTATTGCAGTTGCTTCGGAGAGATAAACTCCAACGAATTCTTTAAGATTTTCATCTTTGATAGCTTTGGCAGAATAAGCGGTAACTTTGGAGAAATTCTTCCATAAGCAAGTCAAATTAAATAAACTCAGCAAATATTAAATATTATTTAGAATATTTTATTTTTTCATCAGATGTCTGACTAGCTTTAGTTCACTACTTTTAAAGCAATTTTTCCCTCTTTGGAGAGAAGTAATCAAATTTTCTTTCATTTTTATTTTTATTTTTAATTTTTAATTTAGTTTTATTAGATTGTATTTATTTAATTATTTTTAATTAATTATTTTTAATTAATTATTTTATAATTAATTATATTTTTAATTAATTATCAAAAATATATTAAATCAAATGGGGATTGGGGATTGGGGATTGGGGATTGGGGATTGGGGATTGGGC
>Ga0256405_10012310_pt1 | contig 10637 bp, 10 predicted proteins | sample RumenRJG_02DNA_FD_189096 | JGI IMG/M metagenome (GOLD analysis project Ga0256405, IMG submission 189096) | Bovine rumen microbial communities from Lethbridge, Alberta, Canada - RJG_02 | ecosystem: Host-associated > Mammals > Digestive system > Stomach > Rumen | place: Canada: Alberta... | reverse complement strand
CGCTGCTGAGTTTCAAGCCGAAGATTTAGCGGCGCTGCTTTCCGGCCTGGATCAATAAGAGGAGGAGAAATCATGACAAGGAGAATAACAAGTCTGCTACTTTGTGTCTGTCTGGTAATGGCGTGCATGCTGATCTCCAATGAACCTCAAGCAGCTGCGGATACAATCCCGGAAGCGGTGCTGGATGCGCAAGAAGGTATTGTGCATGTCTACCTGCTCTTTTTTGACGACCAGCAGAATCTTATTGCGTATAATTCCGGTGCGGGAATTGTCAGTGCAGGAGCAATGATGATGGGCAGTTCACAGCCAAACTGGAACTGTATGTTCACTTCATTCAGCTGTGTTGATGTCTCAGGCATGACAAATGCATACAGTCGTTATCAGATGATTGTTCTGGCAGACGGTAAGGTATATACCGTTGACAAGGTCGGTGGATTACCGGATATAAACGCAGAATTTGCAATGCTCTTTATGAATGGCGATATCCCAGGGCGGAAAACGATCCCCCTTGCACAGATGCGAAGCCTCAAAGCTGGAGACATAGTTTATGCAATCGGATTTCCAGAGCCGGCTGATCCTTATACACCTGGATTCGAATCCTATTGCCAGGAAGAAATAATAGCGAAGGGGACAATACTGGACCTGAATTATGCTGATTCCGGAGCCATGTATATTCAGACGGATATACAGGCCGGAAGAAATCTTGTTGGCGGTGCACTGGTAAACAGTGAAGGCCACTTAGTGGGATTGATTTCCAGCCGCAACGGGGCGAGAGGCTGCCTGGCTGTCACATGTGACGATATTACCGCTATTCTGAATAAGGCAAATATGCCGATCGCGTTCGGAAAAACAGAAGATGACGCGTATCCCATATTGCCGACTCCGAAAACAGACGCGCGTTCCAAAGACCTGAATTCATTCTATACGCCGGAAGCAGCGGCAGCATTTAAAGTGTACAGCAACGGCGAACCTGCAGCTGCCAGAAATCTGTTTCAGCAAAACGCCAACCAGGGGGATCCATTCTCTAAAACTGTATTGGGGCTGCGATATGGACCCAACTATACCGATGCACAGCGGTTTGAAATGTTCCAGGAAGCGGCAGCTTCAGGCTATGCGCCGGCAATCTATGCACTTGCACTCTGTTATGAACAGGGAATCGGGGGCGCAGCGGATGTAAGTAAGTCCAAGGAGCTGTTTACCCAAGCGGCTGATATGCTCTTTGGCATAGAGAATGTAACAGATCCCGTGGTTGCATATACAATTGGTGAATGCTACGAATACGGCGATGGCAAGTTCGAGCAGGACCTCGGTATGGCGGCGACCTGGTACGCACGTTCAGGCGATTTGGGCGAACCGGCAGGCGCCTTGGATGTAGGAAAAATGATCTTTAATGGAAAAGTCCAGGGCAATACGGAGGATATGGTTAAATGGTTTGCCAAAGCTATGAATGCGGGAAGCCCGGAAGGCACATTCTGGTATGCACTGATGGTGATGGTGGGCTATGCCGACGGTGACGCAACAGCACTGATGAAAACGGCTGCAGAGGGCGGAAGCATCCAGGCGAAACTATATCTCGAGAAGGGAACTGTGTTTTTGTTTGGAGATTAATTCAGTCTACGGACAAGCCGGAAGGTTTCAGTGCACCTGTACAGTTGCGCCCTTGCCGGAATCAAATTCATGGTATCATGGCAGACAGAACGGCCAAATGACAGCAGACAGAATGAAGATGGATGAGGACAGGAGAAAATGATCTGTATACATTGCGGAGAAAAAATCCCCTATGGGGAAACGACATGCCCGCTTTGCGGGGAGCAGACTGAGTTTGAAGAAAGATATCACTATATTCCGTCACCTGCCCCAATTCATGACATCAGCTATGCAGACACAGAGAACGACAAAACGAGGGAGGAAACAGGAAAACGGACATTTATTGAAGATGATCTTTCGGACAAGGAAACAGTGAATCAAAGAGCAGAGCACGGCATAAATCCCGGTGAGCGGAGAGTGTCTCGCCCTGTTGCGTTTCTCCTCTGCGTGGTTTTGCTGTTGACGGTTTTGCTTTTCCTCAGTGTGGACGCCAACCGCAGGCTGAGGAACGGAACATCCCCGGGGATGAGCACAATATTACCTGACACGGACATCAATCTGCCGGAAGAATTGCCGGAAAACAAAGAACCGGAGGAATTCGGTGCTCTCGAAGCGGAGGGGCAGAAGGCGGACGAACAGGTGCCGGACGAACAGGCGGCAGACAGTCAGGGAGAGCGCGCGCAGAGAGGATATTGGCTTGACTTTGACCTGAATCTGCCGAAGGAAGTCCCGCAGGAGGAGAAAAACGGGCCGGAGAGGGTGATCTATGAGCCGGGGATGACGGCTCCTCTTCCGGATATAGATATCTCAGGCTATTCGTTTGTCGGATGGGGTACCGCACCTGTTGAACTCGGGAGCGTCATAGCACCGGGGGAAAAGATCCCCTTGCTCACGGAAGACACGGTTCTATACGGCATATGGCGCAAGGACGAAGAGAACATGATGCCGGAAGAATACATAATCATATGAGAGGAAAGAAGAGAATGAAAATCAGAGGGACAAGGATTTACGGCCTTCTTGCAACAATGGCGCTGTGTCTTCAGCTTTTTTCGGTCTTTCACACATGTGCAGAGGCGGCTACTGCAGATATTCAGAATGCCAGAAACAGCGTAGTGAGAATTGTTCAGGCGGTGTTCTTAGACGGAGAATTCTATGGCCTGTATTCCGGAACAGGAGTCTGCGTCGGTGTGAAGGGGCAACCTGTCCATGAGATTGTGACCAACCGGCATGTTGTTGATTATTATAATGACGAACTTCTTAATGAGTTCAAACAGATATATCCTTTCACTTATGAAAAGGAATATCGTGAGCACATTACGGTCAGTATCGTTGTTCTGGCGGATAACAAGGCAATTGAAGCAGCGTATGAGGATGTTGTGCTGTCAAACATTGCCGACCTTGCCATCGTTCATGTAGACGAAATAATACCGGGCCGCGTTCCGGCAGTATTGGGAAAAACTGATTCCTTAAAGATCACCGACCCTGTATATGCGCTTGGCTTTCCCGGATTGGCAGACATTACGGATCTGAAAAACAATATAGTACTGTCCACACTGGAACAGGCGATTGTACGGACAAGCCCATCCGCAATCGCTGACATTACGGTTACAACGGGGAATATCTCAAAGACGAATGTCGTAACAGAAGGAATCGAATATATCCAGCACACAGCGGATATTCTCCACGGAAACTCAGGAGGCCCGCTGATTTCTGAAAAGGGTGAAGTTCTCGGCATCAACACCTTCATGCTGGCAGATCCCGGCTCAAGTTCCAAAATCATGTATTCCATCTCCGTCAATGAAGTCAAGAGGCTTCTGGATCAGAATGGGATCAGATTTGTCGAAAGACGGGAAGGGGTACCAATATCGTTTCTTCCTTACATCACGATCGTAATTATTATATGCACGGTTATAATCATAAGGGTGGTCAAAAAGAAGCACATAAAACCCAAGCCAGATATGGAGGACGAGCCAGTTATAGAGCCCGAGCCAGTTATAGAGCCCGAGCCAGGTAAAACAGAATTCGAAGATGTTGACAGAATACCTAATGATACAGAGAGTCATATTGAAATTAATTTCTCGACAGATATGAAGGATCCTTCTTCAGATCATAAAGAAAAGGAAAACAATCAGAGAGGCACTGAATTCCAGTCTGTAAAGCATATAGGACGTATAGAGGATGAAACCGAAGAAACAACAGCGCATCAGAAAAAGAGCGAAACAGGAATTAATCTTCTCACGAATATGAGAGAGAGAAAATGAAAGCAATCAAAACAATAAGCTGTGTCTGGCTGGCAGTAACTCTGTGCCTTCTGCTGTGCCCGGCTGCAAAGACGGAAGAACCGACGGAGAAATTCCCAGGAGAATCACCGGGATTATCCAGTACGATTTATGATCTATCGGCTTTGTATGGGACCTGGAGTTGTGTTTACAAGTCTGAAGGCGGATATGTTCCGGATGCTGTCCTGTATATTACCATCAGTCCTGCGGCAATTGAACCGGCGGACAAGCTTCGGTCAGGTGATTCGGTCGCGATTGATCACAACCTGAATGATATCTGGCAGGAGCTTACAGATATCGTAGATGTCCATTTTGACGAAGGAAAGTATCCACTCAAACCGGTCATCCGAGATTCTGAGAAAGTTTTTGAGATAGAGATTTCGGTAACCGGCTTTTTGAGCGAAGAAAACGCGGTCATCTGCATCTCATCGAAAGGTCTGAGTTATCGGGATCCGGATGTGAATGAAGTTATTTTTAACCGGGTTGAAGAGCCAACTGCAGCAAATGACACAAGGGGCTGGAAGGAAGACAAGTTCTGATCGTTCATACAATCTCGCATCCTGCTTACTTGTGTGATAAGAAGAGTAAAAGATTAACATAAGGGCAGAAGGAGATGAATAATGGCTGGAAAGTACAGAACACAGTATTATGACATCGATATTGCAATGGTAATCGACGCAACTTCTGGCATGAACTATTGGATTGAGCTGCTCAAAGAGAATGCAAAGAATCTCTATCCCGATTTCTGCAAACGCTTAAGAGAAGATCGCCTAAAGGGACGCGAAATCAATCAGATGCGTATCCGCGTGATTACCTTCCGTGATTTCAAGGATTATTTGAATACTGGATATTCTCCGCTGCAGGCAACAAGATTCTTCAATATGCCTGAGGATACCGAGGTATTTTACAGGAGCGTGTCGGAGATCGAAGCTAAAGGTGGTGGCTGGGATATAGAGGGATGCCGAAAATACGGGGCAGATCCGGAAGACGGCCTGGAAGCGCTGGCCACGGCAATCAAGTCCGAATGGGTACCGGAAAAACAGGGGATAGATCGTAGACATATCATCGTGCTCTGGACTGACGCGCCGACGCATGAGCTTGGATATGGCAGTAATGTGGACTGCTATCCGGAGGGAATGCCGAAAGACTTCAAGGAACTCACCAAATGGTGGGAAGAGATGGATTATATGAGCAAGAGACTTGTGCTCTTTGCACCGCGCATGGAGCATTGGAGAAGGATTCTTTCTTCCTGGAAAAATGTAATTTTTGTTGAGAACGTGCTTGGTCGATATGCCAAGACAATGGCGGAGCTTCAAGAATCGGATGATTACGGAACAATACTGGATCTGCTGGTACGTACGGTAGTTAAAGACGCCGCATACCAACAGTAGAAAAATACAGAAAAGGAGATTACACAATGGCTGGAAAATACAAAACACCATATGACATCGATATTGTAATGGTAATCGACGCAACAGGGAGTATGAAAAACTGCATTGAAATGGTCAAGGAGAACGCGAAGAATCTCTATCCAGATTTCTGCAAACGCTTAAGAGAAGATCGTTCGAAGGAACGTGAAATCAATCAAATGCGCATCCGTGTGATTACATTCCGCGATTTCAAAGACTATTTAAATAATGGATATCCTCCGCTGCAGGCAACAAGGTTCTTCAATATGCCCGAGGATACCGAAGCATTTTACAGGAGCGTGTCGGAGATTGAAGTTAAAGGCGGTGGTTGGGAAGAAGCAGCAGTCAAAAAACTCGGGGCTGATCCGGAAGACGGTCTGGAAGCACTGGCCACGGCAATCAAGTCCGAATGGGTGAAAGGACAGATACCTGATCGCCGACATATCATTGTACTCTGGACAGACGCGCCGACCCATGAGCTTGGATACGGCAGCAATGTGGACTGCTATCCGGAGGGAATGCCGAAAGACTTCAAGGAACTCACCAGATGGTGGGAAGAGATGGATTATATGAGCAAGAGACTTGTGCTGTATGCACCCAAAATGGAACGATGGAAAAGTATTATTTCTTCCTGGAAAAATATAATATTTGTTGAGACCAAGCCTGGCCAATATGCCGAGACAATGGCGGAGCTTCAAGAATCGGATGATTACGGAACAATACTGGATCTGCTGGTACATACAGTAGTTAAAGACGCCGCATACCAACAGTAAAGGAAATAATATGGAGATTTCTCTGGTAATTTCAATCCATGCGACAAGCTGCGGTGAGCCGAGTGATTATGGGAACGCATGTGAAGATGAAAGAATGATATGCGTTCATGGAAAAGAGAATGTGCTGTTGTCCGGTGTCCTGGACGGATGCGGAGGCGCCGGTTCAAAGCGATACGGGCGCGCGGACAGATGGACCGGCGCCAGAATTTCATCGCATGAGGCCGGACGCACACTTGCAGAGTGGTTTCAAAGCAAAGCTTTGAAGGAATTGAAACTGCAATCGCAGGAAGACGTGGCGAAAGAACTGCATGACGTTTTATCCACACACCTGTACGAAATAAAAGAGGCTCTCGGAACTGAAAAAACCTTGGTGATCAGCAATCTTAGCGTGGAGCTGCCGACAACCCTTGCGGTCATGACAGCAGAACCTGAAAGAAAAGGGAATATCCGGATACGGAGTTACTGGGCGGGGAACTCCAGAAACTATGTCTTTCTGCCGAGCGGACTGAAACAGATCAGCAGCGATAATCTGGACGGAGATCATGACGGTGACGAACCACTGGAGAATGGCATACTGAGTAATGCCGTAAATGCATCGAGCCCGTTTACGATCTACTCCGGAGAGGTTACCGAAAAAGGTACGATGATGCTCCTCAGTGCAACGGACGGCGTCTTTGGCTATTTCGACTCGCCAATTCGTCTGGAATGGATTCTGTTGGACACCCTTCAGCGTGCAGAGTGCCCGCTCGATTGGGAAGAAAACCTGAAAGCCGAAATAGATGATTGGTCCTCGGACGACCATACCATGGAATTGATCGTACTCAACGCAGAGAACTTTTCTTCGCTGAAAGCTGCGTATCGGGAGAGGTGGACAGAAATGAAAACACAATACGCGGAAAAGCTCGATATGGCAGCTGAAAATAAGAACCATGAGCTTTATCTGGAGCTTTGGAGACAGTATAAAAAAGACTATCTGCTGTGTTAATTTTGTATGAGGAACGAAAATGAACAGTACGCCGCCTAAGATTCTGAACGGATATGTGCTTGAAAATGAGTTTTATCATTTCAGTGGAAATGCTCAGTGGACGTTCGCTGAAAAAGATGAGAAACAATGGTTTATCAAGCGCTTCACAGATCCAGTGCGACCGGATAAGCGTGGGGAGCTCGAGCCGGAATATATTGAACAACTCCGGAAAGCGTTTCACCGCTTCTGCGTAAACAAGTTGCTCCTGTATGCGGCTGTCAACTGCTGTGACAACGGAAACATTGTCACAATCGAGTCCGTTTTTTGCGCGGAAAACAGATGTCATGTTGTTACAGAGCGAATCCCGGTGGATGAAGCGGTCACAATGGAAGAAATTGTAGGCCTGCGAAAAGAAGAGAAATATCTCCTGATGAAGGTGCTTGCAGACAGCATGTCGAGACTGCATCAGAAGCATATTGTGTATGCAGATATCCGACCGGACAATGTAATTTTGAAAAGAGGAAGAAAAGGGAACCTGATCCCGAAACTGATCGATTTTGACGGCAGCTACTTCGAAGGGAAACAGCCGCCGGCTGAAGGACTCCCGATCAGCATAAGTTACCTTGCGCCGGAAACCGCAAGAATATGTTTTGACAAAGAGAGGCTGTTGCTTACAACAAAAGTAGATGTCTTCAGCCTCGGGCTGCTTTTCCATCAGTACTGGACAGGTGAGCTCCCCTGGTTTGATGAGAACGAGTATGATTATGCCTTTGATGCTGCCATGAACGGACCCGGGCTTGAAATATCTCCTCATATTCCGTCGGAGCTTGCAGCGCTTCTCTCAAAAATGCTCGCGGCACAGCCCGAAGACCGCCCGGATATGAACGAGGTGCTCCGGACGCTGAAACAAATCACCGGGGATGTTGAAGAGCATGGATCCGAAACCGGAGGAAGAGAACCTAAAAGCAGAGGATTTGTTACTTCAATCGTTGCCAAACCGCCTGTGGATGTTTCAAAAGTCGAAGGCGAAGGCGTTCAAGAGAAACTGAAGATGCTGCAATATATTACGAAGGAAAGTGAATCTGTTTCTCGCGAAAACAGCATTGTAGAAGAGATTATGGAAGCAGAGAAGCTCATAAAATGGGGATACGATTCTTCCGCATCTGAAGAGGACGACCCGCATGAGACAGCCAAAGCAGAGAGAAAAGAAGCAGAAGCAGCTCCTCCGGAAACGATCACGGATTCATTTTATGACGGATTACGACCGGTAACGCATATTTAAAGGAGCGAAAATGAGTTCATACAGAGAGCATTCAAACGAATGGAGATGTCTCATTTGCGAGTCATGGAATGAGAGCTGGCGCAAGGTTTGCAGAGTCTGTGGCACCGATAAGTCTAAGCAGGGCTCTGAGCCACCTGGTAAAGATGTCTGGCAATGTCCATTCTGTGATACATGGAATGAAAACAGTGAAAAATTCTGCTGGTTTTGTGGCCTGATTCCTGAGGAACCGAAGCCGGAACCAACTATTAAGGAAGGCTGGAAATGTCCTCACTGCGGTACGTGGAATGAATCGACCGGCAACAGTGAAAAAGTCTGCCGGTATTGTAAGCAGATTTTGACCGGGGGATCGAAGCCGGACCGGGAGTATCCAAGCTTCTTGTGGGTTGTAATCGCTGTTGCAATATTGGTGATCTCTTTGTTAATTATTCCAGGAATTCTCCAGGATATTGAGGATCGGAAAGAAGAGAAAGCGCGAAACGCTAATAAGGAGACAGCCGTCACAGTGACCCCATATGCCACGCCAAGCCGAACGCCGTCGTACACACCGCCACCAACGCAAACTCCCGATACAAGCTCAACAGCTAGAGAACCCATTATCATGCTTCCGGCTCCGTCCGGGACAACAGACAGAAACACCTTGGACAGTGGCGGCACTGCAGGCAGTATCATGGATAAAGATGGCTATCTTCTCGGGGAGTGGGGGGAGGACGTCTCAACCAGAACATCCGTCAATACAACTCAACCGGCGTTTTATCTGAGCAACCCCGTCAGTAATTGCACAGAACTCAAAATTGAGCTTGAAATAGAGGAATATACCGGTAATCCCTTTGGAAGCTGGTATCTCGGCACCAGAGACTTGGATGGAAAATGGTCTCACCCTGCGGATTTTTATGTAGATAAAAGCACGGTGAATCAAACTGAAACTTTTACGGTTCGCTTTAACAAAGCAATCAGCTTTGATGTGCTGACCGTTGTTCCGGCGACAAAATACAACTCATATTCGATGACCTTCAACGTCCTTCGGTTTAAAGATGCAAAAACACAGTAATGCGACCAAGCCAGGCAGTCTCTCCGGAAGAACTGTCTGAAATTGTCAAGAGTGAGGGGAATAAGCAAATGGAAGATTACGAAGTGATGAAAAACAGCCTGATCAGCATTGCAGGGGAACTTTTTCGTTTCGAGGGTGTGTTTGCGCGGATCCTGGCGCGAATGCCGACGGATGAACAGATAAAATACAGCAGCCAGTACAGCTGGTTTTCGAAGAAGGTGATAAAAGCGCTGGATGCGGCGGGGCTGAGAGTGATCAATCTTCAGGGAAAGGAATATGATCCTGGGATGGCTGCTACTCCGATCAATCTTGATGATTTCGGGCCGGATGACCGGCTGTATGTCGAACAGATGGTGGAACCGATTATTATGGAACAGGGAAATGTTGTCAAAACAGGAACGATTCTTCTTGGGAGGTTAGAAGCATGAGCTATTATATCGGCATTGATCTCGGTACGACGAACAGCGCGATCTGCTCCTATGATGGACAGAATGTTCGAATCTGGAAAAGCCCGGATCAGAACGATGTTACTCCGTCGGCGATTTATGTTGACCGCCGCGGCAACAGGTATTATGGAACCAAGGCATACAATCAAGCGCCATACAACCCGCAGAACTCCGTAACGCTGTTCAAACGTTACATGGGCACGACGACAAAACTGCGCCTGGAAGCGGCCAATCTCGAACTTACCCCGGAAGAGTGCAGTGCTGAAATTCTGAAGGTTCTGTATAATTATCTTCCGGAAGAAATTCGGAACGATCCGGAAACAGCGACCGTTATTACAGTTCCTGCTGCCTTCAACCAGATGAAAAAGGATGCAACCCTGCAGGCTGCCAAGCTCGCCGGTATTGGAAAGGTAGCCCTTATGCAGGAACCGGTCGCTGCGGTCATGAGTGTCATGCGTACAACCAGAAGTTCCGGAATCTTCCTGGTTTATGACCTTGGCGGAGGAACATTTGACGTTTCCATCGCGGAAAATTCCAATGGCAAGGTGCGACTGCTGGCGCATGGCGGTATCGAAATGTGCGGGGGACGGGACATTGACAGACTGGCATACAACGCCATTGTTGTACCCTGGTTGAGAAGCAACTTTGACCTGCCGGAAGACTTCCTGGTACATCCGAAGTACAAAACCTTCTGCCGCGTCGCTCAGTGGGCGGTGGAAAGAGCAAAAATAGAACTCTCCTATTCGGAGACCGCAACAATCACGCTCAGTGAGGCCGAAGCACGCACAATGGATGAATCCGGGGCAGAACTGTACCTGGATATTGATATAGACAGAAATCAAATAACTG
>Ga0256405_10012309_pt1 | contig 10638 bp, 8 predicted proteins | sample RumenRJG_02DNA_FD_189096 | JGI IMG/M metagenome (GOLD analysis project Ga0256405, IMG submission 189096) | Bovine rumen microbial communities from Lethbridge, Alberta, Canada - RJG_02 | ecosystem: Host-associated > Mammals > Digestive system > Stomach > Rumen | place: Canada: Alberta | collected... | reverse complement strand
CTATGACCAGCAATACGGTTACGCTCCCGAGATTGTCAGCAATCTCTGCTATGACATCCAGCCTGAAAACGAGGCGTTTCGAAACGACGCATCGATTGCCATCAGCCAGCTCAGTTCCATTCTCGGCGTTCCGCACCAGACTGCAAGGCATCCATAACATGACAAATCCCGGCATCATTCCGCCTTCAGAGTGGAGTGATGCCGGGATCGGTTTGTTTTTGGATTTGAAGCGCCGCAGTTCCGGCTTACTCGTGCAGTTCTTCAAGCTGCCTGAACCATTCGTCTGAACTCAGAATTCTGGCTCCGACATTTTCCATGTCTTTGAGATTGCTCTGCTGGATCTCGTCCGTGACAGAAGACGTGCAGTCCGACAGAACGGTTACGCCATAATCCAGAGAAAGTCCGTCATAGCAGGTAGCGCGGATGCAGTTCGGGGTGGTAGTGCCGGTGAGAACCACCTCATCCACGCCCATCCTGCGTAGAATCAGGTCGAGAGACGTGGCGAAGAAGGCGGAATACCTCGGCTTGATAATCTCTCGGTCTCCAGGCTGAACTTCAAAGGGCATTTCGGCGGAGAGTTCCGGAGCACATCCTGGGGAAAGCGGCTTTCCACCCGCAAGCCATTTCTCATACCGGCAGCGCTCAACGGTTTCATCGGAGTACCTTCTCGTGACAAAGAATACTGGAATGCCAAGCGCCCGGCATCGGTCAATGACTTTTTGGCAGACGGGAACGGTTGCCGGAGCTCCGGCGATAAACAGGGGAGAAGCGGGGTTCAGGAACCCGTTCTGCATATCGATTACCAGCAATGCTTTCATGATATCCTCACATAATGATTATTCGGGAAGCCCTTTCGGGGGCTCATTTCTTTTGCAGACTGTCGCGCATCTTGCGGGACAGATCCCGAGAAATCTCATGGGTGATCATCTTGGCAGCGAAATCCGAGCCGGCAGGGGAGGCGTGACCGCCGTCCTCCGCATACATTTCAAGATCCGGCCAGCTCTTCATATAATCCCACCATTCATCGCCGACATGAGCGAGAAGAGATCCAGTCTCTTCGGCAATCGTCTTATGGGCTTCTGTCATTCTCGCCTGAGCTTCAGGTTCATCCTTCTGCGCCCAGGTCAGGTAGATGACGGGCGTGCTTCCAGCTTCCCGAATCCAGGATACAAGAGTGCGGACCGCGTCAAAGAACTTCTCTTCCGGGCCGAAGGGATGGGCATACTCCTGGAGAACAACGTAATCGTAGCTGCCGTGGAGAATATTGAATTTCGCTTCCGGATCTGCCACATGCTGGGCCAGAAACCAGTTTGGATGGGCCAGCATCGTAACAGAGCAATCATAGCCTTCGTCTTCAAAGCGTCCTTTCACGAGCAGAGGCATATCGTTAAAGTAGGTATGGCTGTTTCCGATAAACAGAATTCTCAGGGACTTTTTCTTCATCTTCATTCCTCCGGATGCCTTATGAATCTTATAAGTCTCTCAGGATCAGGTCGGTTTCTCCGGGGTTCAGGCCGAGCTCGATCCGCTTGACCTTTGGATGGTTCTTATAATGGGCCCGAATGGCGTCGCGAAGAACCGTTCCTCCGTGATAGCCGTGAATGACACGGAGAGTATAAACAGCGCCGTTGGCCCGCCTGAGCTTTGCGTCTATCGCGGTGAATGCCTGGGTTTTGTTCATCCCATGGACGTCAACTTCCTGAAAACCGCTGATCACTGGTATACCTCGGCAAGGCGCCTAGCCTCGTCCCGCATTTTCTCAACAACATTCGCCGGCCCGGTAATCTTGATTCCCTCGCCGAGGGACATGATCCAGCCAAGAAAATGGCTGCTGGGAATCACGTCAACAGAAGCGGCAAAATGATCGTCATCCAGACGGGTTATCGCGATGTTTTCTTTGCCGAAGCGGTCGATCAGAGGACCGATCTTATTGTTTCGGCCTTCCAGCGATACACGCTGCGGCTCACCGCCGTACATTCCGAACAGGCTCCTGGTATATTTGGCCGCGTCGAATTCCTTGAACTGCTGCTTGCCTTCGCGCGGAACGTCTGTTATGGAGAGCTTCGTTATCTTATCCACCCGGTAGTGCTTGATTTTCTGCTCGGCTGAATCAAAGGCAACGAGGTAATAGTTTTCATCGTCCCACATGAGGCACCAGGGGCTTACCTGATAAAAAGCGCCGTTTCGCCGCAGCTCCTGCTTCTTGCTGACGGTCCACTGAAAGTACTGGAACCGGATCTGCCGGTCCGAATTGATCGCCTCATGGAGCATGTCCACGTTATAATAGATGCTCTCGTTCATGGCCTTGATCCGGCCGGTGATCAGGACCTGCCGGTGAAGATGCTGCGCTTCATGAATGCTGACGAGAGATTCCAGCTTCTTGATGAGCTCCCGGGATTTCTTTTCCGTGATAAACTTGGAGGATTGAACCGCATCCACCAGGAGCTTGAGCTCAGGCAGCTCGAACTTTCTGGACGCGAGATGGTACTTCGTATTGCGGCCGTCCTTTTCCTTTAAGACTTCCAGACCGTATTTTTCCAGCTCATCAAAGTCTGAGTAGAGCGTCTTGCGGTCGGCGTTAACGCCGCGGGCTTCAAGCCGGTCTGTGATTTCCTGAAGGGACAGAGCGTGGGAATCGTCTGTCTCCCGGGTGAGAATGTCTGCAAGATAGAGCATTTTGAGCTTCTGATTGTCGCCGGCAGCCATAAGGCACCTTCTTTCCTTGGGGATAAGGGGAGTATATCAGAATAAATGATTACTTTCAAGGAACAAGGGAGATTTTTTGGACAGATATTATTGTATAATAAAACAGCGAAGGCCAAACAGCAAAGGCGGCGAAGGAGCGTAGGCGCGTAGGCACGTAGGCGTAGAGCCATTAAACTGAAGGACCTGAAGGATTAACAGAAAAGAGAGCCGAGAGAGGAGCGTTCTCTCGACTCGTTGATTGTACTTATTCTGCCTTAGCCTGTTTCTCATGAAGAATTCCCATGATGTCGGCCATGATGTCGGCTGACGTGCGGTTTCCATCAGTGCCTGCGCCTAGACTGACATCTTTGAACAACGGACTCCGGGAAATGGACGATCCGGAAGCATTAATATTGAGCAGTTCTCGAATATGGGCAACTTGATCTTCTGCATTGTCTGCTTCAACTGCATGGCTAAGATCGCTGACTACATCGAATCCATCCCACAGTTCAAACAAACCTCGAAGCTTTTCGCTCTTTTCACGAGCCAGTTCGGAGTTTTCCAATTCTCCAGACTTGAGAAGCGTGTTCCGCAGGAACTCAAGATGGTCTGATAACTGAACGACAGATCGAAGAACGGAAGTTTTTATCTCTGGAATAGCGCGATCATAGAGCTTCATTCCCTGCATCATTTCCGCATGCGCCCACTCCTTGTCGATTCTTGAATCTCTGATTCGAGGCCATGCATCTTCAGCTTTGTCCAAGAAGCCCATTTCCGCATAGATGCCCATGAGCGAATAGGAAATGTCATCTTCCTCATCAGGGAGAAGTTCAAGTGCTCTTTCGTAATAAGAGGCAATTCTATCCAAATAGATTTGAGGATCTTCATGCTTCCTAAACGTATGGTAACCAAACAACATCAAGGCCATTTCCTTGTATAACTGTCCATCCGAGAGGTTCTGTTTCAAAACATCGTCAATATAAGCGAAAGTCTCTTCGTCAGGTTGCCTCAAAAACATGCTTCTGGCATGATCGACAATAAGCTTGCGTTCGCTATCGGACAAAGTGTCGTAGAAAGAGAACAACGTGTTAATGTCTGTCTTCAGCAGCCGTGCGAGGGGAGCGATCAATTCAGCGTCTGGATAGCTCAGATTTTTTTCCCAACGGTTCACGGCAGGAGCTGTTACGCCAAGATAGTCTGCAATCTGTGCTTGAGTCAAGCCGAGTTCTTTTCGCTTTTCCTGAATAACATTTCCAATCATGGTTTTTACCTCAAAAATGATGGATTTGTGATCACAGCTGAGATTATACAAGGACTGGGGACGAAAGTCTATCGATTTAAAATTAAGTTTTGATAAATTTAAATAAGCAGAAGTTAGTTTTACAAATGCGAAGAACCGCCAGAAGTCCGATGATCTTTCATGAAATGAATTGAAAATAGCTGAATAATCATGGGAAAAGTGCTCTATGGCGATAATCGGAATTCGACGTCTTGTAGTCAGTTGACACTGTAAGCTTCAGGCGGTCTGTAGCTTTATTGAAGAGGTAGAACATGAGAATTGTCCTTTTCCTGAGTTTGGACTTCTGCAAAAAAGAGAATTTGAGCTTTTGATTGTCGCCGTCGGCAATAAATGAACCTTAACATCATGAGAAAATTATAGGTGAAGAATATCAGCATTCAAAAACAGGGGATTTTTTGGCAAATTTTGAACATGAGCATAATTATACCTGGTTGTGGGAAAATAATCTTGTGATTATTGAAGAAATGGCCTTTTTCTGCTATACTGGAAACTGTCTTTTTATAGATTTTTTCAAGATGGTGAGGGGACAATATGGCAGTTACATCTCGCTGGAATGAAGCAACAAGGGTTCAGATGCCTGCACTGGTTCATCTGACCCGGATTGGCTATACCTATTTTGGGAAGATCACCGAGAACATGTCGGGAACGGTATATGATCCGGACACCAACATCCTCATCGAAGAGTTCAAAAAGAAATTTGCCGAACTGAATCCTGGACGGGAGGGTGAAGCGGAACTAATGCTGCGCACTATCCGTCAAGAGCTTGATAATGATGATCTGGGTGAAAGCTTCTATAAACGATTAAAAGCTGTCTCTCCTGTTCGTCTTATCGACTTTGATCATCCTGAGAAGAACAGTTTCCTGTGTACTGCTGAATTCACATGCAAGCGAGACGAAGATGAATTCCGACCTGACATCACCCTTTTTGTCAATGGCATGCCACTTGTGTTCATCGAAGTCAAAAAGCCGAACAATCCCGGCGGTATGGTGGCGGAAGCGGAGCGGATGAATAATGGGCGTTTTCCAAATAAGAAGTTCCGCCGATTCATCAACATTACACAGCTGATGCTGTTTTCCAATAATATGGAATATGACGCACTTGGCGGAATAGTTCCTCTGCAGGGAGTATTCTACTGCACGGGAGCGAAGAAGCGTTCGCCGTTCAATTGCTTCAGAGAAGAGAACAAGCTGAATGAGGACATTGCTCCGTATAACCGGGACTTCCCTTATCTCCCCATCAACCCCGCAATAGAAAAGAAGATCCTTGCTGACTTCAATAATCAGGTTATCCACACGGCGCCGGAATATCAGACCAACCTGAACATGAACACACCGACCAACCGTGTGATTACCTCTATGTGCAGCCCGATTCGGCTTTTGTTTCTCCTTCACTATGGCATTACATATTTCCATAAAACTAGAGAAGCTGAAGACGGATCGATTGAACGGATTGATCAGAAGCATATCATGCGTTATCAGCAGTTCTTCGCTGCAATGACAGTTAGAGAGAGAATTGCTGAAGGCGTGAATTCCGGCATTATCTGGCATACCCAGGGCAGTGGAAAAACGGCGCTGTCATATCACCTGACCTATGTTCTCTCCGACTACTTCTCCACCCTTAACAAGGTGGCAAAATTCTATTTTATCGTTGACCGTCTTGACCTGATGAAACAGGCAAAAGAAGAATTTGAAGCAAGAGGCCTAAGGGTTAAGACCGCAAACACACGAAACGAGTTGATGGATCAGTTCCGCACCAATCAGTCACAGGAAGGAACGACCGGTGAGCCAGAGATTACAGTCGTTAATATCCAGCGATTTGCGGATGATTCTACCAAAGTGAATCTGCCGAACTACGCCACAAATTTGCAACGGGTGTTCATCATAGATGAAGCACATAGAAGCTATAAGCCTGAGGGTTCATTCCTCCTGAATCTTTGCAATTCCGATAAGAACGCTATTAAGCTCGCACTGACGGGTACCCCGCTTTTAAAAGAGGAGAGGGAGTCTTGGCGCGTTTTCGGGAATTACATCCATTCCTATTATTATGATAAGTCCGTTCAGGATGGATATACCCTGAAAATCATCCGGGAAGATATCGAGACATATTATAAGGAAAAGCTTGAAGCTGTGTACCATGAGCTGGAGATGCTGGTACAGAAGAAGGATATAAAGAAGGAGCAGATCATAGAGCATGAGAACTATGTAAAAGCTCTTCTTCGATATATCATTTCCGACCTTAAAAAGTTCCGGATCGTTAAGGGCGATGATACACTGGGCGGAATGATCATTTGCGAAACCAGTGAGCAGGCTCGCAAACTGTATGCGTTCTTCGATGAAATACAGAAGGAACTGAATGAATCCGAATCAGCGCAGTCCCACTTTAAAGCTGGACTGATTCTGCATGACTGGGAGGATAAGGAAAGCAGAGCTGATACAATCAACGATTTCAAGATCAATTTCAAAATTGATATTCTTATCGTCTTTAACATGCTGCTGACCGGGTTCGATGCACCAAGATTGAAGCGCCTTTATCTCGGACGCAAGCTGAAAGATCATAATCTTTTACAGGCAATCACACGAGTGAACAGACCATATGGGAAGAACCGATATGGCTATATCGTTGATTTTGCTGATATCAAGAAAAACTTCGATGAAACCAATGCTGCGTACCTAGCGGAGTTGGAGAAGTTCAATGATCCTGATCAAGTTGGCGGTGGAAACCAGAGTAACATCTTGGCTCAGATCATGGAGGATCCCAGCGAACTAATTGTGCGGATGCAGGAAGCACGGCAGACGCTTTTTGAGTATCCCGTGGACAATGCCGAGGAATTCAGCACTGTCATATCGGAACTTGAAGACAAGAAAATGCTGTTGGATCTTCGCAAGGCGCTGATTGAGGTTCGTGACTGTTGTAATGTAGTCCGTACCTTTGGCGATGATGAGCTGAAGACAGCATTTGAAGGATTTGAGATTGCCCGGGTAAAAGATCTGCTGGCTGAGGTTCAACGGCATATCAGCCTCATTAATCAAAGAGAAGCGATCATGGCGAATGATGCCACAACTGCAATGATCAATGAGGCAATGTATGATATAACATTCAACTTTAGCAAGATTAGCGAAGAAGAACTGCGGATATCTTCTGGAGCGGCTGAGTTAAATGAGAAGCTGCAGTATACAATCCGAAAGTTTACCGAGAACGTTGACCAAGAAGATCCTGAGTTTATGACGCTGCGGGATGCATTCTATGCTCGATTGAAGGAGCATGGCTTTGCTCCCCAAACGGCAGCGGAGATGGATGGCTTGTCTAAAGAAATGGATGAGGTTATCGAGAAGCTGAATGAACTGCAACGGAAGAATAAAGCATTGATGCGGCACTATAACGGCGATGCGAAGTTTGTGCGTGTACACAAGCGGATCCGAGAAGAGAATGCCGAGCGGAAGAATACGGGTAAAGACCCGATACTGTCAGGTTATGATGCTACTCTTGCCCAGGCGTTGAACACAATCAAAAATACAATCGACCAGAAGGTCTATGACCGCAATGACATTCTGAAGAAGGATGCCTACTTTGAAACTACTGTTATGACGGAAGTCACGAACGGAATGAGACAACTGAGCTTCAATGTTCCCCGGGAGGATCGAGTATTCATACAAAAGAGGATTGCCAAGCAGTATCTGGCACAGTACAAAGAATTTTATCCGGCGGCCTGAAAGGAATAGAAAATGGATATAAAAGAACAGACATACCGACTGATTGACGACCTGAAAGCTGTCTGTCACAGCTATGGAATGGGAAATGATGGCAATGAGTATAAAGTTATAACGCAAATTTTCTTGTACAAGTTTCTTAATGATAAATTCGGTTATGAGCTGAAAAAGAATAGCCAGAAGATTGCGGAAGCTGAGAGCTGGGAAACGGCATATGCAGAAATGACGGAGACTGACCGAGAAGATCTGCTAGATACTCTGGACGCGGATGTACTACGTCTGAATCCAGAGCATCTCATTTCCTATCTATGGAATCAGCAAGCTAAGGGAGATTTCGACCTGATCTTCGATAACACAATGACCAGCATATCCGAGAAGAATGCTGAGATATTCTCCACGCAGACCACGAAGAATACGAAGATTCCGCTTTTCGAGAAACTGACTAACTATATTACTGATGATGCCGCACGTGCTCCGTTTGCCAGGGCACTGGTTGACAAGCTAGTTAACTTTTCTTTTGAGGAAGTATTTTCCGAAGGATATGACTTCTTTGCAGCTGTTTTCGAGTACGTGATCAAGGACTACAATACGAACGGTGGTGGAGTATATGCCGAATATTACACTCCTCATGCCATCGCTGTGATTATGGCAAGGCTTCTAGTCGGAAAAGATCAGGACCTGCATAATATTGAGTGCTACGATCCAGCGGCAGGCACGGGCACGCTTCTTATGGCTCTAGCACATCAGATCGGAGAGGATCGTTGCACTATATTTGCACAAGACCGGTCGCAGAAAAGCAACAAAATGTTAAAATTGAACCTGATCCTAAATGGATTAGTGAGTTCTCTTGATCATGCTGTCCAAGGTGACACTCTGACCGACCCATATCATATGAGCGATGATGGTCAGACACTTCGACAGTTTGATTATATTGTCTGTAATCCTCCTTTCAATCTGGATTTTTCTGAGACCAGAGAGCAACTTGCTGCTATGCCCTCTCGTTTTTGGGCAGGAATTCCAAACGTACCAAAGAAAAAGAAGGAGAGCATGTCAATCTATACTTGCTTCCTTCAACACGTGTTAAATTCAATGAAGGAAGACGGAAAAGCTGCAATAGTTCTGCCAACTGGATTCTTGACTGCAAAAAGTAGCGTTGAAGGATTACTATTGAAGCATATTGTCAAAGAGCACCTTGTTTATGGCGTTATCAGCATGCCATCTAATGTCTTTGCAAATACTGGAACGAATGTATCAGTTGTGTTCTTTGATAATTCGAGGAGTGCGGAAAAGGTTGTTCTTATTGATGCGTCGAAACTTGGCGAGGAATATCAGGAGGGAAACAACAAGAAAGTACGGCTTACATCGGATGAGATTGATTTGATCGTAGACACTTTTATAAATAAAAAAGTGGTTGATGATCTTTCTGTTGCTGTCAGCTACGAGGAAATTGAAGCAAAGAAATGTTCCCTTGCTGCTGGTCAGTATTTCGATGTTAAGATCGAATATGTTGAGCTAACACAGGCTGAATTTATGGATAAGATGAGCACTTTCAAAGCCGAATTGCGGCAATACTTTGATGAGGGAAATGCTTTGCAAAAAGAAATTATGGAGCAACTAGGGAAGGTGCAGTATGAGCAGGTTAGATGAATATTCTTTTTCTGACCTTTATAATATTACTTCAGGACTCTCCTCTACAAAGGACCAGTCTGGTCATGGAGCGCCGTTTGTGTCATTTGGCACTGTATTCAACAACATATTTCTCCCAGATGAGCTTCCAGATCTGATGGATACATCAGAAAAAGAACAGGAGACATACTCAGTCAAGAAAGGCGATATTTTTCTAACGCGAACGAGTGAGACTGTTGATGAATTAGCGATGAGCAGTGTGTCGTTAACGGATTATCCAAAGGCTACATATAGTGGATTTGTGAAAAGGTTAAGGCCCAAAACAACGAATATAACCTATGATCGATTTATGGCATTTTACCTTCGAAGCAAGTACTTTCGGAAGGTAATTGAAAATAACACTATTATGACACTGCGGGCAAGTTTTAATGAGGATATTTTTTCTTTTCTGAAGTTATACTTGCCGGATTATTCTGAACAAGTGAAAATCGGAGACTTGCTATATAGCATAGAGTGTAAAGTTCAAAACAACAAGAAAATAAATGATAATTTACAGCAGCAGCTACGGTTGCTTTATGACTACTGGTTTACACAATTTGACTTTCCTGACGAGCACGGCAATCCATATTGTGCGTCTGGGGGCGAAATGATATGGAACGAGCAACTTAAGCAGCGAATTCCTGTAGGTTGGACGGTGGATCATGTCGGCAAATGTGTAGAACGAATTGCTACAGGTCTGAATCCGCGTAACAATTTTACCCTTGGCGGCGGTGCGATAAAATATATTACAGTTAAAAATCTTACCTCATCAGGGGCTATCGACTTTTCAAACTGTGACACCATTGATGAATCAGCAAGAATAATGATTCATCGGAGGTCAGATATCCGTACAGGGGATATATTGTTCGCAAGTATAGCACCTTTAGGCCGATGTCATTTGATTCAGGAAGATCCACAGACATGGGATATCAATGAATCAGTTTTTTCCATAAGAGCCAATACATCAGCAACCACATCGGAATATTTGTATGCTTTTTTTACAGGAGAATCCTTCGTAAAATCAGCTACAAACAGCTCTACAGGAAGCATTTTCAAAGGTATTCGGATCAACACACTTCTGGATTCAAAAATGATCATCCCGCCTCTTGAAGTAGCAGAGCGTTTTTCGGATACCGTAAGGAATCTCATGTCAGTGAATAGTGTAAACATGCACGAAACGGAATGCCTTACAGCTATTCGTGACTGGCTGCTTCCCATGCTAATGAACGGACAGGCTACGATCGCTGACTAAGCTGCTAAATTATCATTTATCCTAATTG
>Ga0256405_10012306_pt1 | contig 10642 bp, 10 predicted proteins | sample RumenRJG_02DNA_FD_189096 | JGI IMG/M metagenome (GOLD analysis project Ga0256405, IMG submission 189096) | Bovine rumen microbial communities from Lethbridge, Alberta, Canada - RJG_02 | ecosystem: Host-associated > Mammals > Digestive system > Stomach > Rumen | place: Canada: Alberta... | reverse complement strand
GTAGTCCGAGGACCTCCGGCGGTCGTCCCGGCCGCTGCCCCGGTCGCTGGTCCGGCGGCGGGGAGGGGGATCGGGCTCGCTGTGGTCCACCCAGTTGGGGGCGGTGCGCCGCCAGTTCTCCTCGTCAAAATTATCAAAGCTCCGGGTCCGGCCGCCGTACCGGTCGTAGGGCTGGCTGTACCGGCGGTCATAGTCGGAGTAGCCGTAGCCCCGGTCATACCGGTCGTCATAGCTCCCGTAGCTGCCGCCGCTGCGGTAGCTGTCCCGTCCGCTGCGGTCATAACCGCCGGAGCGGTAACTGTCCCGGCTGCTCCGGGAAGAGGAGCCGCGGCTGTCATAGGAAGAGGAAGAGCGGGAGCGGCTGTCCCGGTTGCCGTATCGGTTGTTATAGTCGTCTCGATCGTCGTAACGCATAGTTGCCTCCTTCCGTAACCACTGGACCGGTCTCCGCCGGTCGATCCGGCGGGAGCTGGGATCCAGCGCTTACTTCTGACCCGACGCGCCCGGTCGGGCGGCGGTCATAGGGTATCGGGCGCATGCCCGGTGATACTATCATTCCAGCATATTTCAACACATTATATCACATCATTTCCCCGCTGAAAACACCCAATTTGTAAAGAATCTGAGAAATGTTGTAAGGATTTTGAGAAAAATTTCCCCCGCCCTTTGGGTATCCCCGGTAAAAACCGTTGACAAGTCCACCGGATTTGGATAAAATAGACACGCTGTGTAGCGAATGAAACGCGTAAGTCCAAGTGTGGGCAGACGCGTTTTTTCTTTTTGCCCGCGCAAGCATCCATCTGAAAAGGAGCGATCCCCATGGAACGATCTCTCGCCCCCCGCACCGCCGCCATCCTCTCTCTGTCCCTCCTCACCGTCATGGCGGGAGCGGCGGTGGCCCCGGCCCTAGGGGTCATCAAGGCCTACTTCTCCTCCTCCGACCCGGTGCTGGTGCAGATGATCATCAGCATGCCCGCCCTCTTCATCGTCCTGACCAACGCCGTCTTCCCCGCCCTGTGCCGGCGGTTCCGGGCCCGGACCCTGGTGCTGCTGGGGCTGCTGCTGTACACCGTAGGGGGCTGCGCGGCGGGGGCCTTCAGCGCCATCCTGCCGGTCCTCCTCATGCGGGCCCTGGTGGGGATGGGCGTGGGGATCATCATGCCCCTGTCCACGGGGCTTCTGTCCTTCTACTATCCCCCGGAAAAGCTGGACGGCCTCATGGGCCTCTCCTCCGCCATGAACCAGATGGGCGGCGTGGTGGCCACCCTGCTGGCGGGGCTGCTGGCCAACCTGAGCTGGCGGGCCAGTTTCCTGGTCTATCTCATGGGGCTGCTGAGCATCGTCCTGTGTCTGGTCTTCCTGCCCAACGACTCCATCGCGCCACCTAAGGGGGAGAACGAGACCCGCAGGACGGTCCTCCGGACCTACTTCCGCTACATCCTGGCCATGTTCCTGCTGATGTCCGCCTTCTTCCTCTACCCCGCCAACTTTGCCCTGGAGACCACGGCGGAGGGGCTCATCCCCCAGGGGGCCATCGCCCTCATCATGGCCATGATGGACTTCATCGCCTTCCTGGGCGGGCTTCTCTTTGTCCAGTGCAAGGTCCTGCTGGGGGGCAAGATGAAGTATCTGGCCCCCGCCCTCTTCCTGGCGGGCTACCTCCTGCTGGCCCTGGTGGGGGGCTGGTTCGGCACCCTGGCGGGGTCGGTGTGCGTGGGCTTCGCCAACGGCGTAGGCATCCCCTACCTGATCTCCCAGGCCTCGGTCCGGGCGGGGCGCACCGCCGCCTCCACGGTGATGCCCCTGCTGTCGGCGGCGCTGTACCTGGCCCAGTTCCTCTCCCCCATCCTCATGGGGGCGGTCCGGGGCGCCTTCGGGGACGTTTCCCACCTGCCCTACTGCTTCGCGGCGGTACTGTCGGCGGCTTTTCTCCTGTGGTCGGCGGGGCTGCCGGAGGACCCGGCGTACAAATAAAATACGAAACAGGGACGGGACCTTATCCGGGTCCCGTCCCTGTCAGCGTGTCAAAAAAGGCTTGCGCCTTTCTTGACACGAGGAGTTTGCGCTTCACTCGCGCGTCCGCCTTTCAGGCGAACACACTCCTTCCGCGAGAAGTATTTTTTCACCGGCAAAGCCGGCGAAAAAATGATTTGGCTTTATTCCGTTTTCTGCGGAAAACGGAACTCTGCGAGGCTTTTTTGACAGTCTCGTTTTCTGTTGCGTTAACGATAGGGCAGCTCGTCGATCCGGGACTCCCCGTAAATGGCAAGTCCCTCCTCCATCAGCCGTTGGGCGGTGAGGCCGTTTCCCTCCGTCAAGCGCTTGGTGAAGGTCCCGTCGTAGATCCTGCCGCAGCCGCAGGAGGGGCTCCGCTCCTTCAGCAGGGCGGCCTGGCAGCCGCAGAGCCGGGCCAGACGGACGGTCTCCTCCGCCCCCCGCTGGAAAGCGGCGGTGACGTCCCGTCCCTCCTGGTCGATCACCCTGTCCCCGCGCCGCTCGGCAGGCACCCGGGGGGTGGACAGCCCCCCCAACTGCTCCGGGCAGACAGGGACACAGGTGTGGAGCTCCAGCAATCGGGCGGCCTGGTCCAGGCGGTTGTCCCGGCCGTCATACCGGCACTTTGCCCCCAGCAGGCAGGCGCTGACCAGCAGTCGCACGGTTTCTCACCCCCGAAGGGCGGCGTCCCAGTCGGGTTCCTTGAAGCCCACCAGGACCTTGTCCCCCTCCACCACGATGGGGCGCTTGACCAGCATCCCGTCGGAGGACAGAAGGGCATACTGCTCGGCCTCGGTCATGTCCGGGAGCTTTTTGGACAGCTCCAGGGAGCGGTAGAGCTGGCCGCTGGTGTTGAAGAACTTTTTCAGGGGCAGGCCGCTCTTTTTGTGCCAGTCCATGAGCTCCTCCAGGGTGGGGTTGTCCTCCTTGATATCCCGGAGGGTATAGGCCAGCCGGTGCTCGTCCAGCCACTTCTGGGCCTTCTTGCAGGTGGAGCAGCGGGGATAGCATACGAATACCATAGCGCAGGTCTCCTTTCGATGGTTGCCGGAGGGGCCGCCGGCCTCTCCGAAGCTCTTACAAAAGCATCATACTGCAAAACGGCGAAAAATGCAATCCCGCCGTATTTTTGGAGAGGTCCGCCAAATCTGCCCCGGGATGGGCGGGGAGGATTGTAGGAGAGGCCGCCTTGCAATGGCGGTCCGGCTGTGTTACAATACTGCCAATCTGGTGCTTTATACCTATTTATATATTGAGGAGGCGATCCCGCCATGAGCACCCTGCGCCATTGGCTGTGGCTGAGCACCCGAGGCCCCTCCCCCGGGATGTACGCCGCCCAGATCCTGGACCGCTTCGGCAGCCCGGAGACCGCTTTTTTCGCCGGCGAGACCGAGTACGATTCCATCCCCGGCCTGCCCCGATCCGTCCGGGAGGCCCTGCTGGACAAAAGTCTGGAGGGGGCCGACGATATCCTGGGCAAGTGCGACCGGCTGGGCATCCGGGTCCTCACCATCCAGGACACGGAGTATCCCGAGCGGCTGCGCCAGCTCCACACCGCTCCCTGCGTCCTCTACGTCAAGGGCCGTCTGCCCCTGATGGACGAGGAGGCGGCGGTGACCATCGTGGGCGCCCGACGGGCCAGCCCCTACGGGGTGGAGACCGCCAGCCAGTTCGGCCTGGGCCTGGCCCGGCAGGGGGCTCTGGTGGTCAGCGGCAGCGCCGTGGGCGTGGATTCCGCCGCCATCAAGGGCGCCCTCCGGGGCGGCGGCAAGGTGGTCTCGGTGCTGGGCAACGGCATCGACGTCATCTACCCCATGGAGAATCGGGCCCTCTATGACGACGTGGCCGCCGCCGGCGCCCTGGTCTCTGAGTATCCCCCGGGGACCCAGCCCCTGCCCGACCACTTCCCCGTCCGCAACCGCCTGCTGGCGGGGCTGAGCCTGGGGGTGCTGGTGGTGGAGGGCGCCCCCCGCAGCGGCTCCCTCATCACCGCCCGGTGGGCCCTGGAGCAGGACCGGGACGTCTTCGCCATTCCCGGCCCCATTTCCTCAGAGCTGAGCAAGGGGCCCAACGGCCTTATCCGCCGGGGCGAGGCCCGGCTGGTCACCGACGTGTGGGACATTCTGGGGGAGTATGAGCTTCTCTATCCCGCCAGGATCCGCCCCCGAGCCCCCCTCTCCGAGGAGGCCGCCCGGGCGCGGCTGTCGGCCATCCAGGCCGGGAAGAAGCCCGACAAAGCCCCGCCCGCTCCCGTGGCGGAGCCCGAAGCGCCCCGGCTGGTCATCGACCGCAAGGCCGACCCCGAGGCCCTCACCGACGACGAGGCCGCCCTTCTCCGGGCCCTCCAGGGAGACAAAGCCTGCACCGCCGACGACCTGGTGGAGCAGACGGGGATCCCCGCCCGGCGGGTCCTCTCCGCCCTGACCATGCTCCAGGTCCGGCAGTTGGCCCAGCAGGGCAGCGGCGGGCGGTTCACCACCCAGGTCATTTTGAAAGAGTGATCCCGCGCTCCGGCGCGGCCTGACCATAGACGAACAACGGAAGGAAGAAAAGCATCGTGGCAAAATCGAATCTGGTGATCGTGGAATCACCGGCCAAGGCAAAGACCATCGGAAAATATCTCGGTCCCGACTACAAGGTCCTGGCGTCCATGGGCCATGTGCGGGACCTGCCCAAGAGCAAGATCGGCGTGGATATCGACCACGACTTCACCCCGGACTACCAGCCCATCAAGGGCAAAGAGGAGACCATCGAGGCCCTCAAGTCCGCGGCGGACAAGAGCAAGAAAGTGTATCTGGCCACCGACCCGGACCGGGAAGGCGAGGCCATTTCCTGGCACCTGAAGGAGCTGCTGGACCTCCCTGAGGAGAAGACCAGCCGGGTGACCTTCAACGAGATCACAAAAAAGGTGGTCACCGAGAGCATCGCCGCCCCCCGGGAGATCGACCAGAACCTGGTGGACGCCCAGCAGGCCCGGCGGATCCTGGACCGGATCGTGGGCTATCAGCTCTCCCCCCTCCTGTGGAAGAAGATCCGCCGGGGGCTCTCCGCCGGCCGGGTCCAGTCTGTGGCCACCCGGCTGGTGGCGGAGCGGGAGGCCGAGATCCGGGCCTTCGTCCCCGAGGAGTACTGGACCCTGGAGGTCCTGCTGGACCGGGTCGCCCCCAACAGCGGGCGGTTCAAGGCCCAGTTCCACGGCCGGGAGAAGAAGATGGAGCTCAAATCCAAGGAGCAGGTGGACCAGGTCCTGGACGCCATCAAGGACGCCCCCTTCTCTGTTTCCTCTCTCAAGCGGCAGGACAAGAGCCGCTCCCCCGCCCCTCCCTTCATCACCAGCACCCTCCAGCAGGAGGCCTCCCGGAAGCTGAACATGACCCCCCGGCGGACCATGTCCATCGCCCAGCAGCTCTATGAGGGCGTGGACATCGAGGGAGAGGGCACCGTAGGTCTCATCACCTATATGCGTACCGACTCCCTGCGGATCTCCGAGGAAGCCATCGCCGCTGCCTCAAGCTTTATCTCCGCCCGGTACGGCAAGGACTATCTCCCCGACTCCCCCCGGCGGTTCAAGACCAAGGCCGGGGCCCAGGACGCCCACGAGGCCATCCGCCCCTCCAACGTGGCGCTGACCCCGGAGGCCGTGAAGAAGGACCTGACCGCCGAGCAGTTCCGCCTGTATAAGCTCATCTGGAGCCGGTTTTTGGCCAGCCAGATGGCCGCGGCGGTGTATGACAGCGTCAGCCTGGACGTGGAAAGCGCCGGGTATATCTTCAAGGCCAGCCGGTCCGAGGTGAAGTTTCCCGGTTTCCTGGCGGTCTACGAGGAGGGCAAGGACGAGGAAAGCAGCGAGATCCAGACCCCCCTGCCCAACCTCCAGGAGGGCGAGCCCCTCACCTGCGCCGAGACCCGGCCCGAGCAGAAGTTCACCCAGCCCCCCACCCGGTACACCGAGGCCACCCTCATCCGGGCCCTGGAGGAAAAGGGCATCGGACGGCCCTCCACCTACGCCCCCACCATCTCTACCATCCTCAGCCGGGAGTATGTGGTCAAGGACGGGAAGTACCTCCACACCACCCCCCTGGGAGAGGTAGTCACCGACCTGATGAAGGATAAGTTCAACGACGTGGTGGACTACGCCTTCACCGCCACCATGGAGGACCGTCTGGACAACGTGGAGAGCGGCAAGGAGAACTGGAAGACCGTCCTCTCCGACTTCTACAGGGGGTTCCACCAGGAGCTGGAAAAGGCCGAGCAGGACCTGGACGGGGTCCGCATCAAGGTCCCCGACGAGGTCTCCGACGAGGTCTGCGACGTGTGCGGCCGGCAGATGGTGGTGAAGTCCGGCCGGTTTGGCCGGTTCCTGGCCTGCCCCGGTTTCCCCGAGTGCACCTTCACCAAGCCCCTGGTCATCGAGATGCCCGGCAAATGCCCCAAGTGCGGCAGCCGCATCCTGAAAAAGACTTCCCGGAACGGCTATACCTACTACGGCTGCGAGCGTAACGGCGACAAGCTGGGCCGGGCCTGTGACTTCATGACCTGGGACGTGCCCGTGAAGGAGAACTGCCCCGCCTGCGGCTGGACCATGTTCAAGAAGTCCGGCCGGGGGGCCAAAAAGCCCTTCTGCATCAACGAGGCCTGCGAGAACTTCGTCCCTGAAGAGAAGCGGGGCGGCTATCGAAAGAAAAAGACGGCGGAGGCCGGAGAGACTGCCGCCGAGACCAAAACCACCGAGAAGAAGACCACGGCAAAGAAAGCCGCTGCCAAGAAGACCACAACAAAGAAAACCACAGCCAAAAAGGCTTCCACGACAAAAAAGACCGCCGCCAAGAAGACGGAGGAGGAGGCATGACCGCCCCCGTCACCGTCATCGGGGCGGGGCTGGCGGGGTGCGAGGCCGCCTGGCAGCTGGCCAAGCGGGGCATTCCGGTGAAGCTCCATGAGATGAAGCCGGAGAAGATGACCCCCGCCCATCACGCCCCCCTCTTCGGGGAGCTGGTGTGCTCCAACTCCCTGCGGTCGGACCAGTTGGAAAACGCCGTGGGCCTGCTGAAGGAAGAGCTGCGGCGGCTGGATTCCCTGATCCTCCAGTGCGCCGACGAACACCGGGTGGCGGCAGGCGGGGCCCTGGCGGTGGACCGCACGGCCTTTGCCCAGGCCATCACCGACGCCGTGACCGGCCACCCCCTCATTGAGATCATCCCCGGAGAGGTCACGGCCCTGCCCGCTGACGGCCCTGTCATCGTGGCCACCGGGCCCCTGACCTCCGACGCTCTGGCGGCAGCCATCGCCGCCCGGTTCCCCGATACGGGATATCTCCACTTTTACGACGCCGCCGCCCCCCTGGTCACCTTCGAGAGCGTGGATATGGACAGCGCCTACTTCGCCTCCCGATACGACAAGGGGACGCCGGATTACATCAACTGCCCCATGACCGAGGAGGAGTACCTGGCCTTCTGGCGGGAGCTGACCCACGCCAAGGAAGCCCCCGTCCACGGCTTTGAGGACAAAAACGTCTTCGAGGGCTGTATGCCCGTGGAGGTCATGGCCCGCCGGGGGGAGCAGACCCTGTGCTACGGCCCCCTGAAGCCCAAAGGGCTCCGGGACCCCAGGACCGGGCTGACCCCCTTCGCCGTGGTCCAGCTCCGGCGGGACAACGCCGAGGGCACTGTATACAATTTGGTGGGCTTCCAGACCCATCTGACCTGGCCGGAGCAGAAGCGGGTGTTCTCCATGATCCCCGCCCTGAGAAACGCGGAGTTCGTCCGGTACGGGGTCATGCACCGGAACACCTATCTCAACGGCCCCAGGCTACTGGACCGGTACTACCGGGTGAAGGACGACCCTGACCTGATCTTCGCCGGGCAGATCACCGGGGTGGAGGGCTATGTGGAATCCACCGCCTCCGGGGCCCTGGCGGCCATCGAGCTGGCCCGGCGGCGGCTGGGCAAGGCTCCGGTGGACTTCCCCCAGGAGACCGCCATCGGGGCCCTGGCCCTCTACGTCAGCGGCGGGTCCGTGGGAGACTTCCAGCCCATGAACGTGAATTTCGGCATCATGCCCTCCCTGGGCTACCGGGTGAAGGGGAAACGAAACAAGAACGCCGTCCTCTCTCAGCGCGCGCTGGAGATCCTGGCGACGCTGGACACGGAATAGAAAGAGAGGTTTTCCTATGAAGATCATCGTAGATGTGATGGGAGGCGACAACGCCCCCCTGGCCCCCGTAGAAGGCGCCCTCCGGGCCGTGAAGGACCTGGATTTGGACATCGTCCTGGCGGGCAGCGAGGCGGAGATCCGGGGCGCCCTGGGGAAGCTGGGCCACAGCGAGCTTCCCGCCGGCGTGGAGATCCTGCCCACCACCCAGGTCATCGAAATGGAGGACAACCCCGCCCGGGCCTTCCGGGACAAGCCGGACTCCTCCATGACCCGCAGTCTGGAAGCCGTGCGGGACGGCGCCGCCGACGCCATGGTCTCCGCCGGCAGCACCGGGGCTCTCCTCTCCGGGGCCACTCTGGTGGTCAAGCGCATCCGGGGCATCCGCCGGGCGGCTCTGGCCCCCGTGGTGCCCAACGCCAAGGGGCAGATGGTGCTCATCGACTGCGGCGCCACCGCCGACTGCACCCCGGAATATCTGCTGCAGTACGCCTTTATGGGCTCCTACTACGCCAAGCGGTTCCTGGGGATTCAGGCGCCCAAGGTGGCCCTGCTGAACATCGGCGCGGAGCCCTCCAAGGGAACGGACCTCCAGCGCCAGGCCTATGACCTGCTTGCCAAGGCCCACCAGGAGGGCCGCATCTCCTTCCTGGGCAACCTGGAGGCCCGGGAGGCCATGAGCCGGGGGGACGCCGACGTACTGGTCACCGATGGGTTCACCGGGAACATCTTCCTGAAGGCCGTGGAGGGCAGCGCCCTCACCTTCAACCACGCTCTGAAGAACCTCTTCCTCTCCAGCTTCAAGACCAAGCTGGCCGCCGTCTTCCTGAAGGACGGCCTGGCCGCCTTCAAGAAGCGCTTTGACGCCGGCGAGGTGGGGGGCACGCCCCTGCTGGGGATCACCAAGCCCGTTATCAAGGCCCACGGCTCCTCTGACGCCTACGCCTTCTATAATGCCATCCGCCAGGCGGCGGAGGTGGCAAGGTCCGGGGTGGCGGAGGACATCGCCGCCAACGTGGAGTATATGCGCCTGCCGGCGGGGAAGGCCGAAGGGTGAGGGACCCGGTTTTTTCAATTTTCCTATTGACAGGGGAAGAAAATCTCCCTATAGTAGGAGAGGTGAATTTTTCCGCGCGTTCCCCTGGTCCGCGCCAAAAAAGGAGCATTTGGTATGATTTTTGACAAGCTGAAAGAATTGATCTCCGAGCAGATGGGGATCGAGGCCAGCGGCATCACCATGGAGTCCAACTTCGAGGAAGACCTGGGTGTGGACTCCCTGGACATCGTGGAGCTCTCCATGGCCCTGGAACAGGAGTTCAACATCGGCGAGATGAGCGAAGAGGATCTGGCCACCATCAAGACGGTGGGCGATCTGGTGGGCTACCTGCAAAAGCAGCTGGATATGTAAATGGACCACTGACCCCCGTCCCCTGCCGGCGGGGGCCTGTCCTTTTCCCCCATCGGCCGCGGTCGGTGGGGACACACCACAAGTATGGGAGGAATTTCCATGGTCACCCTGGAGCAGAAGATCGGTTACACCTTCCGGGACCGGACCCTGCTGGACAACGCCCTGACCCACAGCTCCTACGCCAACGAGCACCGGGAGCAGGGGGCTTTGAGCAACGAGCGGCTGGAGTTTTTGGGGGACTCTATCCTGGGCCTCGTGGTGGCGGACCATCTCTACCGCACCCGCCCCGACCTGCCCGAGGGGGACCTGACCCGCATCCGGGCGGCCCTGGTCTGCGAAAACAGCCTGGTGGACGTGGCTAAGGAGCTGGATTTGGGGTCCTACCTGAAGCTGGGCAAGGGAGAGGAATCCGGCGGCGGACGCCACCGCCCCTCCATCCAGGCCGACGCCGTGGAGGCCATGCTGGCCGCCGTCTATCTGGACGGGGGCATCGGCCAGGCCCGGAAGCTCATTCACGACCTGATCCTGGGCCATGAGCGGGAAAAGACCGCCGCCGGCCGGGACTACAAGACCGCCCTCCAGGAGCTGGTCCAGCGGGAGAGCGGCCAAGTCCTCACCTACCATCTCACCGGGGAGAGCGGCCCGGACCACGCCAAGATCTTCGCCATGGAGGTCCTGCTCAACGGCCAGGCCATCGGCGCCGGAACCGGCCACAGCAAGAAGGAGGCCGAGCAGGCCGCCGCCAAGGCCGCCGTGGAGAAGATGGGCCATGAATAAACGAAACATCGTCATCGCCATCCTCATCCTGGCGGCTCTGCTGATCTATCCCTTCCGGGGGCAGATCAAGGCGGCATTCTCCGGGGGCGAGACCGGGGCGGCTCCCGCCGTCCAGATGGTGGAGCAGGCAGAATGAGAGACAGCAAAAAAGCGTACCGCATCGGCGCGGTACGCTTTTTCTTATGTCGCTGTCTGTTGTGTTATACTATTTCTTGATAAAAACATTTCATATGTTTTTATTCCCATGGGCTATGCCCATGGCCGCCGCACGGATGTGCGGCGAAGAAAGCCGTTCAATATCTAATCCTGCAA
>Ga0256405_10012304_pt1 | contig 10644 bp, 9 predicted proteins | sample RumenRJG_02DNA_FD_189096 | JGI IMG/M metagenome (GOLD analysis project Ga0256405, IMG submission 189096) | Bovine rumen microbial communities from Lethbridge, Alberta, Canada - RJG_02 | ecosystem: Host-associated > Mammals > Digestive system > Stomach > Rumen | place: Canada: Alberta | collected... | reverse complement strand
GCCGCGCCCCCGCTGTTGTTGTGTGCCGGCCCCTGCCCACGCCCCTGGGTCCTGCTACCCACATGCCAACGGTGCACAATCACAAAATTTTGATTCTCTAATTGTTGCATGTCGCGTTCTTTATTGGTGGGTGTTCTTTTTATTCTTTGCACTTTTGGGGTGGCTGTATGTACCTCACAGACACACTTAACCTACAATAATATATTTCCACATCAAGCATAGGTATAATTGCATGATTTTGGAATGAACTTAGAAAAATCAAAAGCAGGTTATGTAAAGTTTATATACGGGGTGCCATGGACGGCACCCCGAGCCTGATAGTGAAACGGACTGAACTTGAAGGCGGTATATAAACTTGCATAACCTGCTTTTAGATTTTTCTTAGTGAATGAAGCATGAATGCAATTATCCTATGACTTGTGTGGAAATAATTTAGAGAATCTCTGTGTGTCTGTGATATACATACAGCCACCCTGCAAAGTGCAAAACCAAAAAAAGGACACCCACAGAAAGCTCCATTTGCAACAATAAGAGAATCTAAAATTTTGCTCAAATGATGCACCGTTGGCATGTGGGTAGCAGGACCCAGGAGCGGGGGCAGGGCCGGCGATTTATGTGGGGCGCGGGGAGCGGCGGCCGGTAGGGCAGCAAAATGCCAAGGAGTAAAAAGTGGGGTAAGGGAAAAAATTTTTGAGGTTGCTATAAAGTATTGGGGGAGATGGTCCGATATATGGATTAGAAAACTAAGATTTCCCATATTACAAGGATGTATATTGTCCAAAAGGATTGGAGAATGGGACTTTGATCCGGTGGGCGTAAGGAGGAAAGAAATGAAAATAGGCGAAGTAAGTAGCGCAATGAATAGCTACCAGGGACAAGGAAGTTCAGTAAAAGCGGCGCCAGCACAAGCAGTGCAAAAGGAAAGTGCAATTGTTGATTTTACAGCTGCTCCTAAGGATGCGAAGGCGGCTGAATCTGAAAATAAAAACGCTTCTGTTGCCCCTGAAAGTGAAGGCGCAGAAAAGAATGGCGGTTCTCAGGCTACATCTTCTTTGAAGGAAGCTGTTGAGAAGATTAAATCTGCCAACGGGAATGCAGAGGTTGTGTTTGGTATCCATGATGGTACTAATCGTGTGACTATTAAGATGGTGGATAAGCAGACAAAAGAAGTAATTAAGGAATTTCCTGCAGATAAGACGCTCGATTTGATTGCTAAGGCAATGGAGCTTGCAGGAATTATGGTTGATGAGAAGAGATAAGTAGGAGGTAGCTTTATGCCTATTAGATTATCTGGTTTGGCTTCTGGTCTTGATACAGAAGCTATAGTAGGCGCGTTGGTATCTGCCTACAGTTATAAAAAAGATAAGTATGTAAAAGCGCAGACAAAGTTATCTTGGAAACAGGATGCTTGGAAGACTTTGAATAGTAAGGTGTATTCGCTGTATACATCTGTTGGTCAGATGCGCTATTCTTCTAATTATTCTGTTAAGAAGGCTACAGTTTCTGATACCACAAAGGCTACAGCAACAGCCAGTGGTTCGACTATTAATGGTACCCAGTCGCTGAAAATTAATAAATTGGCGCAGACTGCCTTTATCACAGGTGGTGAGCTGGATAAGAGTGTTACTGGCTCAACTACTATGATGCAGCTTGGCATTAAGGGTGGTACTTCTTTGGATAAGGCTAGTATTTCAGTTAGAACTGGTACGAAGGCAACAAATATTGAGATTGATAGTTCAATGACTGTTAATCAGTTTGTTAATAAGCTTAATGAAGCTGGAGTTTCTGCAAATTTTGATGAGAAGAATAAACGATTTTATATCGGTGCTAAGACTTCTGGAAGCGCTGGAGATTTTTCGATTTCTGCAAATAGCTCCCAGGGTTTGTCGGCATTGAATAATTTGGGACTTTTATCAGATACAGAAATAAAAAGCATTACGACTTCAGATACAAGCTCAAATATGGCAAAGAGGCTGTTCGAGTTTACATCTGCAAAAAATTACTATGATTTAGGTGAAACAGAAGCCCTGTTTGCAAAGATTAAGGACTATAAGACTAATGGCACTGGCTCATATACAAGTGATGAGATAGCTGAGTTTGATGAAATTGTGAGTTATATCGAAGCAAATAAGACAGATTTGGGATTAGAAGAATCCGTAGCTTGGACTTCTATTTCAAATGATGATTTAAAGGCTTTGGCAAAGAGCGTTTATAATCAAGCAACTTACGATACTACTGGAACAAAGAGTACAGCAATTACAAGATCTCTCAGCTTTAGTGTAGGTGAGGGTGATGAAAAAAAGTCTTATAAGATTGATAATAATCTGGCGGGCTTTAAGGATTTGATTAGAAGTATCGCTGATGGTACAGCTGATGAAAGCGATGAAAAGATTAGTGCTTTAAAGACATATCTTAATAATACTTATGCTGATGAAGTCTATAAGACAGAAAAAGTTGATGATGACTATACAGCTATAAAGTTTGGCGCTAATGGCGAGTTGGATTGGGCTGCTATTGCAGGCGATGAGGATATGCTCAATGCTCTTTCAGAGAAAGTATATGCTAGTTCAACATACACAATGTCTAATGATCCAACATATAAAGAAATGTATGCATCGTTAAATGCTATTCGTGATGGATATCTGGCTGTTGCTTCTGCAGAAGCATTGCCAACAGATACATCAGAGCAGATAGCTATTAGAGCAGCAAAGCTTCGTGAAGCTCAGGAGCAGTTAGATACAGTACTTGCTGATCCAACAAATCAGAAGTGGAAAGAATATATCGAAAAGAACTTTGGTGCACAGAATTCTGAGTACGATAAGAGATATACAGATTTCTGGACACAGAGCGATAACTTAGAGCTTGCACAAAGTGTATTCTATAGAATCGATTTGGCAGCGAATGATTCAGCAGGCAATCTGGAAATAAATACTACGAATCAGGCTCATAAGGTTGATGGTACTGATGCTGAAATCGAATTGAATGGTGTTACATACACAAATAACACTAACTCCATTACGGTTAATGGTCTTACAATCGAGGCCCTTGCAACAACTAGCGAGGCTATTTCTGTAAATGTATCCAATGATACAGATGCATTATACGACAAAGTAAAAGATTTCCTTACAAGCTACAATAGTCTGATGAACGAAATGCAGAAATTATATAATGCAGATTCAGCAAAGGACTATGAACCACTTACTGAGGATGAAAAGGCAGAGATGTCTGAATCTGAAATAGAGAAGTGGGAGCAGAAAATCAAGGATTCATTACTTAGAAGAGACACTCAGTTGTCTAGCATTATATCTGCAATGACCATGTCTATGATGAAGACATATGAAGTTAATGGCCAGACATATGCATGGTCAACCTTCGGTGTTCATACCTTAGGATCAATGAATGCAGAGAAGAATGAAGGTTATGCTTATCATATTGATGGCGATTCTGAAGATAGCTACACATCAGGTAATAATGAGAAACTACGTGCAGCTTTGGCAGAGGATCCAGATACCGTAATTGAGTTTTTGAAGCAAGTCACAAGCGGCTTGTATAAAGCTATGGATGATAAGATGAAATCATCTTCAATCAAATCCGTATATACGGTATACAATGATAAGGAAATGGCATCTGAGTACTCTGACTACAGTTCATTGATTAAAACATGGACAGATAGAGTTACTGATATGGAAGATGCATATTATAAGAAGTTTGCAGCAATGGAAAAAGCACTGGCAACATTGCAAGGAAATTCTTCTTCAATATCTTCATTATTAGGTGGATGATAGGTGAAGTTTTTGATGGCTTTAACCGATATAAATGATGTAGAGAAATTCTATGCGCGAAGGGGTTTCCTACAATCGGTAAGTACTAGCTTTAGAAAAAGGAATTTGGAGGCGGTTATATGACACCAATGAATGGTTACGATGCTTACGCAAAGAACAGAATTTTGACAGCAAGTCCAGCTGAATTGACCCTTATGCTTTATGAAGGAGCAATCAAATTTTGCAATATTGCAATTGTAGCTTGCGAAAACAGAGATATAGAGAAAGCTCATATCAATATCAGAAAGACCGACAGAATTATAGAAGAGTTTGAGCTTACTCTGGACGAAAAATACGAAGTAGCAAAAGATTTTCACGCAGTGTATTCTTATCTCAGAAGCTGCCTAAGACATGCTATGATCGATAAAAATCCAGAGACATTACAGGAAGTTTTAAAACACCTTCGCACAATGCGTGATGCTTGGAAGGATGTTATGAAACTTACGGCAAACGGAAAAAACTTAAATAGCCGGCAGACAACAATCGCCGGCTGATTAAACAAAACTACTACGAGCCCCTCATTACGAGGGGCTCGATTTATACTGCCGTTACCATTCACAGTTGCCATATGTTTACGGCGCCCTCGCCACAGCAGGGGTGAGGGTGGCCCTCCAAAATAAACTGTGAATGGTAACTGCATTTTAACTTGTTGGAGGGGATATATTTGTATTAATATAGAAGTAGGGATGGACATAGGAGGGGCTTATGGAAAATATGGATTATGTGGTAATGCTTAGAGAATCGCTAGAGAAAAAGGCTGATATTCTTAGAGTGCTGGTTATTAGAAATAAGGAGCAGGAGGCTATTCTAAAAGATCCTAATTCTACACCAGACGATTTGGAAAAGAATATGAATATGAAGGCTGAATTGATAGAGCGAATCGTTATGCTTGATGACGGTTTTCAGCAGCTGTTCAATCGTGTTAAGAAGATTTTAGATGAGGACAGAGCAACATATTCTGAAGAGATTAAAAAGATGCAGGAGCTTATAAAGAAGGTGACTGATCTTACGGCTGATGTGGAGGCATCGGAGTACCGCAATAAAGAGTATGCCAAAACCAGGTTTTCTAATATAAAGAAGGAAGCCAGAGAGATTAAAAAATCCTCTGATGTTGTAAGCTCATATTATAAGCATATGATGAGTCCACAGACTACAGCTGATCCAGCTTTTTTGGATAAGAAAAAATAAAATAGGGATTATGAAATCTAAAAGGTCTTGCTATATTGCAAGGCCTTTTGTTGTCTGATATGTCAGTGGGAGATTAGTGAATCTGAAATTTGGATATTACTCACTAAAAAAACAGTAGTGGAGGTTGCTTGCGGACAACTTAAGGAAACAACCCATAAGAAATCACATACTAATATTATAGGATAGATAGGATATTAAGGGAGTGAATTGAGTGGGATTTATAAGAAAATTAGTATAAATTAGTCATAATTTACAAAATATTTAGCATAATTTTTAATAAAAGATAAAGGCCAAAAAATCCAGTAAAAACAAGGGATTGAGGTCTTTTTTATTTTGCCTCAAAAAATATAAAAGAGGTATAAAAATAAATTTTTTTTAGAAAAAGGCTAAAGTTTTCAAATTGTGTCACGATAAATAAGGTGTAAGGAACAATTCACAGGATATAACCTTACAAAAATCGAATTCGAATCTTCAAATTTAATAACCAGGCCAGACACGGATGTTGGGCTATCACAAAAAACGGATTTAAATGCTAAAAGGATTTAGCAGAATCTCATGGAGGAATTAATTATGGTAGTACAACACAATATGCAGGCAGCAAATGCTTCAAGAACATTGAACATTACGAGTGGTTCTCAGGGAAAGAGTACAGAGAAGCTTTCATCTGGATTTAAGATTAATAGAGCAGCAGATGACGCAGCTGGACTTTCAATTTCTGAGAAAATGAGAAAGCAGATTCGAGGTTTGGACCAGGCTTCTACAAACGCATCTGACGGTGTTTCATCAGTACAGACAGCTGAAGGTGCCCTCACAGAAGTTCACGACATGCTTCAGAGAATGAATGAGTTAGCAGTACAGGCAGCTAACGGAACAAATTCAGAAGCTGATCGCGACGATATTCAGAACGAAATCAGCCAGCTTACAGAAGAAATTGATAGAATTGCTTCTACAACAAAATTTAATGAGACATTCCTTCTTAAGGGCGATGTTGGTGTTAAGACAAAATATATCAACGCACACAGCGCAGGTCTTGATGGAACTCTCATTCAGAATACTACAATGGCAACATTCATCATGAAGAAACTTGAAGCAGGCGATAAATATACAATCGGTGGAACACAGTATACTATTGGTGCTGCGGATAATGAAGAGGTTGCAAAGGCATTAAAGAACGAAGATATTTGGGATAAGACTAATTCAAAATGGAAATTCGCGGATGGTGATACAATTTCCATCGATGGTAAGACATACACTATAGCAGGTGGAGATGATGATAAAACAGATATTGCCAATGGTAAGGTTACAAATGGATATCTTTCAAAGTTAATTGTTGAAGGCTCAACTGTTACATATAACGGAAATACAGTTACAAGATTTTCTGATAAGATGGATGCAACATCAAATGGTATTGACCCTTCAAATACAACACTTATCAAGGCTACAGCAGCATACAAGATGGTAGCAATCGAGCTTAAGGCTGCATCATCAATTGGTACAACAGATAAAGCAGCATATTATGATGACGATGCAAAAGATTACACTGACGGCAAGACTTGGACACCAGGAACAACAGATTCTAGTTACGAGAAGACAACAAATATCGAGTTCAAGATTAACAAGGGTTATGTAAACATCCAGAACGCCCTTACAGTTAACCTTCATGTTGGTGCTGACGCAGCGATGTCAAATAAGATCAACGTAGTACTCGAAGCTATGAACGCTAAGTCAATCGGTATCGCAGGACTTACAGTAGCAGATGCAACAGGAAAGAACGCAACATACGCAATCGACGCTATCGCAGATGCTATCAAGGCAGTATCAGCACAGAGAGCAGAACTTGGTGCTATCCAGAACAGACTTGAGCACACAATCGCTAACTTAGACAACGTAGTTGAGAACACAGAAGCAGCTGAGTCTCGTATCCGTGATACAGATATGGCTGATGAGATGGTTGAATACTCAAAGAACAACATCTTACAGCAGGCTGGACAGTCAATGCTCGCTCAGGCTAATCAGGCAACACAGGGTGTACTTTCACTCCTTCAGTAACACAGAATTAGTAACAACTCCCCACCTCTTCAAAGGGGTGGGGATGATTTTAAAAATTACAACTTAATAGCAACTTAAAAATGAATATTATTCCTTCTAAAAGAAGGGTTCCATATATAGAAAAGAGGTAAGGCTTATGGCATATTTTACAAGAAACAAGATGTTAACAATGGTATTAGAGCTCTATACAGCCAACCACAGATTCGCTCAAGGAGGAACGGGTGATGATGCAGCTGACCTTCAAGTACTTATCGGATGTCAGCAAAAAGCCTTAGTATTAGGAGAATATCTTGAATCCATGGGAATGGATTACTCAGACATAGTTGAAAAGTTTGAAAATTACTGCAATATGATTTACGATATAAGTGAGAACTTAAATGATGCTAACTTAATCATAGATCACAAGCTAGATATAGAGTGCATTCTAAGTGATATCTTAAATGAAATCGAAAACAGAATAATCGAAATCAAGAGTATTGATGTTTACGATTTCAGAGGATTAGTTGAAGCACCAGGGGAGAAGGCAATAGTAGCTGGGGAAATCAATCGATTGATTGATAGCTGCTTAGGCAAGGTAGAAGGTCTTGTAGAGGGGGAGGAAATGTACAGACCACTTGTAATTGGAACATACAAATAAAGAAATGTAAGGCTCGTCAAATGACGAGCCTTCTTCAGATTATGGGGGAGACGCATGAATAATAAGCCAAAGACCAAGTTACTGACAATATCGCTTTTATGTTGTGGCAGGGCAGATACCACGGAGCGCTGTCTTAAATCTTTGATGCCTATTCGCGAGGCAATTGATTCGGAGATTCAAGTGGTGGATACTGGATGCAGTCCAGATACGAGAGCGATAATTGAAAAGTATGCAGATGAAGTCTTTGAATTCAAGTGGTGCAATGATTTTGCTAAAGCCAGAAATTTCCAGCTAGACCAGGCCAATGGAAAGATGTTTCTGTTTATAGATGATGATGAATGGTTTTTAGATACGAAATATATCATCAGTTTTTTCAAGCGTCCAGATTGCGTAACGTATAACATTGGTGGGTATTTCCAACGAAACTATCTTGATTTCGAGGGCAAGGAGTACAACGATATCGAGGTTGTGCGAATGTGTACTGTGACACCAGAAACTAGATTTATTGGAAAGGTGCATGAATATATCGAACCATCCTACGGCAATGCCATGTTTATGGATGCTCAAGCGGGACACTTTGGCTATGTGTATACAAGCGATGAGGACAACGTTGCCCATTCAATGCGTAACATCCCACTGTTGCAGGAAATGATTGATGAGGATCCAAACAATTTCAGATGGCCATATCAGATCGCCCAGGAATATAAGTCGATTCATGATTATGAAAAGCTTTATGAAGTATGCAAGGATGGCTTTGAGCGCGCAAGCATCTATAATGCCAAAGAGGAAAATGAAAACATAAGATATAGAGGTAGCTTTATCTGCGGAATGGCTATAGCTTTACACGAGCTAGGAAGGCATGATGAATTAATTGATTTGTACAATACTCAGGCCCAAAAGCCGACTATCTTACAGTTGCCACTGGCATTTTTAGCATATTACGCTGCGACTATATTCTTTAAGGATAGAAATAATGCGGAGTGCATAAGGGCTGGTGAATACTATCTAAAGTCATACGAAAAAGTAGGAAAAGATAGAGCGCTGATGTTTGTTCAAGGTGGCCTTTTTGCATCAGAGGCATTTACATCAACTAAACTAAATATGATTTACTGCTTTCTGATGACCTTGGGATTGGAAAAGGATGATTATTCCGCACTGACTCGTTATTATCGCAAGATATCTTGGAATGATAGAGTGGTCAGATTGAACAGAGGATTCATGTCGGAGATTATAACAAAGGCCTCTGAAATCGGATATAAGAAAGAATTGCGAGATGTTTTCAACAAGTTCTTTACTAACAACGGATTCAGGAACCTGATAGAAAGTATGATTGAGCGAGCTTCTGTAGTGATGTCGCCAGAGGAATTGGAAAAGATTGCCCAGGCCTTCAAGACCACAGCAGGAGAGCAGGAAATACGATTATTCGTAGATATCAGGCTTATGGAAAAAGTGTTTTACGGTATCGAGACCTGGGACAGCTACCGAGAGCTGATAGATAACCTGTCACAGTATGCTGATATGACGATCGCATTCCAACAGAAGCATGATTCATGGCTTTTAGAGGAAGGTGACGAGGAGCCACTAGCTGATGCAACTATGCTTGGGCAAGGCTTGCAGCAGTTTGTAGAACTGGCAGACAGAGACTATGCGGCTGCCCTCAAAACTCTGAAAAACCTATTTGGGCTTCGCAACCAAATGAATAACGCCCTTAGCGAGCTTTCCCGTCTATATCAAGAACGAATCAAGCTGTTCACCGCAAGGGATGCCGACCCTGAAAAATTCAACGAAATGTACAACCTGGAGGAATCCGTACTTACGCAAATCGCGGAGCTTGACGCCGCCGGACGAACAGATGAGGCTGTTGCTACATACAAGCAGTTGGTTGAAATATTGCAGAATACATTTGGAGTTGATACACTACATATATAGGTTCAATTGTGATATGAAAGATTATGAGGTGTATATATGAGACAAGAATATTGTGAGAAAAACGGTATATTGATAACATACTCAGACGAGGATGTTGCATTTGAGGAAATAGACACCGCAATGTCAATTTTAATTTCAAATAGTGGCGAAGTGATTCATAATAATTTTTCTGATAATGAAGAGAAAACAAATTACTTTATTGAGGAGTTTAAGAAAATATATCCTACTATTTCATACTTTAGAACACTTGATAATTTGGAGGATGTTGTCTAATGCCAGTATATATCAGATATGATGGTTGGTATGTTTATTTTTGGTCTAATGAAAATAATGAGCCAATTCATTTTCATATTGCAGAAGGAAAACCTTCAATGAATGCAACTAAAATCTGGATTCTTAAGAATCATTCATTTAAATTAGAGAATAATAATAGTAAAGTACCTGCAAAGATATTGAGACATATTTTGGCAGTAATGCAGGTCGCAGTAGAAGAATACATAGATTTATGGAAGCAGTATCAAAAAGAGATTCACTATATTGATGAATAAAATACTTATGTATCGCTGGAAGGCGTACAACTACAAGGATATTAAGTGTACATTTGAATCGATGGGATATGAGGTTAAGGAGGTCTGGCAGGACCTTCTTAATTATGATGTGGACGAGGAGTTCGCCGAAAAGTTGAGAGGGATTGTTCGTGCGGAAAGCTTTGAGTTTTTGTTTACGGTGAATTATTTTCCGCTTATTTCGAATGTGTGCCAGGAGTGTGGGCTTTTGTATGTGTGCTGGAGCTGCGACAATCCTTTGATTTCGATGTATCATCAGTCGGTATTCAATGATGTGAACAGGATATTCCTTTTTGATTTGACCAATGTGGAAGAATTCAAAGGGATGGGCGTGGAGCATGTATATCATCTGCCACTTGCTGTTGATTGTGGTCGCTTGGATTATCTGTTCGCAAATACGAAGCATCAGCAGGATTTTTCAAATGAGATAAGCTTCGTTGGATCTCTTTATGAA
>Ga0256405_10012303_pt1 | contig 10644 bp, 13 predicted proteins | sample RumenRJG_02DNA_FD_189096 | JGI IMG/M metagenome (GOLD analysis project Ga0256405, IMG submission 189096) | Bovine rumen microbial communities from Lethbridge, Alberta, Canada - RJG_02 | ecosystem: Host-associated > Mammals > Digestive system > Stomach > Rumen | place: Canada: Alberta... | reverse complement strand
TCAAACGCGACTTCTCGCGTCCGTTGCGCCCTGAGGTTTATCTATAAAAACTATATTTAAACGACAGGGCAGATTGCCGCCGTAGAATTACTTTTTCTTTGCGGCCTTGGGCCTCTTCGCGCCGTACTTGGAACGTCCCTGCATACGGCCGTTGACGCCCTGAGCATCCAGCGTACCGCGGATGATGTGGTAACGCACGCCAGGCAGGTCCTTGACACGACCGCCGCGGATCATCACCACAGAGTGCTCCTGCAGGTTGTGGCCGATACCGGGGATGTAAGCGGTGACCTCATAGCCGTTCGTGAGACGGACACGCGCGATCTTACGCAGAGCGGAGTTCGGCTTCTTCGGGGTAGAGGTACGAACTGCGGTGCAGACGCCTCTCTTCTGAGGGGAGCTCTGGTTGGTCTCCTTGTTGCGCAGGGTGTTCATGCTCTTCTGCAGTGCAGGGGAGGTGGACTTATAGGTGACCTTTTCTCTGCCTTTTCTCACCAGTTGGTTAAAGGTTGGCATTGTTTTCCTCCTTTCTTCAAGAATAAGTTCCGGCAGGAAATCGTCTGCCGAAGCGCGCACTACACCCGTCATGATGCAATCCACGCAATTGGAGATTATAGCAAAAGAAAAGGGCGGCGTCAAGATTTTTCTCCCTTTTTCACAAATATTTTTCTCATTTTTTGGTTGTTTTGCCGGTATTCCGGATGTACCACAGGATGTTGTGGTTCGGTTCGATTTCATGCGTACCGGTATGGTCGAAGCGGCCTGTCCGGGGAATTTTCTGCTTGCATTTTGCCGGTTCCTGTATTATTGTTGTATCCGGAATCCTTCTCTGTCCGGAGGCGCTTCCGTTCCGCCCCCGTTTTCGGACAATTTTTTGGATTGTTTCAATGTAGTCCGATTTTTTGGACACGTCATGTGCTATGATGATTGCAACATAAAACCTGAAATGAAGGAGATTGAATCACGATGGCTGAAAAGAAAAAAGTCCCCGTCACGCCGGTTTCCAAAGCCGGGAACTCGGAGGACAGAAAGCAGGCGCTCGAGACCGTCCTGAAGAAGATTGAGCGTGATTACGGCAAGGGCACCATCATGCGTCTGGGCGACGACATTCCCGTGAATGTGGAAGCGCTTTCCACCGGCTCTCTCACGCTGGATCTCGCCCTGGGCATCGGCGGCGTGCCGAAGGGACGCATTGTAGAGATTTACGGCCCCGAGGCCTCCGGTAAGACGACTTTGGCGCTCCATGTGGTCGCTTCCTCCCAGAAGCAGGGCGGCACCGCCGCTTACATCGATGTGGAGCATGCACTGGAGCCGGCGTACGCCCGGGCGCTTGGCGTGGATATTGACGAGCTGCTGATTTCCCAGCCGGATACTGGCGAACAGGCCCTCGACATCTGCGAGTCTCTGGTCCGCTCCGGCGCCGTGGACGTTGTGGTCATTGACTCGGTCGCCGCCCTGATTCCGCGCAGCGAACTGGAAGGCGAGATCGGCGACTCTGTCGTCGGCGTCCTCGCCCGGCTCATGAGTCAGGCCATGCGCAGGCTGACCGGCGCCATCTCCAAGAACAACTGCACCGTCATTTTCATCAACCAGCTGCGTCAGAAGATCGGCGTCATGTACGGCAACCCCGAGACTACGCCCGGCGGTCTTGCGCTGAAGTACTATGCCAGTGTCCGCATTGATGTCCGTCGTGTGGAGACGCTCAAGGTCAACGGCGAGATGATCGGCAACCACACCCGTGCCAAGGTTGTGAAAAACAAGCTGGCCCCTCCGTTCAAGGAAGCCGAGTTTGACATCATGTACGGCGAGGGCATCTCCCGCGTCGGTGAGATCGTGGACCTCGGTGTCAAGCTTGAGATCATTGAAAAGGGCGGCGCCTGGTTCACCGTGGAGGACAACCGGATTCAGGGCCGCGACGGTGTCAAGCAGTTCCTGGTGGACAATCCGGAGGTCTGTGAGCGGATTGAGGCCCAGATCCGGGAGAATGCCTGGAAGCTGGCCGGCGCCCAGGGCAAGCGCGCCGCCATTGCCACGGGCCGCACCTCGGCCGATACGGCCGCCGTGGACGTCTCCGCGGACGACTTTGATCTCGGCTGATTCTCTTTCTCATCGTTCCTTTAATAAGCATCCCCCGCTCCCGGCAGGCCGGGAACGGGGGATGCTTTTCTGTTTTAAAACAGGGTTTACTTCATGTTCTCGAGATAGTCCACAATCCGCCCGACGGTGTAGAGCTCAGCGGCGTCTTCATCGGAGATGCTCACGCCGAATTCGTCCTCCAGGGACATGATCAGCTCGACCACATCAAGAGAATCAGCGCCGAGATCGTCAATCAGATTCGTGTCGGCTGTGATCGTCTCCGGATCCAGCTCGAACTGCTGTGCAAGGGCGTCTCTGATCTTTTCAAAATACATGGCTTTTCTTCCTCCGATCTGTTGAATAATAAATAAGGGTCACAGATACGAGTTTCCTGCAAGTCGGGCGACCGTCAGGCCCACTCTCTGCTCTGGGGCTTGCGGGATGAGGGCTGCTCGCTGCGGACATAGCTGACCACCACGCGGCGGTTCGGTTCCGTGCCGGTCGAGGCAGTGGTCACACCTTCGTAATTCTGCAGGGCGGTGTGGATCACATGGCGCTCATAGGAGTTCATGGGCTCCAGGGCCATACTGCGCTTATACTTGATGGCTTTCTCCGCCATCTTCTCGGCAAGCTTGGTGAGAGATTCCTCTCGCTTGGCACGGTAGTTCTCCGCGTCGACGCTGACGCGCAGGTGCTTTTCACTGCCGTGATTCACGGCATAGTTGGTCAGGTGCTGGATCGCGTCGAGGGTCTCTCCGCGGCGTCCGATGACTGCCCCCATCCCGGGGCCGGCGAGGTTGACGGCAATGCCGCCGCCTTCTCTCTCGCTCATGCTGATTTCCGCTTCAATGCCCATATGCTCCAGCAAGCCGGTAAGGAAGCCGCGGACCGCTGCGTAATCGGTCGTTTCATCCTCCTGGGCCTCCGGAACGGAAGCTTTCGCCGCTTCCACCTGCGCCGGCTTTTCAGCGGGCTTTGCCGCAGGGGCGGGTCTCTCCTCTGCCGGCTTTGTCGCGGCAGCTGCGGGAGCCGGTTCGGGATCTGTCGTTTCCCAGCTCACGCGAATTCTCGCCGGCTGAGCTCCAATGCCGAGGAATCCGGATTTTGCGCGTTCGACGATCTCCACAGAGACGTCATCCCGCTCCATTTGGAGCTCCCGAAGCGCGGCCGCGATGGCTTCATCTTCGGTCTTGCCGGTTTTTTCCAGATAGTTGATCATGCGTTTTCTCCGTTCTCTTCTGCGGCAGGCTCAACGGCAGTATTCTGTGCTTCCGTCTGCTCCGGCTCTGCGACCGCCGGAATTTCCGCCGGCATGGTCACATCGTCTTCCACCGTCTCATCGATGGAAGCTGCATTCTCCGACTCCTGCGCGGCGGCCAGAGTCGCGGCTTCCGCCGCTTCGGGATTTGAGAACCGGTCGGGCACATAGGCGCGGCCTCTGGCATAGCGTCTGTTTCCGACCTGAGAGGCGGGCTTTTCCGTTTCCTTGATGCCGAGGCGTTCACGGCGGGCAGCGCGGTCTGCGCGCTCCAGCGCCGCTTTGCGCTCATCGCTTTTCTGTTTTTCGTTGGCCTGGATTTTTTTCTTACTGGTGTTGCTGTTCTTTTCGGTCTTTCCTTCCGCACGCAGGCGTTCGGTCTCTTCCCGCTGCTTCTCGATCTCCCACTCTCTGGCATCCCGGGCTGCCTTGCGCTCGGCGTCTTCGGCATCCAGCTGCTTCTTATAAACCTTCGTCAGGATATAATCGCGGGCAATGCCGAATACAGAGTTGGCAATCCAGTAGACGCCCATCGCAGCCGGCATGACAAAGCAGATCCAGACGCTCATCAGGGGCATCATCAGGTTCATGCTCTTCATCGTGGCAGCGCTCTGGTCGTTCTGCGCGGTGGGCGGGTTGGATGCAGAGCTGATCTTCATCGAGACCCAGGAGAGCAGCGCCGAGACAAACGGGATCAGGAACAGGCCCAGAGCCGGCAGCCAGACATGGACGTCGCTCCAGTCGGTGTTCACAAAGAAGTTCCACTTCGGCTGGTCTCCGAGGTTCAGTCCGATGAAGGAGAAGTCGATATCCATGAAGTTCGGGTCGATCTTTCCGGCAAGGCCCGACTGGACGAGATCCCAGTTGTCATGGGCAAGCCTGGTAAGCTTGATCTCGACATAGGCGTCCGCACGTGCTGCGGCTTCATAGAGGCCCTTTTCCACGAAGAAGTTCTGCAGCGTGGTGACAAACTCCTCCGCGACAAACATCATCCTGGTCAGGGGCTGACGGATGACGCTGTACAGCGCGATCAGGATCGGGAAAGGAATCAGGGACCACAGACAGCCGGACATGGGGTTGACACCCTCTTCACGATAGAGCTTCTGCATCTCCGCGTTCAGCTTCTGGGGGTTTCCTTCATGTCTGCGCTGAATCTCCTGGATCTTCGGCTGCAGACGCGTGGAGCGCATCATGCTCTTCTTGCTCTTGGCCATAAAGGGCGTCAGGATGAGGTTGACCGCGAGCGCGAACAGAACGACAGCCCAGCCATAGCTTCCGGTCAGGTTATAGAGCCGGATCATCAGCCATGCAAAGGGTTTGGTAATGGTCTTCCACATGGTGTTTTCCTCAAATCTTCTGCGGTTCCGTCAGGGAACCGGATCATAATAGGGGTGCTTCCCATGATAGAAGGGATGGCACCGGCATATGCGCTTCAGGGCGAGCCAGCCGCCTTTCAGAGCGCCGTATTTTTCAACGGCCTCCAGCGCATACTGCGAACAGGTGGGCGTAAACCGGCAGCAGGGCGGCCGGGTCGGAGAGATATACTTCCGGTAAAACCGGATCAAAGCCAGAAGAACCTGCTTCATGTTTTCACGTCTTTCTTCATCAGGCGAAGCCTCTCCAGGCAGTTGAGAACATCTGCCTCCAGCCGGTGATAATCGGCCTGTACCGCCCGTCCTCTCGCCACAAGAATCAGGTCGTAACCCTGCTCCGTCCGCCCGCTGTTCAGGCGCATGATCTCCCGCAGCCGACGCCGGATCCGGTTGCGCAGGACGGCTTTTCCGAGTTTTTTGGACACGGTGAAGCCGAAGCGGTTGGTTCCGAGCCGGTTTTTTCTGCAGTAGACCACGACGCAGGGACTCACGGCGCTCTTCCCTCTGGCGTAAATGCGATGGAAGTCGCCGTTTCGTTTGATGCTCGTGACGGGATTCAAGTCATAGCCTCCCACGGGCCCGGAAAATGCCGAAAGGGCGGATTACGCCGCCCTGTGAAGCACTTCCGTCTGCCCCATTCCTGCTCATTCTCTTTCGTTACGGTCAGGCGCTGAGTTTCGCTCTGCCTTTCGCTCTGCGGCGGGCAAGAACCTTGCGGCCGTTGGCTGTGCGCATTCTCTTCCGGAAGCCGTGCTCCTTGCTGCGCTGACGTTTCTTGGGCTGATAGGTACGAAGCATTGTCTGCACTCCTTTCACATCTGAATACTCAACATCCTCCGGACGGGCCGCTGAAGCAGGTCCCGGACCGTACCGGAAGAAGCAGTTGACAAAATAATAACCACTCGGCGGGCAGGGCCGCCGAGTGGTTATTATATCGTATTGTGCTGATTGATGTCAACTAAAATTTCCTTCAGCGCAGCAAATCCGCCTTCTGAATGATAAATTCCCGCAGCCAGTCCCCGGCTTCCTCGTTGCGCAGGGCAAAATCGATGATGGCTTCCAGATAGCCCTTGAGGTTGCCTGTATCATAGCGCCTGCCCTCAAAATCCACGCCGCACATCCGTTCCCTGCTGAGCAGCTCCTTCATGCCGTCCGTCAGCTGGATTTCATTGTTGCGGCCGGGGGCCGTGTGCTCCAGAATGTCAAAGATCCCAGACGTCAGGACATATCGGCCGAGAATCGCGTAGTTGGAGAACTTCTCGTCCAGGGTCGGCTTTTCGTTCATGTCGCTGATGCGATAGACCCGGTCGGAGAGCTTCTCTTCCATCTTCACGGAAGAATACTTCACGATCAGCTCATCCGGCACCTCGTGAATCGCCACGGCGCTGCAGTCATTGGCCTCCGTCGCTTCCACCAGCTGCTTCAGCACCGGTTTTTCGCCGAGCATGATGTCGTCGCCCAGCAGCACGGCAAAAGGCTCGTCACCCACAAAGCTCTTTGCGCGCCAGACCGCATGTCCGAGGCCCTTGGTCTCCTTCTGACGAAGGAAGAGGACGTCCGCCATGTCCGCAACCGCGCGGATCGTCCGGGCTTCCTTTTCCTTTCCGTCCTTCAGAAGCCGCTCCTCCAGATCCGGCGAGTAGTCAAAATAGTCCTCAATCGGGGATTTGCCGCGGTTGGTGATGATCAGGATCTGCTCCACGCCGGCCGCTACCGCTTCTTCCACGATGTACTGCAGAACCGGCTTGTCCACCAGCGGAAGCATTTCCTTCGGAATGCTCTTGGTGTTGGGCAGCAGCCGGGTCCCCAGCCCTGCCGCGGGGATAATCGCTTTTCTCACTTTCATGCTTGCACCTCTGTCTCATTCTTTTCTTTTGAAATCTCCTCCGGGAGGTTTTTTCTCACCGAATACTCACATCCGCAGTAATCCTGTCGATAGATGTCATACTGCTCACATAATTGTTTGGACCTCAGCTCCCTCCCGCGTTTTTTGAACTCGGAGGGCAGCCAGGGAATGCCGAACGCTTCCGCGAACTGCTCTCCCAGTGCGTTAATGCGAAGCGGATCTTTGTGACGGGAAAGCGTCAGGGTGCTGCAGAAGCAGTCAAAACCGTTGTCCGCTGCGTAAGCGGCCGCGTTCCGCAGGCGCAGGCGGAAGCATTCCGTGCAGCGCCTTCCCCCTTCCGGTTCCCGTTCCAGGCCTTCTGTCGCACGGTACCATTCTTCGCTGTTTCTGGGTTCGCAGACGACCTGCACCCGTTTCTCCAGTCCCATGGCCCGGATCAGCTTGCGCTGCGCTTCCAGCCGGCGGTCAAACTCCTCCTGCGGCCAGATGTTCGGGTTATACCAGAACAGCGTCACGTCAAAATACTGTGTCAGATATTCGAGAACCGGCGCGCTGCAGGGCCCGCAGCAGCTGTGCAGCAGCAGCCGGGGATGCTTTTCTCCCTGCCTGGCAATGATCCCGTCGAGCTCCTGCTGATAGTTACGCCTCATTTCTCCGCCGTCTCCCAAATAATCCCTTGATGATGTTCCTTGCCTTGCCGGGCAATCAGTTCCATTTAAGTATGTTTCATTTTATCATAGAATCGGGCATGCTTCAACGGTTTCTTTTGGCCGGGCAGTCCGTTTCGCGGTGAGCGGCCCTTACTCGCCTTCCGTCCTTCGTCTGAACCCGTTTCCCTCAGGACATCCCGCTCCGCTCCATGATTGCGAGCCGGCCGGCCGGTGTTTTCTGTTCCGCAATGCGGCGGAATCCCTCCCGCTCATAGAATGCCCGGGCAAGGCTGTTCTCCTCCGCGACCTGCAGCCGCAGGCAGCTGCGGTTCAGTTCCTGATAGAAGAAGATCGCACGCGCCAGAAGCTGGATTCCGTAGCCCTGGTTCCGGCAGCTCTCCTTCAGGTAGAGCAGGCTGATCCAGCCGACCCCCTGATCCGCGCCGCGCTCCGGGTCCAGATCCACCAGTCCGACCGGCTCGTCCTCGTGATACATACGAAGAACCGCCCCGGGCTGAATACGCTGGTGGCGTACCGCCGCCTGATAATACGGATCCGGGCTGTATCCTCGCAGGGATCCGTGAGATGCCCGCCAGGCATCGGCGTAACAGGCCTCGTAATACGCCCGGTCCTGTACGGGGTCAAAGGCTTCATCCCTCAGATCTTTCGCGGTGCTCCAGCTGCTCTGCTCGCTCACCGGCAGATGGGAGACGTCGTTCATATACTCCACGTGAAACGCTTCTCCGTCCCACAGGAGTTTTGTCACCGCGGTATTCTGGAAAATGGGCAGGCGTTCTCTGTCCGAAAGAGGAATCCCCGTGATGCCGGACATGATACAGCGGATGGTGATCCCGTGGCTGGCCACGGCGACCGTTTTCCCCTCGTTCTCCCCCGCGATTCTTTGAAGCTCCGCCAGCGCTCTGACCCGGACCTCACCGTATGTCTCCGCGCCCTCCATTTTCCAGTTTTCGGCATCCTCCAGGAACCGGCGGGCAAGCTCCGGCCGGGCATGGCGGACATTCCCGAAAAAACACTTCTCCCACGGGCCGACATCCAGTTCCCGCAGCGCGGTCCTGGTCTGGATCGGGAGGTGTCCGTGCCGTGCGGCTGCTTCCGCCGTGAGAATTGCACGGGTGAGGTCGCTGGAATATACCGCATCCACCGGGATCGTCGAGAACCGCTTTGCCAGGGCTTCGATCTGCTGCCTTCCCAGGTCCGTGATTTCGCCGTCCCAGGAACCCTGCATCATCCGATAGCGGTTTCCCTGTGCCTGGGTATGTCGAATCAAATAAATTTCTGTCATCTGCTCTCCTCCAACGCTTGACCGCGGGATGAAGTTCGCGTATAATAATAAAGCTTGGTCTGTGATACCGTATTATAACGACTTCGCAGACCTCATACAAGTATCATTTTTCCGGGGGGCAATGTCGCGCAATGGTCAGGACGGCCGTTCTGGCTTCCGGAGACGGGGCCAGGCTCCAGGCGATTCTGGATGCAGTCTACTTTAATGAAATACCAAATTTTGAGCTGGTGGCGGTCATCTGCCCACAGCGCGGCTGTTATGCCATGAATCGCGCGCTCAACGCCGGCATCCCCGCCTATGTTGTCGACCCCGAACTGTTTCCGAACATGACCAGTCACAGTATGGCGGTTGCCAACAAGCTCAAGGACATGGACATCGAGCTGGTGATTCTGGCCGGTTATGATGTTCCGCTCGGTGTTGTCCCCTATCAGTTCAAAAACCGGATCATCGGGACGTATCCCGCCCTGTATCCCGCCTTCAATGAACTGGATGGCGATCCGGTTGCGATGGCCCTTGAGTCCGGGCTCCGCGTGACCGGCGCCACCGCTTACTTTTCCGACGGCGACGGACGGGTCGGCGCGGTGATTCTCCAGCGCTCTCTGGAGATTGCGCAGGAGGATACCGTTGAGACGCTCTCCGCCCGGCTGATGGAGGAGTGTGAATGGCCGCTGCTGAGCGAGGCGGTGTCGCTCTACTGTGCCGGCCGGCTTCTGGTCCGGGGCAAACGCGTCGAGATCCGACCTCTGCCTGAAGAATAGCGGCAGTTTTTGATTCTGCTTCATGAAAATGATTGGCCGGTAAAGCATCTCCCCCGCCGGAGGCGGGGGAGATGTTTTCATGCATTTCTATTCTTTCAGAACAGCTGAGTCAGCTTCTGGAAGAGACCGGTCACATACGAAGTATAGGTATTGATATAGGTCATCACCTGGTAGTGTTCATCCAGATTCATGATGATTCGCTCGCTGTCCGCGCCGGTCAGCAGCCCGACTCCGCAGCACAGGCCGCCGAAGATCACGGCCGTCAGGACAATGCCGAGTATAATTCGCCACCCTTTTTTCATGTTGCCGGCACCTCCTTATAGCACCACTCGCGGTAGAGGGCTCCGATGGAGCGGATCAAACCCGCCATCACCTCGGCGATCAGCCAGATCCCAAGCCACAGGAGCAGCAGCCCCAGGGCCAGCGCAATGAGGGCCGCACCCAGCAGGAGCAGGATGTCCGCCAGCACGGCAAAGCCGCTGAAGGCTGAGAGCACAAGGATGCTCCCCAGGGCAATCATTCCGAAACTGAGACTGACGCACAGTGCCACAAGAATCGCCAGAATCACCAGCATAACCGGGACAGACGGGATCGCCACGATGAAAAACAGGATCATCGCCGGTACATTCGGCACCCGCTCGACGGGAACCGTTTTCTCTTCTTTCTTTCTGGTCTCCGGTTTCCGGATCACCGGCGCGTCATCCGGCAGGCTGAAGAACGGTTCTCTTGCATCAGCATCGGGATTCTGCGGGAAATCGGCTGCGGATCTGCTCTCTGCCGCAGCTCTGCTTTCCTCTGCAGCTCTGCTTTTCACCGCGCTGCGGTCAGACTCTGCTGCAGCTTCATGTTCCGCGGCGTTGTTTTTCTCCGACGGAGGAAGCTCTGCGGGTTGTTCCTGAGCCGTTTTTTCCGGAGCCTGTTCTTCCTTCGGGGTGATGTCCGCCGTCTCCGGAGGAACCGCTTTGACCATGATCTTCTCCGGTGCTCCTGCCGCTTCGTTCCGATCCGACAGGTTCCGAGGCTTCTCCTCCGCAGCGGTCGGATCTGTTTTTTCTTCCCCGGCCTTCTCTGCCGGCTCCACCGGTTCCGTCTGTGCTGCTGCTGTCACCGCCTGCTCCAATGCTTTCGTCGGCTCTGATGCGGCGCTCACAGGATTTTCGCTTTGTTTTTTCTCTTTCCGGAACCCCAGGAGCTCTTCGATGGAACGGCGTTTTTTGGGCCGTTCCCCGGTCTGCATGGTCTCTTTCGGCTGTTCTTCAGCGCCTGCTCCGGTTTCGGGCTGCGGGGAGTCATGCTGTTCCGCTGCCTCCGGCTCACTGTGAGACGGCGATTCCGCATCTGCTCCCGCCTCGGGCGGAGCCTCTGCCGCTGCGGTATCCGGAC
>Ga0256405_10012302_pt1 | contig 10644 bp, 9 predicted proteins | sample RumenRJG_02DNA_FD_189096 | JGI IMG/M metagenome (GOLD analysis project Ga0256405, IMG submission 189096) | Bovine rumen microbial communities from Lethbridge, Alberta, Canada - RJG_02 | ecosystem: Host-associated > Mammals > Digestive system > Stomach > Rumen | place: Canada: Alberta | collected... | reverse complement strand
CTTTCTATAATAAGAATGGTGTATATTTCGTTTGCTAAGCATTAACATAAACCTGAAATAAATCATGTAGCTGTTTCCCAATGCTAAATGGAGAAAATGTACGACAAGCAAGGTCGGCTAGATGATGTTTGTCTATTTCTGAATAACGCTCTATCATCTGATCCATTGCACTGGATAATAAAGATATATCATCAATAGGAACGATTATACAACTATCGGCGAAACGAAGATGATGAGGTATCGCTTCTGTGGATATGTATGGTATACCTGTACTCAAAGCTTCCATAATACTTAATGGTTGTACTTCACTACGACTGGATAATACAAGGGCATCACACTGATAAAGAAGTGTTCTTACTCCTTTTTTATCTAATTCACCATGTATGATAATTTTGGCATCTGGAGCTAACGATTGTACCATTTTCCTCAAATTATCGGTATTTCTTCCGGCAAGATGAAGTTCTACTTTATGTTTTTTCATCTGACGAAAAGCTGGAATGAGAATATCATATCCCTTACGACTTTCATTATTAGCAAGACAACAAAATCGAAAATTCCGTCTTGATAAAGAATGACGCTCACAATAAGCAAAAAAATGTGTATCTATAATATTAGATAAGGTCGTATGCCGATAATCCTTACCAAAATAACAACTCAAATCATCTGCCCATTCATCTGATACTGTAATAACATGATCAGCAGTTTCATAAGCTTTCTTTAATAATGGTATTTGCCAAACTCCCTTATGACTATTAAATTCTATATCATAATTCATCTTAGGAAGATGCTCTGTTATAACGTAAGGAATAGTATAACGCTTGTGTATAAGCATCGATGCATATCCCGCCCACTTGCAACAATGTGCATGAATAATATCGGGTTTTCCATACTTATCCACATAGTTATCAAACATAGATAACACTATAGACAGCCATCTACGTACATTGGGATAAATGACTTTGGGAATACCTCGTTGATATGAACGATAAACAGAAATTCCATCAATCTCTTCTGTCCACCGATTAAAAGGTAGAGTAAGAAATTGACGGAAATTCTTTTTTATAGAGATTTGTACATTACTTAAGATACGAACTTCATCTCCTTGAACTTTTAATGCCTTTGCTTGTTCAAGACAAAATTCACCACCATAAGGGGTAAAGAAAGATGGTATCTCTAAGATGTGCATAACTTATGGATTAACTTAAACTAAGCATCTTCTCAATAGGCTTAACGGCATCTTTTGCAATTTCAGGATCTACCTCAATAGATGGCCAACCATATTTCAATGTATTATAGATTTTCCTCAGACTGTTCAATTTCATATAATTACATTCATTACAACTGCATCCTAAGCTACCCTCGCTTACTTCCGGAGGCACAGGAATAAATGTAACGTCTGGACATGTTCTTTGTAACTCGTGCAATATACCTGCCTCTGTGGCTACTATATATTTCTTGGTCTCAGGATGCGACTGGGCATATTTCAACATAGTTGCAGTACTACCTTTTATATCAGCAACAGCAAGAACTGGAGCTTTACACTCAAGATGAGCCATAACTAGAGCATCAGGATTTTCTTTCTTAAGCTTGATAATCTCATCGACAGAGAATTTTTCATGTACATGGCATCCACCGTTCCAAAGCAACATATTTCTACCTGTAACGCTATTAATATAGTTTCCTAGATTATAATCTGGACCAAAAATAAGTTTTGCATTCTTAGGAAAAGCATTTATCACTTTCTCCGCATTACCACTAGTAACTACACAATCGGTAAGAGCTTTCACCGCTGCTGTGGTATTCACATAACTGATTACTTGATAACCAGGATGTTCTTCCTTGTAAGCCTTTAAATCTTCAGCCTTACAACTATCTGCCAAACTACAGCCTGCATTCAAGTCGGGACAAAGAACTATTTTATCCGGGCTTAACAGTTTACAGGTTTCTGCCATAAAATGAACACCACACATGACCATAATCTTAGCATCCGTTTCTGCAGCCTTACGAGCTAACGCCAGTGAATCACCTACAAAGTCTGCTATATCTTGAATATCGCCAACAGTATAGTAATGAGCCAAAATTATTGCTCCTTTCTCCTTACACATTCGACGAATTTCTTTTTTCAGATCAAGAGTATCATCTATAGGTTCATCAATAAAACCTTTTTTAATCCATTCTTCTTTAACCATATCAATATTAATATATCCTTTTATTCTTTAATTTTAAAAAGAGAATGTTTTTGATGATATACTGTGGATACGTGAATAACTTTTTTACTTTTTTCTTGTATATTTCGTTATCAACATATGTATTCCAGTTGTACACATACTTTGTGGATTTTTTATAACTGATTTTTAGCAACTTAACATAGTTATCCACAATTTCTCATTTTGGTGCAAAGTTAATAAGTTTATATCTTTTATCATTAAAAAAAAGTGGAAAAGTTATGAAATTCGACGGTATAAAGATGTTGATATCAACTTTTTTGGGGAACAGGTATATATGCGGTGGATATCTCCAAAGTTATGCATTGGGTTATACAGTGGATATCAACGTGGTTATACACGAAGTTATCAACAATAATAAAAAGGATATGATTACTTCTTAAGTTTTAAAGTAGCTTCGATACGGGCTACGATAAGTTCTGGTGTAATGTTTTGCAAACATGCATAATCACCACGCATACATGGTTTCTTACCATATATACTACAAGGACGACATTCTAAAGATATCTGAACAGCATTATCTGGATTCTGCCCCCATCCCATAAAACCTGCATAAGGATGAGTTGCTCCCCAAACGCTGACTACTGGAGTGTGGACAAGTGAGGCTAAATGCATATTGGCGCTATCCATACTTATCATCACGTCAAGATGACTCATAAGTATTAACTCTTCGCTTAATCCTTTGAGCTTTGCAGATGCATTCGTACAATTATCGTATTTAGAAGCCCAACCATTAAGTATCTCTTTTTCTTCCTTACCTCCTCCAAAAAGATAGATCCGGCAAGAAGGATGATTGTTGATAAGTTGGTTGATAACTTGCTCCATTAATCTGATAGGGTAGATCTTACCTTTATGAGCAGCAAAAGGAGCTATACCTATCCATTGTTGAAATCCTTTCTTTTCACCTATTATATTATTAGGGAGTAGGCGGAGGTTTCCTCCTTCTGGAGGGAAAATGGAATTAAACTCGATGTGGATAGGATATCCTAATTCTGCTAATACGTCGGCATAATTTTGAAAAGATGTAGGCTGTTGCTGCATCTTTTTATTTGAAGTAGCAGTGAGTCGACGTTTCCCATCACGATGCTTGTTGATATGCGCAACAGAATATTTTGCCATATTAAATCTCAATCTAAGATAGTTAGATCGTAAGACATTGTGGAAATCTGCTACTGCTGTAAAATGCTTGGCTGCTAATCGGCGATACAAAGCATTGAGACCCTTTATGCCGTGGTATTCTACTTTGATATCTGCTCCCATGAATCCTACGTTTGGAGCTAGATTCTCAAAGAAGTGACGGGCAAAAGGACGACTGAGCACAGTAATACGAAGATGTGGATACTGTTTGGCCAAAGAATAAACTACTGGTACTGTCATAGCCACATCGCCTATCGCTGAAAAGCGAATAATAAGAATATGCTCAGTCTTCATTTATCTTAGGTAATTTATTTCTTTCCGTAAAGAATAGGATTTGTTTCCTTATCGTTGTACATCTTCATCTGTCGATATACTTTCATATACTTATGTCCGGAAGCAATATCATCAAGCAACTGATCAATAGCTGCGCTAAGGTCTTTCTGTTGCTCGAGAAGAATGTTCAGTTTAGCTTGGCATTTGGCAATATGGTCTTCGCTGGCATCCTTACGGTCTACCTGCTCTTGCATATGATAAATTTTAAGTGCTAGAATACTTAATCTGTCGATAGCCCATGCAGGACTTTCTGTATTGATGCTCGCATCAGCCAAAGGCTTCACATCTTTATACTTATCCAAGAAGTATGAATCAATCTGCTCAACAAGATCTGTACGATCCTGATTACTTTTATCAATACGATGCTTGAGGTTCATACCTGCAACAGGGTCGATATTAGGATCACGAATGATATCCTCAAAATGCCACTGAACAGTATCAATCCAGTTCTTCAAATACAATATGTTTTCAATAGAACCTGTTGTAAATGGGTTATTGATTGGAGTATCAATGTTATCTTTTACATGATAATCGGCAATAGCCTGATTGAAAATCTTGTTAGCCTGGTTAGTAAATGACATACTTCCTTGATTTTTATTAATTATTTTTGATTGTACAAAAGTAGCTAATTTATTCTAAATGAGCAACTAAAACGCAAAAAAAGGCATAAAAGTTGCACAAAATAGGGGTCAGTGTGCACTAAAATGCGCTTTTTCCTAAAAATAATTTGCTAATTCAAAGAAAAATGTGTTTCTTTGCAACCGTTTTTTAATTAGAAACTATTTATAAACATTTTAAAAGTTACAATTATGTCAGAAATTGAAAGCAAAGTAAAAGCTATTATCGTTGATAAACTTGGTGTTGATGAGGCAGAAGTTAAGCCAGAAGCAAGCTTCACTAACGATCTTGGTGCAGATTCTCTTGACACTGTAGAGTTGATCATGGAATTTGAGAAAGAGTTCTCTATTTCTATTCCTGATGATAAGGCAGAGAAGATTGCTACTGTAGGCGACGCTATCAAGTACATTGAAGAGAACGCTAAGTAATTGCAATTTAATCGATATAAATGGAATTAAAAAGAGTAGTAGTAACAGGACTCGGTGCCGTAACTCCTGTAGGTAATACACCTGAGGAGACTTGGAATAATCTCCTTGCAGGTAAAAGCGGTGCTGCTCCTATTACTTCATTTGATGCTTCTAAATTCAAGACCCAGTTTGCTTGCGAGGTAAAAGACTTAAATGTCAATGACTATCTCGATCGTAAAGAGGCTCGTAAGATGGATCGTTATACTCAGCTTGCTATGATTTCTGCAATGCAGGGTGTTAAAGATGCTGGTCTTGATTTGGAAAAAGAAGATAAAAACCGCATTGGTGTTGTATTTGGTGTAGGTATCGGTGGTATCCGTACTTTCGAGGAAGAAGTGGTTTACTATGGTCAGCATATTGAAAATGGCCCTAAATTCAACCCTTTCTTTATTCCTAAGATGATTGCTGATATTGCATCTGGTCAGATTTCAATTCATTTTGGATTCCATGGACCAAACTATACAACAACTTCTGCCTGCGCTTCTTCAAGTAATGCTGTTGCTGATGCATTTAACCTGATCCGTTTGGGTAAGGCAAATGTTATTGTTAGCGGTGGTGCTGAAAGTGCAATCTGTGCTACAGGTGTAGGTGGATTTAATGCAATGAAGGCTTTATCTACACGTAATGATGATCCTGAGCATGCATCACGTCCATTCAGCGGAAGCCGTGATGGATTTATCATGGGTGAGGGTGCTGGTTGCTTGATTCTCGAGGAACTGGAACATGCCAAAGCTCGTGGTGCAAAGATTTATGCTGAGATGGTCGGTGAAGGTGAAAGTGCTGATGCTTATCACATCACAGCTTCTCATCCAGAAGGTCTCGGTGCAAAACTGGTTATGCAGAATGCACTTGATGATGCCAACTTGAAGCCTGAGGATATTGATTATATCAATGTTCATGGTACTTCAACTCATGTTGGTGATATCTCTGAGGCTAAGGCTATCAAGGATGTCTTTGGTGATCATGCATACGAACTTAACATCTCTTCTACCAAATCAATGACAGGTCACCTTCTTGGTGCTGCCGGTGCTGTAGAGGCAATGGTTTGTGTATTGAGTGTTAAGAACGATATTATACCTCCAACCATCAACCATGAAGAGGGTGATGAGGATCCAGAATTGGATTACAAGATGAACTTCACATTCAACAAGGCGCAGAAGCGTACTGTTCGTGCAGCTCTAAGTAATACATTTGGATTTGGTGGTCATAACTGCTGTGTAGTATTCAAGAAGTATGCTGAATAATATACTAGATAAAATAAAGCTCCCATTCCGTAAGGATAAGGAGCTTTATTTGTCTTTATACCAAATTATCGGTTTCTATCCTCACGATATTAAACTCTACAAACTTGCTTTAATGCATAAGAGTGTAATGCATCGTAATGCAAAAGGCAAGCCTGTAAATAATGAAAGATTGGAATTCTTAGGTGATGCCATTCTTGACGCTATCGTTGGCGATATTGTCTATCAGCATTTCCCTGGAAAAAGAGAAGGTTTCTTAACAAACACTCGTAGTAAACTTGTGCAGAGAGAAACTCTGAACAAACTTGCTAAGGAGTTAGGTATCAACCGATTGATTTTGAGTAGTGGACACAGTTCTTCTCATAATAGTTATATGGGAGGAAATGCTTTCGAAGCTCTGGTTGGTGCTATGTATTTAGATCGCGGTTACGATGCTTGTATGAAATTTATGAAGCAGCGTATTCTGTCACAAATGATAAACATTGATAAGGTTGCTTATAAAGAAGTTAATTTTAAGAGCAAACTCATCGAATGGAGTCAGAAAAACCGTGTAGAACTAGAATATTCTCAGATTGGGCAGGATAAAGATGCCAATGGAAGTCCTATCTTTAGTTATGAGGTAATCATTGAGGGAATAAAAGGAGGAGATGGTCGTGGGTTCTCTAAAAAGGAGAGTCAACAGCAAGCATCTAAGGTTACCTTAGAGCGACTTCGTAAGGACAGTTCTTTTCTCGATGCTGTGTTTGAGGCAAAAACTAATAGAACGAAGATGGAGGAAGAACCTGTGGAAAATGTTCCTGATACTGAGGTTAAAGACGATTTTATTATCTCACACGATGACTGTGAGAAACAGTCTGAAAAGCATGTTAATGTTTTCCAGGAGGAAGTATTTGAGGATAAACCAAGTAACAATCGCAGAAATGCTCCGATGTATTCTTCTAATAAGAGCGATAAGAAACGTGATGAGTTCGACTTGAGTGATATTACTTCATCTCCAAAGAAATTATCTAAAGAAGATATTGTTACAGCTGCTGAGAATGCAGCCTTTGAAGATTAGCAAATGCATCCACAGATGATTTTTGATATCATTTGTGGATGTTTTTTCTATATTAAAAATCTTAAATATATTCCATTATCTCAAAACTTTAGGTTACTTTTGCAATTTAATAGATATATCTAAAGAAATGAGTTTAACAAAACTTGTAGCAAATGTTTTTAAACCTCGTCAGAGGGAATTTGAAAAATATATTAATGGTGCAGAACAATTGCAGCATGATGTGTTAATGCGCCTTGTCGAGAAGGGACAGAATACGGAATATGGAATCAATCATCTACTTAACAATACCAAAGATTATGAGGATTTCTCAAAGAATGTTCCTATAAATTCCTATGAGGAACTGAAAGGGGATATTGACAGAATGCGTCATGGTGAGAGTGACGTACTTTGGCCTGGACAAGTGAGATGGTATGCAAAGTCGTCAGGAACAACTAATGATAAGAGTAAATTTATTCCTGTTTCAAGTGATGGCTTACAGAATATTCATTACAAAGGAGGATTTGATACTGTAGCACTTTATCTTCGTAATCACCCTAATAGTAAAATCTTTGATGGTCGTGCATTGATCCTTGGAGGTAGTCATGCCCCTAACTATAATATAGAAGGAAGTTTGGTTGGTGACCTGAGTGCTATACTTATCGAGAATATCAATCCTTTGGCCAATTTGGTTCGTGTACCAAAGAAATCCACAGCCTTGTTGAGTGATTTTGAATTAAAGCGTGACCGTATAGCCCATGAATGTCTTCATAAAAATGTGACAAATATATCTGGTGTTCCTAGTTGGATGCTCAGTGTATTAGTACGTGTCATGGAGATTTCAGGTAAAAAGCATCTTGAAGATGTATGGCCTAATCTGGAAGTCTTCTTCCATGGAGGGATTGCCTTCACACCTTATCGCAAACAGTATGAACAACTAATCACTTCGCCTAATATGCATTACATGGAAACCTATAATGCAAGTGAAGGATTTTTCGGATTACAGAGTGATCCTGAAGATAAGAGTATGTTGTTGATGTTAGATTATGATGTGTTCTATGAATTCATTCCAATGGATGAGTTCGGTACAGAAGATCATCCTACGATAGTACCTCTTACTGGTGTAGAAATCGGTAAAAACTATGCTATGGTGATTACTACATCCTGTGGACTCTGGAGATATCTAATAGGAGATACAGTTCAGTTTACAAGCAAGAATCCATATAAATTTGTGATTACAGGTCGTACTAAATACTTTATCAATGCCTTTGGTGAAGAACTCATCATGGATAATGCTGAGAAAGGATTGGCCTATGCTTGTGAGAAGACAGGTGCACAAGTTTCAGAGTATACAGCAGCACCGGTATATATGGATAGTAATGCCAAATGTCGTCATCAATGGCTAATAGAATTCTCTAAGGAACCGACAAATCTCGAAGAGTTTGCTAAGATACTTGACAATAAATTACAGGAAATCAATAGCGACTATGAGGCTAAACGTTTCCATAATGTGACGCTACAACCTTTAGAAATTGTTAAGGCTCGTGAGGGACTGTTTAATGACTGGTTGAAATCAAAGGGTAAATTAGGTGGACAGCATAAAATACCAAGATTAAGTAATTCAAGAAAGAATCTTGATGAAATGCTCGAAATGAATAAATAATAATGAAGAAACTATTCTATATACATATCTATAGTCTTTTAGCATTAATACTTTTTAGTGCTTGTGCTAAAATGGGTAGTCCTGATGGTGGATGGTATGATGAGACACCACCAAAAGTAATTGGTGCCTCGCCTGCTGATCAGGCTACTAATGTAAAGACTAAAAATATCAAGATATACTTTGATGAATTTATCAAGATTGAGGATGCGCAAAATAAGGTTGTGGTTTCTCCTCCGCAATTGGAAGCAGCCGAAATTGTTGGTAAGGGTAAATATATAGATATCAAACTGTTGGATTCTTTAAAAGAGAATACCACTTATACCATTGATTTTAGTGACGCTATCAGTGATAATAACGAAGGAAATCCATTAGGCAATTATACTTATAGTTTCTCTACAGGTGAAACTATAGATACGATGGAAGTGTCTGGCTATGTTCTTGAATCAGAAAACTTGGAACCTATCAAGGGAATTCTGGTGGGGTTGTATAAAAATCTGTCGGATACCGTATTCTGTAAAGAACCAATGCTTCGTGTAAGCAGAACGGATAGTCGTGGACATTTTGTTATTAAGGGTATAGCTCCGGGATCCTATCGGATATATGCATTACAAGATGCTGATGGAGACTATGTATTCAATCAGAAGAGTGAGAAAATAGCTTTCTCACATGATCTTATCGTTCCATCTTCTCGTCCGGATATAAGACAGGATACCACTTGGATAGATTCTTTACATATCAAGTCTATAGAACAAGTTCCTTATACTCATTTCTTGCCAGATGATATTGTTTTACGTGCTTTTACAGAGACACTTACAGATAGAGCATTTATAAAGAGCGAACGTAAGGACGCCGATCACTTTACGTTGTATTTTACCTATGGTAATGATAAGTTACCAGAAATCAAAGGATTGAATTTCGATGCAACCAATGCTTTTGTAGTTGAAAGTTCAGAAAAAAGAGATACTGTCACTTATTGGCTGAAGGATACTGCCTTGGTAAATCAAGATACACTTCGTTTTGATATGACTTATCTGAAGACAGACAGTATGGGTGTACTTCAGAATTCTACGGAGTCGTTGGAAGTATTATCCAAGGATACTTATGCCAAGAGAATGAAGCGTTTGGAGAAGGAACAAGAAAAATGGGAAAAGGCACAAAAGAAAGCAAAGGAAAAAGGAGAACCTTATGATTCTATCCGTAAACCGGAACCTTTGATCTTCAATATCAGTGCTCCTTCTATGCTTGATCCTGATAAAAATATTATATTCGAATTTGTGAAGCCATTGGCAAAAGTAGATGTTTCGAAGATACATCTCTATGCTAGGCATGATACATTGTGGTATAGATCACCTTTTGCTTTTGACAAATTAGAGAATCGGAGATATCAACTCAGAGGAGAGTGGCGTCCTGATATCGAATATAGTTTGGAAATAGATTCTGCTGCTTTCCAAGATATATACGGTCTTACTTCTATTGCTCAGAAGAAAGGATTCAAGGTAAAGAGTAACGACTCTTATAGTTCACTTTTTGTCAACATATCTAAATATAATGGTAAACAGATTATTGTTCAGTTGCTGGATGGTTCCGATAAAGTGGTGAAAGAGGTTATTACTAATAATGGTTTGGCTGAGTTCTATTATATCAATCCTGGTACTTATTATATGAGAATGATTGTGGATAGCAATCAGAATGGTAAATGGGATACTGGTGATTATGGTAAAGACCTGCAACCCGAGGCTGTTTATTATTATCCGGAATCGATAGAATGTCGCGAAAAGTGGGATGTTAATGAAAGCTGGGATCCTGAAGAACGTCCTCTTTATTTGCAGAAACCTAGTAAGGTGACTAAGCAGAAACCTGATAAAGAAAAGAAAATAAAAAATCAGAATGCCCAGAGAGCTAGTAAGTTGGGTATTCAATATATTGC
>Ga0256405_10012301_pt1 | contig 10646 bp, 9 predicted proteins | sample RumenRJG_02DNA_FD_189096 | JGI IMG/M metagenome (GOLD analysis project Ga0256405, IMG submission 189096) | Bovine rumen microbial communities from Lethbridge, Alberta, Canada - RJG_02 | ecosystem: Host-associated > Mammals > Digestive system > Stomach > Rumen | place: Canada: Alberta | collected... | reverse complement strand
CTATTGCCCAGATATATCCCTTCCTGCTTCCCTTGCCGCCGTTGTCATCCGCTTTTACCAGTATCTTGTGATACGTCTCGTCGCAGCAGAGGTACCTGTCCTCCTTGACGGCCTTCCGCATGGCCTTGTGTAGCTTCTCGAACAGCCCGGCCGTCTTCTTGAGAAGGCCGTGGGCGGTCTGCTTGTCCAGGTTGAAGCCGTTCTCCGCGAAGTACCTCACGATGCGCTCCACCGGCATCGAGTACAGATAGCGGAGCTGAGCGATGCCGGCGATGAACGAGCCGTTGAAGTTGGAGTTCTGGTTCGGGGCGAGAGGCGCCTTCGCGCTCACAAGGCCATCTCCGGACTTCATGGTGTGGACGCGGTACACGTCCTTGAAGAACTTAGGTGGGTCCATCCTGTAACGGATGACCTCCCGGGTGCTGAAAGGCGTTCCGCCCTCCAGCCCGGCGGGATAGACGTCATGGAAGACGGTCTCCATCTCGAAGTGCATGTTGCGCCTGGCCCCGTTGTTGCCGCTGGCTTTCCGCTCTGCCGCCTTGCGCTCCTGCTCCGCCTGACTCTCCTCTTCCGTTTTTGGCGCAGGAGGCTGCGGCTTCTGCCGCTCGCATTTCTTCTCCGTCAGCTTGGACAGTCCGCGCATCTGGTTCTGAGCCTTGGTCAGAGAGGCGTCTCGCTCTTGCAGGAGGGTCTCCAGACTGGCGATGGTGGCCTTGAGGTCTGCCACCGTAGCATCGAACGAGGACTGCATGTTCTGTATGGTAAGGTTCAGCCGGAGGATAGTGGCATTTGATGCCTCCAGCTGGCCCTGCAATATCTTTATGATCATGTCCTTGCCCATATTCGCGAAGGGGATCCTTCCCCAGGAGCGAATATAAGCAATTATTCCGGACTGCGCAAATATAACAAATTGAACACCAATGCGTTAATGGCCATTTATGAGCCTCCGGAGAGACGCCGGGCCCCTCTGTTTGGAGGGAGATACGGAATATTTTTGAGGCCGCGAGAAGCCCCGCAATGAGCCTTCCGTGGCCAATAACCAATTGATTACAAGATGGTTATTTGCCGGGCACAAACTCTTTCGAAAAAGTTTCAGATTCCGGCGAACCTGGTGCGGTAGCGCTTGCGGAAGCGCACGCTCTCCAGACTCACCCCGGACATGATGAACGAGAACGTCTTCCACGAGAGTTCATGGTAGCCGGTGGCCGGGTTGATGCGGGGCATCTCGAACGAGCCCCGCTCAAGGCGCTTCTGGTACAGCAGGAACCCGTCCGTGTCCCAGCGAAGCAGCTTCACGCTCTGGCGGTTCTTGGAAAAGAACACGAACACGTCGCCGCTCATCGGCGAGAGCGGGGACTCTGCCTGGATCAGGTTGAACAGGGAGTCGATGCCCTTGCGCATGTTCACGGGGTGATGGCACATGAAGTACCTGTGGTTGGCCTCTAACGAGAACATTCCGCAGCCTCCCTCGCCGACCTGCGGCGCTCATAGGCATCAAGCAAGGCGACTATGCCTTCCGGGGAACACTCCCGGAGAGTCAGCGTCACCCCGTCAGGGAAATCTATTTTAACACCGCACATCGGAACCGGTGGCATGGGAGTCGGCGGCATGAACTGCACGAACATATCCGGCGACCCTCCGACTGTGTTTTTTTCGATTTGGATTTTGCGCCTGCTGTTTCTCCTTCTCAAATGGCGAACGGACAGTCCGCGCGCAGCAACCCAATGCTTCATGCCCTCGTAATTGACGTGAACCGACTCACAATACGAGGATAACTTGGCTGATCCACCACGGCGAATGGCGGCTTCATACCCGCGCCAAGCGCGCTGATAACGCTTGCTGGCCATCTCCGTGAACTCATTCATTTGCGTTTCCATTGACTTCTTACTTTTGAAAACGCAAAGGTAGCGGCAGATTTCGCGAGCGGCAATGCGTATTCCCGGAGACGCTTACCTGGCAGGGCATCCTGACCGGGCTCGGTCTCAACGGTCTCGGTGACATCGGACGCAACGCGGGGTATATCCTCGCCATGCTTCCGGATATTCTCCTGGGGATGTTCACCGGCAAGACGCAGAGCCTGGGAATCCGTGACAACCTGGTGCCTATCGCCAGCATCATGGCCGGCCTTTTCGTGAAGAACCCGCTTCTGAAGATGACTCTCATCGGCCTCGGCGGAGCGAACCTCCTGAACAAGGCAGGCCACGAGCAGCTGGCGAAGCAGGAAGGGATGCAGCAGGCCGTTCCGCAGGTGCGTTACCGCCAGTACGAGGACGAGCCGTTGGATCCGCGCATCGCGGACGCACAAGTGAGAGGGAGCAACCTCATTGCGACCCTCGACGGCATCCCCGTCACCATCGCCCTCCCAGAGAAGGTGGTGGATGCCTACAACCAGGGAGCGCTGCCGCTGGGCAAGCTCGCCAACGCGGTGCTCGAGCGGTGCGACCGCCTGCAGCAGATCGACGATGCCCGGGAGCGCTTCGAACAGGAATCACGTACCGAAACCAGAGGTATCACGCAACGATGAAAGACAACCACAACACGACTACGATATGGCAGACAAGAATCAATCAGAACAGCATGCGGCTGAGCGCCAGAAGGAACTTCTGGCTCAGGCCCTCGAGCGTGCCCGCGCGGAAGGCGGGTACCTGCTCAACCAGGCGGGCAAGGCGGCCCCGAGGCTCTATCCCCGCGAGTCGGGTGTCTCGGCCTTCAACGCCCTCATCCTCGCGCTCCACAGTGACCGGGGAGGATACCATACGAACCTGTACACGCCTTACCCCGGCGCCAAGCAGCGCGGCGAAAGCGTGCAGACCGGCGAGAAGGGAGTCCCGTTCATCTGGTACCGATGGAACGAGTACCGGCGCAAAACAGAAGAGGGACGCACTATCACGAAGAAGGAGTACGACCAGCTCCCGGCAGATCAGAAGGAGCAGTACTCCCCCATCCGCGACCTTCAGATCCGTACGCTCTTCAATATCGAGCAGACCACCCTCCCGCTCACCGACCCGGAGGCCTTCGCCAAGGCCGTGAAGGAGCATGGGACGCTGGAGGACCGGCCTCCCAGGGACGACAAGCAGACGCACATCGACGTCAACCTACTCCTTGGGAAGCTCAGCGAGAACCTCGTCCCGATCCGCAAGGACGGGACCGGACTGGCGCACTGGGATTCCGCGAAGGACGTCGTCCATCTCCCCGCACAGAAGCACTATCCGGACTACGCCTCGTATGTTCAGGATGCGCTCCGCCAGGTCGTGACGGCGACGGGACATCCAGGACGCATGGACCGTCCGGGAACGACTGTCGATGGGATGCGGGAACCCGCCGAGGGACTCCGCAGCCGCGAGCGTCTCGTCGTGGAACTGGCGTCCGCCGTGAAGATGAACCAGCTCGGACTGCCCGCACGGCTCTCCCCGGAGAGCCTCCCGCTGGTGGAGGGCTGGCAGAAGTCCATCCGCGAGAATCCGGTCTTCCTCTCGCACGTCGAGATGAACGTCAACTAGGCGCTCAGCCTTATCGACAAGGCCGAACGTGGCCAGAAGGTCGAGATGCGTCCCATCGAGGTTAAGGAGGAGAAACCCTCCGAGACCGTGAACGCGAAGGTCTCCATGATCCAGGACGACGACAGGAAGTGGGCTCTCTACATCAAGCCCGAGGGCGAGAAGGGATTCGCGATGTACCCCGACAAGGCGGATCTCGGCCGTTTCTTCGCCCTCGCCAAGCAGGGCGGTGAGAAGTTCGAGGCCCTCCGTCAGGAACTGGCGCAGAAATACTACTCCCTGGCCACCTCACATCCGGAGATGAAGGCGGATCTCTTCTCCAGCAAGGAGAAGGACGTGGACCTGTCTGCCGTCCAGCGGGTGAGCATCATCCAGCAGAAGCCCAAGCCGGGAACTGACGAACCCCGCAAGATAATGTGCTACCTGGAGGTCAGGGGGATGGACAAGCCCGAGGGGCGCGAGGTCTCCCCTTCCCAGTACCAGCGCCTGTGGCTCGCCGAGGACAAGGAGGCGTACAAACGTGGGCTCGCCGCGACCCTCTTCGTCGACCTGCTGAGGCAGAAGAAGGATGTTGAGGAGAAACGGGAGCAGAAGGAGCAGGAAGAGGAGAAGCGCCGGAACTCCCCGGAGCAGAAAGCCAAGGAAGAAAGGGAGGAAAAGGCCAAGGAGGCGCTCACGAGAGCAGAAACGGGCCTTGTCGCCGGCATCATCGCCGGAGGCATCGCACAGGACCAGCAGCAGGAGGAACGTAGCCGTGGTTTCCATCGCTAGGATCCTTCTCACGGGGCTGGCGGCCGTGCTTCTAGCCGCCGGTCCCCTACATGCCGGGAACAATGAACCGGCTCCGAAACTGAACAGGATATCGATACAGAGAACGATGAGCAAGGCAAGTGACTATGTGGACAAGTACGCCGAGGCGGCGATGGAGCAGATGCGAAGGTATGGCATCCCCGCTTCCGTCACCCTGGCCCAGGGCATACTGGAGAGCGCCAGCGGACAGAGTGAACTGTCCAGGAAAGGCAACAACCATTTCGGGATCAAGGCGACGAAGACGTGGCTGGACGGGGGCGGCCGTTACCTCGTGTATACAGACGACAAGCCCAACGAGAAGTTCTGCCAGTATGCCTCCGTGGCCGACAGCTACGAACACCATTCGCTCTTCCTGCGCGGCAACAAGCGCTACGCGAACCTCTTCAACTATCCCCCGGACGATTATGTCGGCTGGACGCGGGGACTGCAGGAGGACGGCTATGCCTCCAGCAAGCAGTACGCCTCGAGTCTCCAGAGCCTCATCAAGCAGCACGGCCTGGACCGATACGACCGTCAGGTGATGCAGGAGAAGGGATGGCAGAGCACGCTCGCCCCGACGACGAGCACCACTGACCTGGCCGCACACTCTAAGGCTGTTCTGGGCGAGCAGCCTCAGGCAGCGACGCCGACCACTGAGGAGAAACCCCTGGAGCAGCAGGAGCCCGAGAAGAAGGAAGAGCCGAAGGACAAGGACTACTTCAACACCGTTACCGGAGAGCAGGACCCGTGGAAGAACTTCTTCGGGCTGCTCGGAGCGGCCGGGGACTACCCTGCCGCCGACCCCATCGTCGAGATCGCGAGCACCCTCTTCGCCAGCCTGATGGCCATGGCCATCCAGATCGACAACATGGGGAACGTGCAGCAGCAGCAGGAAGCCCCCGCACAGCAGGCCTCGGTCTCCCAGGCGAACAGCCTCGCCTCGCAGAACTTCGAGAATGCGATGAACAGCATGAACAACAATCCAATTAAACGTACAAGATCATGATTAAGAGCAAAGCAACCGTCATCGGGACCGTGACCCGTTCCGCTGACATCAAGAACGGCCGCGACGGGCAGCCGTTCATCACCTTCGGCATGCGCGTCCGCCTCGGAGACGGGGATGACGCGGCGGACATCGACATCAGCGTGGCCTACGACGGCGAGGACGAGGATGTCCTATTTACGAACAAGGACGACCGTGTCAAGGTCCAGGGCGTGATGACCTTCAAGAAGATGGGTGACACGACCTACTACAACCTCTCCGCGGAGAAGGTCAAGCATGACGTGGCCGAGGACGACGCCATCAACGGCACCCTCGAGTTCAAGGGCACGCTCGGCGCCAAGGGTGTGGTCCAGCACCTGGGTAAGAAGGGCGCGTTCCGTCACTTCGATGCGTACAGCGCGGAGAAGGTTGGCGAGGACCAGTACTCCTACATCTGGGTGCACTTCGTGGACTTCGGCGACGACCAGTGCGTCTGGATGGGCCCGAAGACCAAGATCAAGGCGCATAAACAACTGACCGAGCATACTCTTGGTGTAGTTCCGGACGTTCTTGATGGGGAAGAACGGGAACAGGACCGCCAGACGGAAGATCTGCTCGGCCGTGAATTTGCAGTTCTCGGATTTGGCAAACCCCGTCTGCCGCTGGGTAATTTGAATATGGTCCATCACGTTCATCACTCCTTGAATCGCTTTCGTATTATCACTTTCCGCGAAAAAGCCGCGGATTTCCGAAATAATGTGCCTATCTTTGTTCATGCTAAGGGTATCTATGTTAGTTTGTTTGGCGACACTAACATAGTGATTATCAATGAGATATGCAATATTTCTCAAAGAAATCAACCTTAGCTTTTTTCGTTTTTTAGCTACTTGCGAAACTTAAATGAGTTATCTCGTTCCCATCCCTAATTCGAGACATTCCACGGACGGCATCATTGTCCGAGGCCTGCTGATATTTCAGTAAAAATCAGAAAAAATGAACCTAGCCTTGAAGCAACCTCACTTGAGTCGAACAGAACGGATAAGCAGCCGTTCTTCCGTCAATGGTTTGCAACAGAGAATGGGCAGCGCTTGCCTATGCATTGATTGTTCCGAGCCGAAAAATGGCAGACAATCTCCGGACGCTCCATTTCAACTCCGAAATGCTCTTTGGCAAAATCGATGGCAGAGAGCAACGAAAGGTAAGAATCCCGTTTGCAACAACGTGGGCCGCCAATCTTTCCTATTGCTCCTAGAGACTTTGACGTCATCAGGTTGGAGAGGCCCCATGGTTCCTGGGCAAGAGGCGTGGATTTGGTGATTATGGAGATGAACATACCGGAACTGATGGCCGCACCACAGGCACCCCAAAACCCACAGGCTCCGCCTGGGACTGATTTTCCGCGATGCATCATCTCAACAATGGCGGTTTTCAAGTCAATGTCTCCCCCGGCATTCTTGTAAGCGGTCAGAAGAGCAGAACCCACCATAATATGATGCTCCGGCCCATGCATATGGCAAAATGGCTGTTCCATCATCTTGTTGATTATTTCGACAGGATTCCTGGATGTTTCCTCAAGGCACAGGCCGATGATAACATCCACGCCAGCCGTATGGCACTCATTGCAGACATAGTGCCCGTTCACGCAGCGCGTCTTGCTATATTCCTTCTTGTGGCAAATTGCACACTCCATGAGCTCATCCGTTTGCAGATACTCGAGCGGCGCTTTGCAGATTATGCATTCTTCTTTGGCCATATCAAACAATCAGTAAAAAAATAATCCAATTTTTTAAACGAATATACCCAATTCCCGCGACATATCATCTCGCCTGCGTCGGCAACAGTTGTAAGAGCTTCTTTGAAATTATTCATGCTATTCCATTTGAAGATCTGATATGAGAGGACCGTTGATCACGGGGAAAAGTATGTGTTTAGGCGTAGATTTTTCTGAAGCCAGAAGAGGATGCGCTTTTAGAAGCAGGGCCGGGCATGCGGTTATAAGGATGACGTGGTGTATTCTCTAACACAGGGTTTGGGACTTGATCCGAAGTTGATGCTCCCACCTGTATATTCCAGATACGGATAGACGGTCTCACCATCGACTGATACCTGGCAGAAACACGCAGGGTCGCAAGGCGAGGAAACATGCCTCATGCACGTGGTGCGTGGCGAGACGAGGTATGTTAGCGACGAGGAATACGGGACATTAAGGTTCCTATTGCGGAGACATATAGAGGAATTTCAGTTTCTCAGGCAATGTAGTGAAATCGTAGATGCGGACATAGTCGATTCCGCCGATGCGGATGTGGCTGTCGTTGCCGCCATCGTCAAGGTCGTCCCCGACGAACAGAATCTGATCTTTCGTGAACCCATGCTCGGTCGCATAGCGCATCACTGCGCGGTACTTGTTGTACTTCTTCGGAGTGATGTCGAAGGAAGTCGTGCCTCCGATAATCACATTGCTGTTACTGAACACCTTGGAGACCTCCGGAAGCATAGCGCGTCGCTTCATCTTGTCCGGGTCGAAAGCAAGCTTGTCCGCCTTGTCCGCCTTCGTTCCCAGAAGACCGAAAGTAACCATCCCTGACTCGTGGAACTCCAGAGGCTCGCCCTTCCAATCCATGTAGCCATATTTCTTGCGCAGCTTCATGCACTTCCTAGTGAATGCTCTCTTGCTGATCTTTGCCTTTTCTTCCCTTATTATCTTAAACTCGCCATTGACGACTTCACTTTCTTCCATTCCGTAGTTGCCCAGAATCGGAATAGGATAGCAGTTCATCTGCCTGTATATTCTTTCACAGCCTCCCCCTCCTGCCATAAGCAAAGAATAGCGCTTGCCCAGTTCATCCAGAACAGCCTTGTTCTCAGGAGTCAGCGGAGTCTTATGCTGAGTGAGCGTGCCATCCAGGTCGAAGACTATGAGTTTCTTGGTCTGCCTCCACGATGGGTATGACGGCATGTCGTTAATCTGTGCCGTGAGCTGCGTTGTGAGCGCGAAAACAACTGCGATAATGGATAAAAGCTTCTTCATGGTTTCAAATTTAATGAATATTTCAGTAAATTGTGGCACTAAATAAATAATAGCACAATGAAGAGACTGGTAATTGGCCTGCTCGGAATCCTCTGCACCGTCGGTGTTTTTGGGCAGGAACGTGAGCTGATCTGGCCAAAAGGCAAGATGCCGGATGCTCAGGAGCAGCAAATCGCTGCGATGACAAACGAGACAAGCAATCCTAAATTCAAGGCTGAAAAGCACAGGACAGCCTATCTGGAATGGTTTGACGCACCAGATGAGAGCGTTCGCAACGGGACATGCATGATACTCATTTCTGGAGGTGGCTACTTCACTTGTTGCGACGTTGGCCTCATTGACCTCTGGCACAAAGAATTGACCAAAGTCGGAGTGCAGTGCGTGAACTTCGTTTACAGGACGCCGCGTCCGGAAGGCCTCCCTATCTACCAGAGCGCATGGGAAGACGGCCAGAGGGCAGTCAGGATGGTCCGGAGCGAAGCCGCCAAAAGGGGCTTCGACCCTGACAGGATAGGCGTAATCTCCATGTCCGCAGGCTCGCACCTCGCCCTTCTGCTCGCCACTAGTTCGCAGACTCCTGCCTACAAGCGGGTTGATGCCATCGATGACATGCCTTGCAACATCAATTTCGGAATCATAAACGCTCCTGCCTATGTCACCACCGACGGAGAGACGGGAACTCCTTCAATCCGTCAGGGCTACGGCGCTGACGTGACGCTTAGCAGCGTATTCAAGTTCGACGAAAAGACTTGCCCGCTTAGCCTTCACCATGGGGGTAATGACCCATATTCCCCAAACGGCTCAACCCTGATTTACAGGCAGCTGCGGCGAATGAAAATTCCTGCAGAACTACACCTTTACCCGGACAAGGGGCATGGTGCCTTCGGCCTGGAGCGCGGAATCGAGTTCCTCAGGCAGATGGGATTCCTCGGCAAGCTTGAGGATGAGGTCGCCATCGAGAGCAGGTTCTCTAGCGACGAAGCCAGAGGTTCCTACAGCAAAGAGAACATCTGGCCGGAGGGAAAGGTCCCGGACTTCAGGGAGGACCAATGCACGCCATATATAGAATGGCATATTCCTAAAGTGCTCAAGACAACGGCAATCCAAATAATCTATTCAGGTGGTTCCTATACTGGCAATTCTCCGAACAGCTTCGAGGTTGCTCCGGCAAGGCGCTACCTCAATGAGAAAGGGATGACCGTGGTCACCATGCAGTACCGCACCCCACGCCCTAAAGGGCTGGCGAAGCACACAACCGCATGGGAGGATCTGCAGCGCGCAATCAGGATAGTCCGCAGCGAGGCTGCCGCAAAGGGCCTTGACCCGAACAGAATCGGGATTATGGGAAGTTCTGCCGGCGGGCATCTCACGCTCATGGGAGTCACATCCTCCAGGCATCAGGCATATCTACCTATCGACGATCTCGACAAGATTGCGCCTAACGTGCAATGGGGCATCGGAATATACCCTGCCTACGCGCTTACGGACGGCATCGATAAATACAACACGACTGGCGGCAACGATGACAGCGCTATCCTCGTTCCTGAATTCTCGTTCGACCTTGACACTGCCCCGATGTTGTTCGTGCACGGAGATGCCGACGGATGGGCTGCGATGAACTCTGTCAAGGCATGGGAGAAGATGAGGAGCATGGGCATCCAGAGCGAACTCCACACGTTAGCCTTAAGGCCTCACTGTTTCCAGAGGACAGCTTCCCCTGGCACGGGCAGTTATACTTATCTTGAACGCATCTGGGAATTCCTCAATGCCAAAGGGTTCTTGAAAGACCTTGAGCAATAGCTTGATTTACAAATATTTCCTAAGACTGTCTGCCAGATGGGAATAGCCCTCGGCAGACAGTTTCCTGTTGTTCCTGCCATACTTAGGATTGAGACTGCCATCTGCGAGAGCGAAAGAATCATAGAGATCAATGAATATGACGCCTGCCTCATTGCAAATCTCTGAAAGGCTGGCATTATATTCTTTGATGGCTCCCTCATTTTCCCCTGGTAGGATGCCAAGGAGATAGAGCGACGTCTGAGGGCACGCAGCCTTCAATGCAAGGACCGCCTTGCGAGTGCATTCAAGCCCGTAGCCAGGGTCAGTGACAGCCTCGTCAGAACCAATTTCTATGAATATCTTCTCTGCGTCGTGCCGGCTCAATTCCGGAACTTGCGCGATGAATTCCCCGGCGGTAGCGCCATCGATGCCTCGATTGTATATTCTTGAATCATTGAATATCTCTTTCCACTCACAGTCCTCCATGATCGACCCTCCGGCGAAGAGGATGCTTTGCTTGTGGGCAGGCATGATCTGAAAAACCATTGCCCTGCGCACCTTCCCTGCCAGC
>Ga0256405_10012299_pt1 | contig 10648 bp, 6 predicted proteins | sample RumenRJG_02DNA_FD_189096 | JGI IMG/M metagenome (GOLD analysis project Ga0256405, IMG submission 189096) | Bovine rumen microbial communities from Lethbridge, Alberta, Canada - RJG_02 | ecosystem: Host-associated > Mammals > Digestive system > Stomach > Rumen | place: Canada: Alberta | collected... | reverse complement strand
ACCCGTCCGCCACTTTCCATACACCGAAGTGTATTTCTCGTTCGACTTGCATGTATGAAGCACGCCGCCAGCGTTCGTCCTGAGCCAGGATCAAACTCTCCATTGTCAGAAAGTTATGTCCGTTCTGTCGTTAGACAGTTTTGACTCGTTTTGTTGAACACTAACGTTACGTTAGCAGTTCTGTCTTTTACGTCCTCGCATTAAACGCCACCGTCTCCGATTAGTCAGAATATTCATTACTGACATAATCGTCGAACTCTCGCCTACGGCTCGTGGCTCTGCTCGGACTTTAGAATCATTTGTTTTACGAAATTAACAAGTATTTGTGTCACTTACAAATATAATTTGTAAATCGTTTTCAGCTATTCTGTTTTCAATGTTCAATTTTCGTGACTCCAACGCATCGGGCTCTTTTTCAAACCCGCCTGCTATCGGGGCAAAACAAAACCAAGCTTTCTATATCTCGGTTTCTCTATCCTACTACAACAATTTTTATTGTCAAGCAGTTATTTTAATAAATCTTAAAAAATTTGCTATTTATATTTTCAAAATTTATTCCATGCCAGTGCACATTTTCCATTGTAACTCTAAAAAAAATAAAAATCAAGTACTTTTTAAAATTTTTTTTTTATTAATTATATTAATATTTATGCTAAAATTATTTCGTTATGATAGAAAGATATTCAAGAAAAGAAATGGCGAATATTTGGACATTGGAGTCCAAATTTAATTACTACCTGAACGTTGAACTTGCGGTTTGTGATGCGTATGCCAAGATTGGTACTATTCCGAAAGAAATTGCACAGGAAATACGCAAAAAAGCACGTTTCAGCGTTGAACGAATTGACCAAATTGAACAGGAAGTAAAGCATGATGTCATCGCCTTTTTAACCTGCGTGAACGAAAGTCTTGGAGATTTTGGACGTTATGTTCATGTCGGAATGACAAGTTCTGACGTCATTGACACCGCTTTTGCACTACAAATTCAGGACAGCGCAAAAATTATAATTAAAGACCTTGAAACCATCATCAAAACATTGAAAAAACTTGCAGACAAACACCGTCAAACAATTTGCATAGGCAGAAGCCACGGAATTCATGCAGAAGTTATGACATTTGGTGTAAAACTTTGCAACTGGATTGATATTTTAGAAAGACAAAAAGAAAACTTTGTTCAGGCAACCGAGCAAATTAGAGTCGGGCAAATTTCAGGCCCTGTCGGGACTTACAGTAATATTTCGCCCGAAATTGAAAAAATTACATGCGAAAACCTCGGTTTGAAACCGGCAAGAATTTCAACTCAGATTATCGCACGTGATTATCACGCACATTTTATGCAGGCTTTGGCGCTTATTGCAACGGTAATAGAGCAGTTTGCAACGGAAATCCGACACCTGCAAAGAACGGAAGTTCTTGAACTTGAAGAAGGGTTCAGCAAAGGACAAAAAGGTTCTTCTGCCATGCCTCACAAGAAAAATCCTGTTTTGAGTGAAAACTTGTGCGGACTTTCAAGAGTGGTGCGTTCTAATTCGATTACGGCATTAGAAAATGTTGCACTCTGGCACGAAAGAGATATTTCACACAGTTCGGCAGAGCGGATTATTTTCCCCGACAGTCTGACGCTGGTTGATTTTATGCTTAACAGATTTAATAACATAATGGAAAATATTGTGGTGCATAAAGACAACATGCTCTCTCACAGTGAAGAATTCGGCGGAATAGTTTATTCGCAGAAAATGTTATTATCCCTTGTTGCGAAAGGGCTTTCAAGAGAAGATGCCTACAAAATTGTTCAGAAAAATGCACTCGATGCGTTTGAAAATCACGGCAATTTCAAGCAAAATGTTTTGTCTGATGATGAAGTTCTCAAATTTCTGAACAAGGAAGAAATCGAACAAATCTTTAACCCGCAGGAATTTCTAAAAAATATTGATGAGATCTATAAAAGAGTATTAGAAAAATAAGTTGGGTTTTAGCCTCAACTTATTTTTACATAATACATATTATCTGTATGTTCATTTCTTTCTCTTTTATTGCGAGTAAAAGAGAAAGAAACGAACCAAAGAAAGAGAAAAACGCAAAGTCATAATATTGCCTGACGGCAATATAAGACCGCTTGCGCGGTAATATATGTTTTTGCCTCTCGGCAAAAATCTCTTAGCGCGCCTAAGGACAACGGCGCGCGCTTGTAAGATTATTATCATAGGCGCCGTTTTTTAGGCGCCTGATTGATTTTTGTCCTTACGGACAAAAACGTATGAACACTTTGTATTTATATCCTGTGAGCGGAGCGATGCCGTCAGGCATTGCAGTGATTAGCGTGTTTTTCTTTTTTGGTTCGTTTTTTCTTTTTGCATCAAGACAAAAAGAAAAAATGAACTTCATACCAATAATATGTATTATGAAAAAAATAAGGCAGACAATAGTCTGCCTTATTTTTTTATTCCATTTTTATTTTTAATTTGCTGTATTAGGTGTGTTCGGGCTTTTATATTCAATACCCATTTCTTTAAGTGTTTTAATGAAATTCTCTGCACATAACCTTTGCGCTTCCGGAGGTACTATCCTCAAAATTTCAACCGTCTTTGATATAACAGGATCTTTGTCATACCATCTGTTATTAGCATTAACAGGTTTAACCATCGCATAAAACTTATCAATGGTTTCTTTTGAAACCTTTTCTTCTATCTTCTGTAAAAATATTTCCGCCTGTGCTTTTAACTCGGTCTGGTAATTTCTCAACAAATCAATTACTTCCAATAATAACGGATCATGATCATACCAGCGTTTATAAGTAGGACTCATTATGTTTAGCCTCCGTTAGGTTCAGGGAATTTTCGTCTCTTCTTTCTATCTTCCCTCCCAACAATCTTATCTTATTTTCAAAATTTTCGTATCCTCTATCTATATGATGTATTTTTTCAACGATAGATTCACCGTCAGCCATCAAAGCCGCAACTACCAAAGCCGCTCCTGCTCTTAAATCGCTTGCTGTCAGGTTTGTTCCAGAAAGTTTTTTAACACCTTTAATAATAGCGTGGTTTCTGTCCTGATGAATATCAGCACCCATTCTGTTCAAATCAGGAACCTGCATAAAGCGGTTTTCATAAAGACTTTCCGTTATAATTCCGACTCCGTTTGAAGTTGTCAAAAGCACCATTGCCATTGACTGCAAGTCCGTCGGAAACCCCGGATAAGGCTGAGTTATATAATTAATAGAGTTAAGTCTGTTTTTGCAACTGACTTCCATTGATGTCGGGTCTAAAAGTTTGATATTAGCACCCATTTTTAACAATTTATTTGTATAGAATGTCAAATGTGCAGGATAAATATTTCTTATAATCCCTTTACCTTTTGTGGCAATAATTGCGGTCATATAAGTTCCTGCCTCAATTCTGTCAGGAATTGTTGTGTATTCTATTGAATGTAAGTGTTCGGGTTTAACACCATTAATAATAATTTCTGATGTACCTGCACCGTTGACATCTGCGCCCATTGTATTCAAAAAGTTTGCCAAATCAATGATTTCAGGCTCTTGTGCAGCGTTTTGAATACGGGTTGAACCTTCCGCCAAAACAGAAGCAAGCATAATATTTTCGGTTGCCCCGACTGAAGGAATATCAAGATAAACTTCCGCACCGACAAGTTTGTTTGCCTTTGCGATTACATAGCCGTTTTCAATCTTGATTTTTGCGCCCAAAGCCTCAAGACCTTTGATATGAAAATCTACTCTGCGCTCACCGATGGCACATCCGCCGGGCATTGCAACTTTTGCTTCTCTGCAACGTGAAACAAGTGCGCCCAATACCACAAACGATGCTCTCATTTTGCTGACAAGTTCGTAAGTCGCAGTAACGCTTGTTAATTCCGTTGCATCTATTACAACCGATTTTTCTTTTCTGTTATAGTCAATCTTTGCACCTAACTGCTCTACTACCTTGAGCATAATATCAACGTCAGTCAGTTCGGGTACATTATAAATTTTTGTGGCACCCTTAACAAGCAAAGCCGCTGCAATCAGCTTGAGTACGGAGTTTTTTGCACCGCCGATTTGCACTTCGCCTTTAAGTGGGGTTCCGCCTTTTATATAAAACTTTTGAGCCAATTTCGCCTCCAAAAGAAATTATCTACATATCCTACAATATATCATAATACAATCATAACGGTTTGATGTAAATAAATTACGATATGTAAAGAAAAAAGACATTAAGACGATGAGTTTTAAAATTCTTATCAAGTTATTTGTGAATCGTGAGTCGTATTTAAACACTAACCAACTTATCAAGTTTCATGCGGTAGAAATCTACATTAATATTGAGTTTTTCACCGATAGACAAAAGCATATTCATAAAATCCATATCTTTTGGGTTGGGTTCATGAGAATAATTTTCAAGTATATCGCCTATCCTGTGATAAATTTTATTGTAATAAATATTTTGAGCCTCCGCCATATCAATATTGAGTTCAAGTTTTTCTATAATAGAAAACAGTTCTGAAACCGAATCCGCCTGTCTTGCCTCAAAACTCTTTGTTAAACGGTTTAAATTTGTAATAACTTTTTTTGCAAAATTCTTGTTTGACGGGGCTTTATCTATCTCAATACCCATCTTTTTGGCTTCGTAATTGATAGCCATAATCTGCTGAATAACATTTTCTTCAACAAACCCCGAACTTTCCTGTAAAAGTTCGTTGTATCTGTGGCTCAGAGTGTAACCTGCGCTGATTTTGAATTCTTTCGGAATTTCAAGCCCCAAACTCTGCATATGATAAATTGAACTCTTACCCTGATCGTACATTTCTTCGTATCTTGTTGCAAATTTTTTGAGCTGGTCTTTTAATAAAATCTGCAAAATTTTCTTTCTTTCCTCAATGAAGATATCTTTAAGCGTAAAGTATTCTTTGCCGAATTTTTCGTCTAACGCTCTTATAATCTCTGTCTGCGGATAAAGAACAAATGTTTTAATAAGCGTATTTTTAAGTTCGTTGTAATCTTCATTAGACGAAAATTCCTTAATCGCGCAGTGGAAATCGCCGTCAGCATACTGCATTAAGGCAAATACAAGATTTGATTTTTGCAGGGTAATCTTTGAAGTAACTTCAATATTTCCGACAACAAGATTTGAGTTACCTTTTTCTACCTTCTGATAGTTATTGCGCTGAACTTTGTAGCAGTAAACATCTTCTTCGTCCTCAAATTCCTGATACAAAGACGATACAGCCCACAGTGCGGCAACCTCTTTAAGACTGACGACAGACGGTTTTACCCATTTTTCATAGATATCTTTACCTGTTCCGTGTTCTTTCAGGTTGCTTTTTGCTTCGTCTAAAATATTTAAAAACGGTGTTTCGATATCTTCATCGCTGAAATTTGATGCTAACTGCATTGCTCTTGCGGCGTATTTCATAATCTGTACGGTTTCAATACCGGAGATTTCATTGAAAAACCAACCGCAACTTGTGTACATAAGCATTGCCTGTCTTTGCATTTCCAAAAGTTCCATACCTCGGACTTTGTCGGTTTCAGTTAAATCAGGTCTGAAATTTGCTTTTTGAAAATTCTTTATAACCGAATTTGTTCGGTTTAGAACAACATCAATGTACTTGTTGCGAATCTCCCAGACATTTTCGTTAAAATACTTTTTACCCTCGTTTTCAAAAATAACGGTAAGTTTATCTCTCAAAAAGTCAAGCGCTTCTCTTAAGGGTTTTCTCCATTTTTGGTTCCACCCGGGCTGACCGCCTGTTGAGCATCCGCAGTCCTCTTTCCATCTGCCGACACCATGGAAACAACTCCACGACGAAGCCTGTTTGATGTCTGCTTCAAAGTCGCTTTCATATTTTTCAAGATATTCCCCGTAATTAGTAATCTTAAATCCTTCGGATTCGGCTTTGATTTTCAGAACATAAGAAAGTGCCATATCGCCAAATTTTGTGTGGTGTCCGTAACTTTCGCCATCTGTTGCAATATTGACCAACTGCGGATAATCTCTTGATTCCGATATCCCCTCTTTTAACCTGCGGATAAACTTGTTTCCGTCTTTTAAAAGTTCGTCAAAAGCAACAGAACGTGAGATTGCGCCATCATAGAAGAACAAATTAATCGATTTTTCAGGTTCAGATTTGATTATATATTTGTAACTTCTTGCAGGGTCAACATTTCCCCAACTGACATCCTGCCAGTCTTTATCCCCGTTTTTGCGAATTTTTAAAGCCTGATACGGAGAAAGTATGGTAAATTTAATTCCGTTATCCGCTAAAATTCTCAATGTATCATCATCAACTGCTGTTTCCGCAAGCCACATACCTTCGGGCTTTCTGCCAAAACGGTATTCAAAATCCCGAATGCCCCATTTTATTTGGGTTTCCTTGTCGTGTTCATTGGCAAGAGGCATAATTATATGATTATAAACTTGCGCAATTGCATTTCCATGTCCATTGTGTTCAGAAACACTCACAATATCGGCTTTGATAATTCGTTCATAAGTCAAAGGCGCATAAACTTCCATCCACGACAACAGTGTCGGCCCGAAGTTGAAACTCATTCTTTCGTAGTTATTGACGATATCAAGAATTTTGTTTCTGCTGTCAACAACCCTTGATACGGAGTTCGGGGTATAACACTCCGCGCAGACTCTTTCATTCCAGTCATGACTTGGCAGAGCGCTTTCCTGCAACTCTATTGCCTCAAGCCACGGATTTTCTCTCGGCGGTTGATAAAAGTGACCATGTATCGTTAAAAATATATCTTTTTTTTCTTCCATAATTCTTTCCTTATAGGAGATTATTTCATAAGTTAAATGTTTAAAGTTTGATGTTTGAGAGTTTGAAGTTCTTTACGGTTGATAATTTGAAATGAACCTACAAACTGTCAAACCTGCCAACTTGCAAACTTATTCTAACACATTTTCCTCTTTTTTAGGCGGGTTTTTCTTGTTTATGATTTTCAGACTGTCAACGTCCATCCACGCATCACCAAGCGCAGTAGAAAATACACGCCCCGTAAATTCGATTTCATCACCTGCATCAAGACTGATATTCTTTTCCGCAAGTTCTTTTTTAAGAAAAATTTTCATCTCTGAAAGCGGAATATTGTGGTCTGCAACGTCAGGTCTCTGAATAAGAATAGAAATATACTTATCCGAAGCCCTTAATGCCGGCGGATAATCAAGACCTAATGTAGAAAACTTGTCAAATTTTGCTTTTATACGGATATTTCTGTGCAGAAACTTGAACGGACTTGCAACTACATCAAGCGCATTAACATTTGTGTATTGCACCGCATAGTTGCTCGCAGTTGCTTTTGTAACCGCAGTAGTCGTCGTTTGGGAATAAACACCCGCACCAATCCCTAATGAAATAACCAAAGCCAAAATTATACTAAATTTTTTCATATTAACCTCTTAATAACGATACACAATAAAGTTTAGCACACAAATAACAATATTTGTACTGCCTTATTATATATTATCTTTTTTTACTAAAAAGTCAAAGGGGTAAAAAAGTGAACAGTTACTTTTTACATTAAGATTATCTGATTAATTTATGATATTATTGTATATAAATTTAGTAAAATTACAGGAACATTCGAGAATGGCAACACTTATAAATCAAAAGTTACTTAAAAGTTGTGTGGAAAAGTTTAATTTTCCTGAAGAAACAAAACGAGAAAAAATTAATAAAATAATATCAGGTTGGCAAACTGCCTTTAAAGACCACGATTTAAGCAAAGCAAAGGAAACATCATTACAGGGCAAATTTTTCTCAAAATTCTTTTGCGAAATTTTAGGTTATACAATGCAAGATGACGGGCAGGAAGTGTGGACATTAAAGCAGGAAGCAAAAACTGAAGTGGACGGCAAAGAAGCAGACGGCTCTTTGGGGTATTATTCCAAAACATCAGCAAAAACAAGATGTGTCATTGAGTTAAAAGACGCTCAATGTAATTTAGACAGTAAACAACAATCAAGAGAAAGCAAGCAAACACCTGTTGAACAGGCTTTTCAGTATCTTTACAAATTTGCGGATTGTGATTGGGTAATTGTATCAAATTTCAGATATACAAGACTTTACCATAAATCCAAAGGACAAACGGCTTATGAAGAATTTGACATTTTGAACTTGCACGAAGATCGTGAGTTTAAAAGATTTTATTATTGCTTATGCAAGGAAAATCTTTTAAATGAAAATTCTTGCTCTCAAATGGATTTGCTAATAAAACAATCGGGTGAAGCCGATATTGATATTACAAAAGAGTTTTATGCAGAATTCAAAACTGTTAGAAAGATTTTATTTGAGCATATTGTAAATAATAACCCAGATTTTGACAAAAAATTATTATTGGAAAAAACTCAAAAATTATTGGATAGATTTATATTTATTTTCTTTTGTGAAGATACCGCAGGACTTTTACCGCATAATACGGTTGAAAATATTTATAAAATGGCTCAAAATTCGTTTTCATTATCTGAATGTAAGATATGGGAACAGTTCAGAGGTTTATTTGTTGCAATAGATAAAGGAAACAACAATGTAAATCCGCCTATAAACGCATATAATGGCGGGTTGTTTGCTTATGATGAGATTTTAGACAAACTGATAATAAAAGATGAAATGTTCACTTATATCAAGGAATTAGCACGCTATGACTTTGAAAGCGACTTGAATGTAAACATTTTAGGACATATTTTTGAACAATCATTATCGGATTTGGAACAAATAAAAAATGAACTTGACGGAATACAAGAGGATAAAAAGAATTCCAAACGCAAAAAAGACGGTATTTTTTACACCCCCGAATACATAACACACTATATTGTTGAAGAAACAATCGGCAAATATTTGGAAGAAAATCCCGACAAGTTAGAAACTATCAAGATTTTAGACCCTGCTTGCGGTAGTGGTGCATTTTTAAATCAAGCACACAGTTTTTTGCTGAAACAAAGACAAATCCAAGTAGAAGAAAATATTAAAAACAATGATAAAAGCCAATTAAACCTATTTAAACACACAAACCAAGCGGAACACGACCGCTCAATCCTCTTAAATAACCTTTTTGGAGTAGATTTAAACAAAGAAAGCGTAGAAATTACAAAACTTGCTCTATGGCTTAAAACCGCTAATTCAAAATGTAAACTCAATAACCTTGATGAAAATATCAAATGCGGAAACTCTTTAATAGATGATGAAACTATTGCAGGCGATAAGGCTTTCAAGTGGGAAAGCGAATACAAAGACATTATGCAAAACGGTGGCTTTGATGTGATTATAGGAAATCCACCTTATGTAAATACGGAATTGATACCCAAAGACCAAAAAGAATATTTTCAAAAAAAATATAATACTTTTTATAAGCGTAATGATTTGTATTGCTTATTCTTTGAATTAGCATTTTCAAAACTTTCTACTAGTGGAAGAATAGCATATATTATCCCCTCTCAAATTCTTAATAATTTATCATTCAAAAAATTCAGAGATACAATTTTGACTAATGGTTGGTTAGAAGAAGTATGCTATGTTGGAGATAAAATATTTCAAGATGCAAATAATGATTGCGTAATTTTAATATTAAATAAGCAAGAACACGAAAAAATAAAATTAGTAAATGCAATAGACTTTTTTAATAAAAAAATATGTTATGTTCCCAAAAATTATTTTGAAAAATTTGATAATACTATCAGTTTTGATATAAATGAAGAACAAGACAACATATTTGATAAAATATTTAATGATAAAAATGTAAAAATATCTGAATATTTTGAAGTATATCAAGGCATTGTTACTGGTAATAATCCTGTTTATATTTTTGAAAATCAAGAATATAAAAATTTGAATATAGAAAAGGATTTATTAAAACCATTATTATTTGGTAGAGATTTTGGGAAATGGCATATAAGAACAAAATCAAAAAAAATATTGTATCTAGATAAAAATACAGAAATTGAAAAATATCCAAATGCTTATAATTACATTCTAAATTTTAAAGATGATTTATCCAAAAGGCGAGAATGTAAAAATGGTGCAATACCATGGTTTTCTTTACAGTGGGCAAGAGAAAAATTAAAGTTTGAATGTATTCCAAAAATAATAATTCAAAATACACGAAATCAGCGTTTAGAAACAAGAATAGTTGCAACGATTGATAATAATGGTTTTTATGGCATTCAAGGTATAAATTTTATAATTCCTTTGGATAATAAATACTCATTATATTTTTTAATTGCGATTTTAAATTCAAAATTGATAAATTACCTATTTAAAACCGAATTTTTGAATATTGCTATTAAAGCAGAATATATAAAAGATACCAAAATACCTATTCCTACCGAATTACAACATTCATATTTGGATAGTATGGCAAAGCAAATGGTAGAATTAAATAAAAATTTGTTTGAAGAAAGCCAAAAGGCAATAGAACTTATAGAACTTGAATACAAACCCAAAAAGGTTTCTCAAAATCTTATGTCTTTTTACACTTTGGGCTTGAATCCGTTTATAGAAGAACTTGAAAAACAAGGGGTAAAATTATCACTAACACAAAAAGAGGATTTAATAAGTTGGTACAAAACCAAATCCGACCAATTAAACAAGATAAAATCCGAAATAGATACCCTTGACCGACAAATTGACCAAGAAGTCTATAAACTCTATA